>Ga0222749_10001762_pt1 | contig 10668 bp, 6 predicted proteins | sample IncBWH2Mmetat_FD_197234 | JGI IMG/M metagenome (GOLD analysis project Ga0222749, IMG submission 197234) | Metatranscriptome of lab incubated forest soil microbial communities from Barre Woods Harvard Forest LTER site, Petersham... | ecosystem: Environmental > Terrestrial > Soil > Temperate...
CGGCGTTTTGATGACCGGCATGGGCGACGACGGCTCGGAGGGACTCGGGGCCATCAAGTCTGCCGGCGGAATGACCATCGCGCAGAGCGAAGAGTCCTGCGTCGTGAGCGGGATGCCGCGTGCGGCGATCTTAAAAGGTTATGCCAACAAGATTATTCCACTCGATGCAGTCGCAAGTTTCTTGGTGAACCAGTACGGCGCGGAGCGCGGCAGTTCGGAGCGAGGCGCCGCGGGACAAAGCGCCGTTGAGAAAGTGAAAGAGCATGACAAGCACGACAAAAGTGAAAAGAACGACAAGAACGAAAAAATCGAACGGACCCCAGTTTCATCCCAGCGCTCGTGAAGACGAGCGCCGGGACAAGGAGAAGGTCATGAAAGAATTTGCCGCGCTACTGCGAAAAGATAATCGGCCGGTTCGCTACCTCGTGGTAGACGATTCCGTCTTCGCGCGCAAGAACCTCATCAAGATGATCGAGATGTTCGGCGGCGAAGTCGCCGGGGAAGCCGGCGACGGCTTGACGGCCATCGCGGAATTCAACCGTACCAAGCCGGACATCGTGCTCATGGACATCACCATGCCGCAGATGGAAGGCATCGAGGCCGTGGAGCGCATCGTGCGGCAGCACAGCGACGCGCGCATCGTCATGGTCTCTTCGGTCGGATACCAGGAGAATATCCTGGCGGCGCTCCAGAAAGGCGCCAAGCATTTCGTGCAGAAGCCGGTGAAGCCGGAAGTTCTGTATGAAATTCTTCGCTACGTCCTGAGCGACGATCCCAACGCAGCCGGCGCGCCGGTGGCGTTCGCAGGAGAACACCGCTCATGAGAATGGAACTGATCCAGCCGTTCATCAACGCCGCGGACGCGGTTTTTGCCGAATCACTGCAGGCCCCGACGAAAATCGTGGACCTGGCGATGGAGGAAGACGCTTATCGCCGGAAGGGAATTGCCGCGCTGATCGCCATCAAAGGGGACATCGAAGGCCGCGTGATTCTGGATTTGTCCCCGGAAGTGGCCATGAAAGTAGCCAGCCAGCTCGCGGGCGAGGAAATTACGGCCAGCGAGCAAGTCGTGAAAGAAACGGTTTGCGAACTGGCGAACATGGTCATTGGAAATTCGGTGACCCTGCTGAACGACCAGGGATTTCACTTCAAAGTGTTTCCACCGGAAATCCACATGAATGACGAGGGGCTGGCGGGAAGCGCGGACACCGAAGCGCTTGTCATTTGCATTGAGACTCCTTGCGGCGAGATCTACCTTAATATCGCCATGCACTATCTGCATCGGCGTCGACAGGAGCGGAACACCGTTCCGGCTTTGGACTGAAGAGTCGCTCATTGTTGATTCGCTACTGGTGACGCTGGAAATCAAAAAGCTGCAAATCGGTGGTCGACCGTCCGAGCCACACATTACGCTTCCTTGAATCATTGAAAATCTGCCGAAGAAACCTCTTCCTGCGTCGTTTCGCGTCCCCAGGCGCCAAATTCATTGTACGCGGGGGGCGGGGAAGGGTAGGATGCGCGAGTGGAGGACCAAAATGGCAGGAACACCGGCAAATGTATTGAACATCCCGCGGCCGACTAAGTTTGCCACTGCGGCGGAGGAGCGATTGCATCGCAAGCGGATGCTGGCGGCAGCTTTCCGGCTCTTTTCGCGTTTTGGCTTCGATGAAGGTGTGGCGGGGCACATCACGGCACGCGATCCGGAACGGCTCGACCACTTCTGGGTGAATCCCTTCGGGATGTACTTCGGGCAAATTCGCGTGTCGGACTTAATTCTGGTGAATCACCGCGGCGACGTCGTCGAGGGAAAATATCCCGTCAATGGTGCGGCGTTTGCCATCCACTCGCAGGTGCATGCGGCGCGTCCCGATGTGGTAGCGGCGGCACACGCACATTCGATGTACGGGAAATCGTGGGCCACGCTCGGGCGTCTGCTCGATCCCGTCACGCAGGATTCTTGTGCGTTTTACGAGGACCACGGGTTGTTCGCGGACTTTACCAGCGTGGTCTATGAAACGTCGGAGGGCGCGCGCATCGCGCAGGCTCTCGGCCAGCACAAAGCGGCAATTCTGCGCAATCATGGATTGCTCACCGTCGGCCACACCGTCGAGGAAGCGGCCTGGTGGTTCATCACCATGGACCGCAGCTGCCAGTCACAATTGCTCGCCGAAGCGGCCGGTGAGCCGGTGAAGATCGATCACGCCACCGCGCTAGCGACGCGGGAGCAAGTGGGAAGTCCGCTCGCCGGATGGTTCCAGTTTCAGCCGATGCTAGCGAGCATCATCCACAACGAGCCTGACCTGCTCGAGTAATCGCCTGAACTAAAACTGTTTTATATTGCGGTTCATGCAGTTTCAATTCGGTTTGAGGCCGAACACGGTGAATGTCTTTTGGCCGCCGAGGTAAACCTTTCCATTGGCGACTGTCGGCACCGTAAATTTAACCGCGTTTCCAGCAGAGCCGCTCCCGCTGGCAGGACTGCTGTAGAGCAGGGTGGATACATTGGTGGCGTCGTAGGCGTCCAAAATCGCTGGGCCATTTGTATTCCAGCCGGTGAGATCCAAAATCCAAACAAGTCCCCCGCTCGTTCCGTTGGCGGAGATAGCAGGAGTCGCGCCGCGCGACGGAAATCTATTGCTTGAAGTGAAGTTCGCGGGAGTGGCGAGAGCGCCATTGGAAATCAAGTATTGAGATAGAGGAAACCCGACTCCAGTGACATAAACGTTGCCATTCCAGTAGGCAGGTGAACCGAAAACGCCGCCGCCGCCATTGGTTGTGTTGGGGGGCGGGACCGGGGTAACTTCCTGCACGTCCGAGTTGGTTCCGGAATTGAATTTGCCCATGTTGGTCTGATCGATAAGATAAACCGTGCCAACCTTCCCCGTAACCAGCGCCAGATGTGGATGCGCGAGTGAGCCGACGGAATCCGGCAGAATGACGACTCCACCTGAGCCCAAGTCAACGTCATTGGCCGAAAATGTAGACTGATTAAACGGAGTGAAGTAGTCCAAGACGCTTCCGGCCGGGCTGAGCTTAACGGCGGAATCGGAGTAGTTCTTACCCCCCGTATTCGCGTTGAAATCGCCATTGCCTGTTTCGATGTAGATGTTGCCATTGGCGTCGACGGCCGGACCGCAACCGCTCGACCAGATAGCGCCCTCGTTGTTTCCGCTGGTGGCATCTGTCGTCGACCACGCGAACTTCTGGGCAAGCGTGGCTGGGTCATAGCCAATCAGCCAGCCCTGATAGTTTGCGACATCGCCATGGGAGCCGAAGCTAACGTAGACCGTGTTGTTGGCTAGGAGGAGCGCGGGCCGCTGGAGATGGCGGAGGGGAACAAAGTTTGGAGCCGTGATGACCACCGGCCCGCCGAACTTTTCCAATCCGGTTGTAAGGTCGAGCGCGTGCAAGCGATGGAAGTAGCAAGGAGAACCGGTAGAGCAACCTGCCCCTACGGTTTCCTTGGTTTTGGGTACAACGTAGATAGTGTTGGTCGACGGGTCAATGACAGGCGTCGAGGTGATACCGATTTCGGGAGTGAGGTCGCTGGTACCTGTGTCAGCCGACGGAACAGTCGTCACGTTAGTTCCAAGAAAGCTGACTTTCCACAGCTGCGTGCAGGAAGGCGAGTCGGCGTCGAAAGCGTAAATGCTATCGTGCTCCGTGGCAATGAACACCACGTTGTGCGCTATTCCACCGATAGCGAGATTCGACACGTACAGTGGCTCTGCGTAGACGTAGCCATCCACAGGGCAAGTGAAAAGCAGGCCGAATGTGGCGGAATTTACCGTTGCAGGGGCCAAGGCATATTCTTTCAGATTTTGGCCCGTGCGAGCCACGTCGTTGTGGTGGGTAAAAACGCCCGCGAGGTCCGTGACGGCAATGGTTACGGCGGCACTGAACGAAGCGTTTGAAATGCTCGTCGCGGAGACGGTGTGTTGCCCAGGCTGCGAGCCGGGCGTGAAGAGTCCTGTGGACGAAATAGTTCCTGTTGAGGCGTTGCCTCCGTTGTTCCCATCCACCGACCAGATCACCCCGGCGTTCTGCGAATCGCCGGTGACGGTTGCTGCGAATTGCTGCGTCTGAGATGTGGTTATCGCGGAGCGCTTGGGGCTCACCGTCACAGTCAACGAGCCGGATGTCACGGTGATAGAAGCCGAGGCGCTCTTCGTGGAGTCTGCTATGGAAGTAGCTTTTAGGGTCACGGTTTGCGGGGAGATTGCCGGACCGTTGTAAGTGGCAGACGTAGTCGTCACATTGGACAAAGTGCCGCAAGAGCTGCCGCTGCAGCCCGTTCCCGAAAGAGACCAATTCGCACCTTTGTTTTGCGAATCGAACTGGAGGGTGGCGGTAACGGCCTGAGCTCCCCCAGCCGGTACAGTCGCTAGTGTCGGTGAGACGCTGATAGAGATGGGTGGCGGAGCAGAGCCGCTAGCGGACCTGAAAGCGACTACGGCCGCCGCCCAAAAGTCAGTAGCGGCAAGCGAAGCGCTCGCTGAAATTGGTCCGGCTGCCGGCTGTACCTGATCTTCTCCGATCAACTTCGCGCTCGGCTGCGCGGGCACACTCTGCTCGATTCTGTAGTTCGTTCCCGCTGTAAAGCTCGCGGCGTTTGCCGTCAAAATCGCCCCGAGGAGCAGGTCTCCATTCGAGGTCGTGGCCACCGTCCCGCTGTTCATAGTTGTACTGTTGCCTTGGGCGGTTGCGGTCACATCGAGGGAGTTGGCCGTAGCCACACCGGAGTACTCCAGGATGATAAAGCGCAGAGTATTGGCGGCAGTATCCGAGACGGTGACGGTGTTGGGGCCGCCGACGATGTTTTCGGCGTAGAACACGCCAAGGGTGTTCCCGTTTCCGGTTTCATTGAACTGAACGGCCCTGCGGTAGGTGTTGCCATTCGAATCCCCGACGGTGAACACCTCGCCAGGCTGGCCAGCGCGCGTGAGCACAGCGATCCAGTTGCCGGCGGTGTTTGAGGTGGGGAACGCCAGTGAGGAAGAAGCCGACACGCCGGCATCTTTGCCGGCGTGCTGAACCAGGGTGGGAGAAGCGGAGGTGAGAGTAATAGTGAAGGTCGCGGAATTGCTGGCTACCCCGCCAATCGTGACCACCACTGCCGCATTCCCCGTCCCCATTGCGGGAACCGGCACCGTGATGCTAGACGGCGTCCAGCTGGTCGGCGTGGCGCTCGTCCCGTTGAACTGAACGGTGCTCGTTCCCTGCGTCAATCCAAAATTTGTGCCTGTAATCGTCAGCAAGGAACCCACGGTCCCGGAAGTCGGATTCAAGCTGGTGATACTTGGCGCGCTGGAGGTGACGGTGAAGGGCATGCCGTTACTGGCCACGCCGCCAACAGTCACGACGATATTCCCGGTGGTCGCCCCGACAGGAACCGGTACTGTGATGGTCGTGGAAGTCCAGCTGGTCGGCGTGGCGCTCGTCCCGTTGAATCGAACCGTACTTGCTCCCTGCGCCGATCCAAAGTTCACCCCCGTAATGGTGATCGACGAACCCACGGTCCCGGAAGTCGGATTCAAACTGGTGATGCTTGGCGCGCTGGAGGTGACGGTAAACATCATGCCGTTACTGGGCATGCCGCCAACGGTAACGACGATATTCCCGGTGGTCGCGCCGGATGGCACTTGTGCGGTAATGCTGGAAGCATTCCAGATAGTCGGAGTCGCTGTGGCCCCGTTGAAATTGACGGAACTCGTGCCTTGCGTTGTCCCGAAATTCGTCCCGGTGAGCGTCACGGGTGTTCCTGGAACTCCGGATGTTGGGTTAGAGCCGGTGATCGTGGGATTCGCGCCTCCGCCAGAGCTGGCAGCCTTGAAAGCAATTGCCTGCGACGCCCAACGTGCAATGTTTGTGGTGGTATACGCCGAGTAAGTCCAGGTGATATTGACGGTTGAGTTCGTCGGGGCGTAGTAGTGCATCCACCCCCCATCCTGTTCAAGTTGCGCTCCTGAATATACGCCTACATCGGGAACGTCGATATTCCCCGGACGCACCGCTGTAACGGTCTGAACATCTTCATTGATGATGCCGATTACCAGCTCATTCGCATCGGCCGGGGTGATGTCCGGCGCGTGCGCCACGTCACCGGAAGAAAAAGCGGCGGTGCCAGTCCCACTCGCGGATTTGTCGAATGGGGAAGTCGCAGCGCCGGAAATGCAGTAGTACTTCATATCGAAAGGAGCCGAGGCAAATGGCGCGGAACTAGTCGTGACCGTGACCGTCATGGTCGGCGACAACGTGGCATTCGCGGCATAGGCATGAGAAACATGAGCACCATTCGCCGTAGCAGGTATCAAATTCCAGGTGTTTGCAGGGCTGGACGAGATTGATGTCACGTCATAACCGGAAGCTTGCCAGGCGATGTCCATCAGGTTGCTGCTTGCCGGACAAGGAGTATTAACTGTGAATGTTTTTCCGGAGAGTGATACCGATTCTGGGAAATTTACGCTCGCGGCCGTATTCACATAGATACCGTTTCCTGGGGCTCCCCCCGTGCTCCCCGTCTTATAAGCTGCTCCCAAACATTCGGCGCTAGCTGCCGAGACACTTGAGGTCACAGACGGATTTATAGCTCCCGCGCTTCCCTGCGTTCCGTACTGACTGACCATGACTGAGGTTCCATCAGGGTCAGCCAAGGTGAACCCGCTCCCGGCCGCAAAGATAAAAGGGACACTCGGGGAGGAAAAGTTATCAGGGTTGCACGAAGTCACGATGAAATCGTTTGCCTGCGTGGTGGTCATGCTGGAGCAGTTCCACGTCGTACCGCTCTGCGCGATGCTGCCACAGGTCGCGTCTAGGCCAGTGACGTTGTTCACGACCATCCCGGTACACTTGTAAAAATTGACCGAGTGACTCCAGGAAATCGTTACAACTTTCGTGTTCGCCGCTACCGCACTCGCATGGGCAATGCCCATCTGCGCGATGTTGCCGGCATCGTTTATCGCTTTGTCTGTAGTCCAGGAATTGCTCTGGTCATCCGTCACCGACATCGTTGGATTGGTGGCGTTGGCGTACATGCACGCCACGATGATCGTGTCATTCGTCGCGGTCGGATTGAGCAGCTTCATTTTCCACGTGCTCGTATTGTTCGACGAGTTCATGGGTGAGCCGGTGATTTCGATCTTCGTCGGGCCGGTCGCGCGAACTACACCGGCCGCGCAGAGGAATAACAGCAAAAACCGCGCAAGGTTGCGAATCATCGAGTTGTTGTCTCCCCTTAGTCGAAGGTCACATCAATAGAGCCGGGGCTCGCGGTCAGACCGTTCAAAATTTTGAACGAGCCACACCGGCTCATTAGCGACGCTATTTGGTATCGAGAATCGAGGAGGCGGGAGTCCCCAACGATCGAAATGGATAGTAAGGGGGGCCTACTATTCCATGTCAGAAGGAGCCATCGATTCTTTGTTAGGATACGTCACGGCCAAGACGGTAGCAAGCTCCACGGCGCAAAACTGTTCACTAAAAGACAAACAAGACTATTTTTTCTTATTTTGGCTTTGGGGGACTGCTGAACATCGTGGAGGAGTGAGACGTTGGGGAGCGGCGAAATAGGATTTCGAAACTAGAAATCAGATTCGAAGTGAAAAGAAAGGCCGGGCGGCGGGCTGACTGTTGAGATCAGCCCGCTTTCATTTCCGAATCGCAGCGTGGCTCTGAGGGAACGCACGCCGCGGTGGAAGTGCCCGATCATGTAGTAGGTATACCAAACCGCTGCCACCAATACTGTCCGCTTTCGCACAGCCCTCGTGCAGCCGCCCCGCAGCGATACAAGCCAGGAGCGGTCACCCCTACTACCGTAAGACCGGCCTTTTGGTGACTTTCTCTGGCATTTGAACTGCGATCTGAATCAACTCGTTCTTGCCAGGCGGCCCGGCGCAGATTTTGCTTTCCAGGACATTCGGAAGAAACGGTGATCACAATCCAGGCAGCGATACGGCCGGAGGCGAACCCGGCTCAAAAAAGATTCAAGGACTCCTCTCGTTTTTGAGCGGCCAATCAGTGTGCTGTTACATGCTGGACAGTGCATGGGTCCTCTTGGTGAGAGCAGAAAGACGCCCCGGCCCATGAACTGCAAAAGGCATCGTCTCTCCGCTCTCGAACACCATTTTAGGAATTTGCTGTTTTCGGGCCATACAGGAAACACCTTAAAACTCGACGGAGGAATACCTTAATTGGGCCGGCTTTCCATTTTTCGAATGGATTCTAGCGAGGCTCAGTTCCGCGGGGTCTAAAGAGCGTGAGAAGAGTGTAGACACCGAGAATGATGCCAATGGGAAGTTCGGGGAGCGACAAGAATGCCGCCCAGACCGCCAGACGGCTCGTTCGCTGGCGCAACAATATGGCACCGCCTAGCACGCCGAGGACGCCACACACCACGGACAGGATGATGGCGCAAAGGTAGAAAGTGTGGAACAACCCCATCGCAAGGCCGACATCCGCCACTCTGGCGAGCAGCGCCCCGAACATCACCGTGGCGACAGGCTCATACACAATAAGACAGGCAGCAATGACGAGCCGCAGAAGCCCATAGACGATCCAGCACACGCCCAAGCCGCCGTTGCCGGCGCGGTTGTCAGAACTTTCGGAAGCATTCATAGGTTTCAATCCGTAACGGAGTGCCGGCCCACATGGCCCGTACAATCCGGATGCGGACACTTACAACCGGCATCAGGTATTTTCTTCAGCGCTTCGCGCCGCGGACTGCAAAACTTCTCCGTTGAGTCTATCAGACAGCTGCAAACATCGTTTGCACATTTGTGCAAAGTCTTCGATGACATCGAGTACGCCTTTCTCGTAGCGGCAAATCTAGCTTTGGCAAACCGATTGTTTAGCCGCCATTGGATTACGGCAATGCAAGAAATACCGGATGAAAACATCAGAAAGGCTGTAGGGCTTGGACAGCTTCTAGCGTCAGACCGTAGAGTGTTTTTCGGAGTTTGCTACAGCGCCTAACCGATACGCGAGGAAACCTGCTTTGGGCATTCTTGCCGCTGGAGCGGGACCCCATGCTGTTTCTCTTGCAGATCATCGAAGTCTTGCTGAACCTCTTTGTATTTCTGATATCCGCGCTGACCTCTGCCGTGGTCGTTTACGTGTTGTTGCAGTGGCTGCTGAAAAAGAGCGAATCAGCCGCCCGGCCATTTGCAACGCCGGAGCAGGCAGGTTGGCGGCTGCTTAGGCAGTAAGACAGCGGCGTGATATCGAGCACAGATGAAATGCGTTCGCGAACTTGGCGCGCGGAGCTCGAACTCCCCATCTGCCGGGTGCCCCATACGCCGTTTCTGCGTCTGGGGCTGTTGATTTTGACTCATGCGTTGGCCAACGGGCCGCCGGTGCGCGTTGGAATGGGTGTACAATCGCGGCAGTTTTCCAATTCAAAAGGAGATTACGGTCAAGAGGAACGGCGACGGAGGAAGAAACGTCGCCGGTAGCTCGACGGATCTCCGGAAGGGGTGCAAGGATGAAGCGAGCCCCTGGGATTTTGGTTTCGGCGCTCATTGTCCTACTGCTCTTGTGCTCTCCCGCGACATTTTCCAATCAGGGTTCCCAACAGGGTGCGCAGCAGGAATTCGGCGAAGTGGCCTTTGTGAATTCGGGCCCGACGGCAGTGCAGGCGGATTTTCACCACGGACTGGCGCAACTCCATAACTTTGAATACGACGACGCTGCGGAGCACTTCCGCAAAGCGCAGCAAACCGCTCCGGACTTTGCCCTGGCGTATTGGGGCGAAGCGATGACGCAGAATCATCCGGTGTGGCACGAGGAAGATGTTGCCGCGGCGCGCGAGGTTCTCAAGCGCCTGGGGCCCACGCCGGAAGCGCGGCTGGCGAAAGCTCCGACGGAGCGCGAAAAACTTTACCTGCGCAGCGTGGAAATGCTCTTCGGAGAGGGAACAAAAGAGGAACGCGACCGGCGCTACGAAGCGGTAATGGCCGAGCTGCACCGCAAATTTCCCGACGATGTCGATGGCGCCGCGTTCGAAGCGCTGGCCATCCTGGGCACGGCGGAACATGGACGCGATTTCGCCACCTACATGCGTGCCGCGGCAATTCTCGAAGAGGTTTTCCCGCAACACCCGCGGCATCCCGGCGTGGTGCACTACCTCATCCATTGTTACGACGACTCCGTGCACGCGCCGCTGGGCCTTCGTGCGGCGAGGATTTATTCGAAAATCGCGCCCGAAGCCGGCCACGCCCAGCACATGACCTCGCACATTTTCCTCTCACTTGGCATGTGGGATGACGAAGTGAAGGCCAACGAAACCGCCATGGCCGTCGTCAACAAGGAGCGCGAGAAAGCCGGAAGGCCCCACGCCATGTGCGGTCATTACAATGAATGGCTGGAGTACGGTTATTTGCAGGAAGGACGCGTGGCCGATGCGCGTCGCGTGCTCGAAGGCTGCCGCGGCGCCGCCGAAAAAGCAGAGGCAGGTGCGGCCGATCCGAAGAGTCCGGCCCACGCGGCGATGTCCGGCATGTCCATGAATGGCATGACCCCGGCGATGGGCGCCGTTGATTCCTACGCGGGGATGCGCGCGCACTTTTTGATTGCCACGCAACTGTGGAACGACGAGGTGGCGCGCTGGACCTTCCCGGCGGGCGACTATCCCTTCGGGGAAGGTTCGTTCGACTACACCAATGCCATCGTCGC
>Ga0222749_10001766_pt1 | contig 10649 bp, 10 predicted proteins | sample IncBWH2Mmetat_FD_197234 | JGI IMG/M metagenome (GOLD analysis project Ga0222749, IMG submission 197234) | Metatranscriptome of lab incubated forest soil microbial communities from Barre Woods Harvard Forest LTER site, Petersham... | ecosystem: Environmental > Terrestrial > Soil > Temperate...
GGCAGAGTTGACGCACCTCGTCCACGACGCGGGCCTAATTTCAGTTATGGCCCAGGGGCGATCAGTAATCAGTAATCAGTAATCAGTGATCAGTTATCGGTGCCAGCTAGAGGCCGATCACCAAATGCCGGTTTGCGGATCACTGATCACTGACCACTGACCACTGATTACTGATTACCGTTAGCCTCCCCCCCGTCCCTAAAGGGACTCTATTCAGCCCGTTCCCCACGCCTCATGATGTCATCAATTCCGAGATGAACAGAACCCCAAATATTTATATCGCGATCGTTGATGATGACGAAAGCGTCTGCCGCTCGTTGAGCCGACTGCTGCGGGCCGCCCATCTTCAGCCGATCTCGTATCCCTCCGCCGAAGCGTTCCTCGCGGACACGAGGCATCCGAAGTTTGATTGCCTGGTGCTCGACATCCAACTCGGAGGTATGTCCGGCGTGGAGCTGAGCGAGAGACTCTCCGCGGTCAAGGATGGCACCCCGGTCGTTTTCATCACGGCGCATGATGAACCGGAGTTGCGCGCGCAGGCAGAGGCTGTGGGTTGCGCCGGTTATTTCCGCAAGACGGACTCGGGTGCGGACGTCCTGGCTGGCATCCGGCGCGCCATTGGGCTGGAGGATCCTGATTCCGGCGGCACGATTTGAGAAAGGCTCACGCAGTCAATGAGGAACAACTGACAGTCGAGTGAACAGTGACCAGTAATCGGTAATTAGTGACCAGTAAACATCAGCAAACAACGAGATGAAATCAAAGTTCATCCTCTTCGGCTTGGCCGGCGCTCTCGCGGTGTCAACGGTTCAGGCTCAAGACCATTTAGGGCCCGACCACTCGCTGACGCTCGCGCCTGCTGACCCTGCTTCCTCCGCCAGTGGTGGCGCGACAGACGACGAGCAGGCCAAAGAGGCCGAGCTGGCTAAGAAGCTCCAGAACCCCGTCGCCAACCTCATTAGCGTGCCAATCCAGAACAACTGGGACTTCGGCATCGGCCCGGCGAACGCGATGCGCTACACGGCCAATATCCAGCCGGTCATTCCCTTCACGCTTACCAAAGACTGGAACCTGATCACGCGCACGATTTTGCCGGTCATCTACGCTGAATCGCCGGTCGTCGGAGGCCGGCCCCGGGGAGAGGGAGAGACGATTGCAGCGCTCGTGGAACACGGCGCTCCTGCGTGGTGGTGCGATTTTTGGGCGAAGGCGAAACCACCCGACAACTGCAACCAAAGTGTTCGAGCGTTCGAGCGACGTCCGAAACCTCTCCCTCTCCCCGGGGGAGAGGGTTGGGGTGGGCAGCTGCTTCAACCTGATCTCAACGCAAAAGCCGGAAACTTATGAACTGGGACAAAATCAAAAATTCGTTGCACCTGGACAGATTGAACTCGTCAGACATCCCGACGGGCGCCTTCGCAATCATCGGTGTCGTGGTGCTGGTCATCGCGTTCAAATCGGGAAAGTTCATTTCCAAAATGCTCCTCGGCCTGGTGGCTCTGGCCCTGGTTGGTGCTGCCGTCTGGTGGCATCTCCACAACCGCTGAACCGAGCGAAACATGAAATGCTTTGCCCAGGTTTCGAAACTTCCAACCGATCAAGTGATCCATCCAAAGGCGACCGATTCCAATGAAAACAAACCAACGTAAGAGAAAAACAACCGTCAACCGCGAAGGAAGAATGAAACTTGGTAACCTCATCAAGCTAACGACACTCAGCGCGGTGCTGCTCATCTGCGGCGGAATCGGCATCGTGCGAGCCCAGCAACCCTCCCTTGCCGAACGGGTGCTCGCGCTCAAGGCCAATGTTGCCACCAGCCAGGCCAACTTGCGTCAATACGAGTGGATCGAAACCACCGTCGTCTCCTACAAAGGAGAGGAAAAATCGCGCAAACAACAGCGTTGTTACTACGGCGCGGATGGCGGACTGCAAAAGGTTGAAGTCGCCCAATCACCTGAGGCGGAGAAAAAGCGGGGCCTGCGCGGACGCATTGCAGAGAACAAAAAGGAGGAGTTGAAGGACTACATGATGAACGCCGTGAGCCTGGTGAAATCGTACGTGCCGCCCAACCCGGCAAAAATCCAGGCGGCGAAGGACGCCGGCAAGATCACTATCGAGGTGCTGGAACCCGGCAAACGCGCCCGGCTCAATTTCCGGGATTACGAGAAGCCGGGCGACAACCTGGGCGTGGAGGTGGACCTGGCGAACAATCGTCCGTTGGGCCTGAAGGTTTCCAGTTACCTCGACGACGCCAAGGATGCCGTCGCGCTGGACGTGCACATGGGCCAATTGAACGACGGGACCACTTACGCTTCCGACATCACGCTCGACGCCCCGAAGAAGCAAGTCAACGTCGCCGTGACTAACTCCGGCTACCGGAGGACGGGCAACTGAGGAGGCATAAGGCCAGTTGCAAGGGATCTCATCCCATGAAAGCAAAAACCCCACGCACTCCCAGCTCCCCGGAATCAATCAGGGAGGCCGTTAACGGAATGACGCGTAAAAAGGGCCGGGGAGCTGGGAGTTTCTTCGTGGTCGTGGCAATAAGGAGTGCCGCCTTGTTTCTTGCGTTGTGGGCCGGGACGGTTCAAGCCCAGACCCTCGAACCCGGACAAAAGGTTGATCCCGCGTCGCTGGAGTGGCCGCGGTTCTACGCCACCAATGGGTACGAGTTCGCGGTGTACCAACCGTGCATCGCCAAATGGCCCGGCAACCAGATGGAAGGCCGCTTCGTAGTTGCCGTGAGGCCCGCCGGCACCACCAACGAAACCTATGGCGTAGTCTTCTTCAAGGCCCGCACCGAGATCGACAAGGTTAACCGCCTGGTGACGCTGGAGGATCTGCAGATTACCAAGGCCGATTTCCCCACCCAGCGGGACATGCAAAACCTATACATCCAAACTCTGGAATCCTTCAGGAAAAATACCGCTCGTGTTATACCGCTGGACCACCTGGAGGCGGTTTTTGCGGCGTCGGGTGACATCGAGAAGGCCAAGGCTCAGGAGGTCAAGAACGACCCGCCGCGAATCATTTACACGATTCAACCCTCGCTCCTCGTTCTGGTGGACGGCGCGCCCATTCTCAAGCCGTTGCTTGGCGACTACGAGCGCGTGGTCAACACGCGGCCCGTCCTGCTCTGGAACAAAGGCGCGGCTTACGCCGGTTACTACCTTTACGCGGCGAACCGCTGGTACACCGCGCCGTCCATCGATGGTCCCTGGTCCGTGTCGATGGCCCCGCCGCCGGATCTTCAGCCAGCTCTGGATGCGGCCGTTGCCACCAAGCAGGTGGACCTGTTACCGCCCGAGGATGGCAGCACCGTGCCGTCGCTGCTGCATATCTATATCTCAACGACGCCGGCGGAGTTGCTCGAAACCCAGGGAGCGCCCAACCTCGTGGCCATTGGCGGAACGGACCTGTTGCACGTCGCCAACTCCAGCAGCGCGATCTTCTATTTCCTCGACGATACGCAATATTACGTGCTCATCTCGGGTCGCTGGTTTAAGGCAGCTTCTTTGTATGGCCCGTGGGCGTTTGTGGCGCCGGGTCTGCTCCCTGGAGACTTCCAAAGGATCCCCGCAGATCATGAAAAATCCAATGTCCTCGCCTCTGTGCCTGGCACGCCGCAGGCCCAGGAGGCCGTCATCGCCAACTCGATCCCCCAGACAGCCACCATTCAGTGCGACCAGGCCAAATTGGCTGTGGCGTACGAGGGTGCACCCAGCTTTGCCGGGATCCCATCCACCCCGTTGACGTATGCGGTCAACACGGCCACTCCAGTCATTCGCGTAAGCGCACAGAGCTATTATGCCTGCGAGGGGGGCGTCTGGTTCGTAGCGGCTAGCGCGCTGGGCCCGTGGGTCGTGGCGACGTCCGTGCCGGGGGTCATCTATACGATCCCACCCAGCAGTCCGGTTCATTATGTGACCTACTCCTATGTCTATGGCTATGCGCCGGGTGTGGTGTATGTGGGCTACACCCCTGGTTACGCCGGAACGGTCATCGCACCCGGAGGAGTAGTGGTCTATGGCACAGGTTATTATTACCCGCCGGTCGTTGTGGGTGCGACCTGCATCAGCTACCCGCCCACCTATGGATACGGGGCGAGCATGGCTCTGGGCATGTCGGTTGGTTTTGCTTTCGGCTATGCGGCGGGAGCCAGCTCGGGTTGCTGGTGCCAACCCCATTGGGGCTGCTACGCAGTAGCCACGCCCTACAGCTATGCGCACGTCAATGTGAATTCCACCAGCTTTTACACTCACTGGGGCACCGCCGTCCATGCCAGCAGCAGTTACGGCTACAACGCCTATACGGGCACGTCCTGGAACAGCCAGCACGCCAGCACGTTCAACCCTTACACCGGTACTAGTGCGAGCGCCTCGCGTGGCGCCGCCTATAACCCTTATACCGGCAACGCAGCGGTGGCAAAAAATGGTTCCGCCTACAACCCTTATAGCGGCGCGCATGCACAGGGCAGCAGCGCGGCCTCGGCAAACAAATACACCGGCAACTACTCCGGTAGCAAACAGGCCTCGGGGTATAACCCCTCCACGGGCGCGGGCTTTAGCGGGTCTTCAAGCGTCTCCGGAAACGCTTACAGCGGGAATTACAATGCCAATCGCCAGGGGGCTGGCGCCAATGCCACCACGGGGAACTACGGGGCGGCGCAGACGAGCGTCTCCGGCAACGCCAAAAACGGCACGGCTGCGGTCTCCAGTTCCGGCACGGTCGGCAACACCAAAACCGGCAACTCAGCTTCGTGGAACAACGGGAACATGTACGCCGACAAGAACGGCAACATGTACAACTACAACCAATCTTCCGGTGCGCAAAAATATAACAGCAGCACCGGCAGCTACCAGCCCGTAAGCAAATCCAGCACGATGGGCTCCAGCTCGTACAACAGGTCTTCCACGAGCGCTTCCTCGGCGAGCCACCCGTACGGAGGCAGCGGGGGTAGCTCCAGTAGTTGGGCGGACCGCGCGGGCTCCTCCCAGTCGCTCGGTTCGCAACGCTCCAGCAGTTTTGCCAGCGCCGGTGGTGGCGGCTGGGGCGGCTCCCGCGGCGGTGGAGGGGGCCGAAGGTAATTAGCGACTACGCGTATGATCAGGAACAACAATGTCTTCTCGATGCGTCCCACGTTGAAGGCGCAAGCATCAGTAGGCTCCGTCGCCACGCGTTTAAGAGGTAGCGCCCGCAATGTCACGCTCGTTAAACACATCTCAAAGACGGGAAATAACCACCGAGAATCCCAAAGGGATTCCGGCTCAAAGCCCAGGGTTGCGAGGAACGAGCTACCCTGGGAAAAAAGCGTGCTGACCTTCCCAACCCCAACGGGGTTGTGCCATTACTCGCCGCGCTCCAAAGCCACAACCCCGTTGGGGTTGCCGATTCCTTTGTCGCCGTTACCCAGGGTAGCTCGTTCCTCGCAACCCTGGGCTGAAGGACCTAATCCCTTCGGGATAAGTACTGCGCGCACGCTGCAGCGTCGAGGCACACTGCTGCTCGGCATTCTCATGGCGGCGTTCGCACTCGCGGGCTGCAAATCCAACTCGCCCTCGCAATACATTTCTCCGCGGGTGGAAGGCCGTGTGGTGGACGGCCATAGCCATGCGCCTATCCAAGGGGTCCACGTCCAGCGCGTTTCCGGTGATGCCGCCCAAAAGGTCCCAGAGGGGCAGAAGGGCGGCCAGCTCATGGAGGGGACGCCAGTCGTCGTCCGCACCGGCAAAGATGGGAGTTTCATATTGGACAGCGAGCATGACCTCGCCTTTCTGCGGAAGCTCCGATGGTACTCAGTCAGCATCTCCTTCGAGCATCCGGCTTACGAGAGCCTGATCGCGACGTACACGTTGTCCAATGCCGTCAATACCGCAACTGGTGAACCGGTTGTGAAAGCAGGCGATATCCTGCTGGCACCGCTGTCGAGGTGAACAAACCTCAACCAACATCCAACACGGAAATCCATAAAAAAACATGAAAAACACCAGAATGTATCTCTATGCGACAATCCTGATTATCTGCACCGGAGGCGCCGTAATCGCGACCGCTTCTGAAGAGACCAACAACGCCGCCGAACCGCCCCCACGCCCTCTCTATAGGCCATGGACGGTGGGCGCCGAGGCCGGCACGGAGGGGATTTTCGGCCTGTTCGGTTCATGGCGCTTCTCCGATCACGTTGGGCTGCGGCTAGGCGTTGATTATACACAGGATTCGATGGGCGGCTTCGGAATCCACGACATAAAATACGAAGTTAAGATTCGGCTCTTGAACGAGCCGCTGACCCTCGACGTTTATCCCTGGCAGAAACACTCTTTCCACGTCAGTTTTGGCTGGCTGTTCAATCAGAACCAACTAACGGGCGATGCCGCCGGCAGCGGAACCATTACCATCGCCGGCATCCCGTTCACCAGGGACAACGTCGGGTCGCTCAACGTGAAGATCCAACAGCAAGCGGTGAGCCCTTATCTGAGCTTCGGTGGGAACTTCTTCTATTTCGACCATGCCCACCATTGGGCCTTGGGCGGCGAACTGGGCATAGCCTACACCGGCGATCCGAAAGTCAGCCTGAACCGCTCAGGCGGCGTTTCCGGTCCTGTGGGTTCGGCAATTGACGCGGCGGTGAGCATTGAGCAGAAGAAGGTCCAGGACTATGCCAACCAGTTCCAGTGGTGGCCGGTGGCGAAGATCTTTGTGAGTTTTTCCTTCTAGTAATGACCGCTAATCAGTAATGCAGTAATCAGTAACCAGTAATCAGTAATCAGTAATCAGTAATCAACAAATTAACCGTCCAGCGCTGGTCAACAACAACAGAAATTATTCTATGAAATCCAAGATAGTAAGGTTCGCCACGATCGCACTCCTGCCGGCTGGTATGCTGGCCTTCACTTCCTGTTCGTCCACACCCAAAGCCGAAGAGAATGCGCCTCAGGGCCAGAGCGCCACGATGGTCGCGGCCCAAAAAGGTGTGCCGGGCGGGACCATAGTTCAGACCTACAAGACAACCGCCACGGTGACCGCTATCGACGCGGCCAACCGAAAAGTCACTCTCCGCCTTCAGGACGGCACCAAGGCAACTTTCAATGCCGGGCCGGAAGTTGCGAATTTCGCCCAGATCCAGGTCGGGGACCTGGTCAACGCTACGGTGGCGGAGCAACTCGTCGTGTTCGTCCGAAAGAGTGGCGAGCCCGCGAGCGATGGCGAAACAGCCGCGGTTGCCTTGGCCCCGATCGGCGCAAAACCCGGCGCCGTGGTGGCCAATACGGTTGAAGTGACTGCGAAGGTTGAAGCCATTGACCTCGACCATCGCAAAGCGACTCTGCGGTTTCCAGACGGGACCTCCAAGACCTTTAGCGTTCGCCAAGACGTTGACATGACCAAGGCAAAGCTGGGCGACGAGGTCGTCTTCCGCACCACGGAGGCGCTGGCGATCACCGTGGAGAAGCCGTAGGCCGCGAAGGGAAAGGAGGAAAACGAGTGAAGGGAAAAGTAATTAGTAATCGGTGGACAGTGCTCGAGCCGTTCCCCTCACCCCGACCCTCTCCCCCGGGGAGAGGGAGAGTTTTCGACAGGCAGTCGGCGAGACCCACGCGCTCAGAAATTCCAAGGACCGGCCAGCACTCCTCCCTCTCCCTGTGGGAGAGGGCCGGGGTGAGGGGAATTTTGAGCAACCACCTCATTTCGGCGGAATTGGGATTCCGAAACTCTAACAGGAGGTGATTTAGCAATGCCACTCGAACTCCAAATAATTCGGGCCAGCGAGTTCATCAGGTTGGGGGCCCAGGGGCAGCATGATCTGGCATCGAGCCGGGAGATTCTAAAGCAACTGGCCGGCGCCTGCCGGCGGCGCGGGATCGAGCGGGCGCTTCTGGATCTGCGCGACGTGCATCCGGGGGCTACGCCGATGCTGACGCGCGATGATCTGGCGTCGCTCGTGAACACGTTTTGCAACATCGGGTTTTCAGGCCGGCTACGGTTGGTTCTGCTTTATTCCGCCGATCCGCATCACCGGGTCAGGATGTTCGCACTCATGAGCATCCTGCACGGCTGGAACGTCAAGGCGTCTGAGAACTTCGAGGAAGCATTATCTTGGCTTTCGCAGGAGGAGAGTGCGGAGGACCTAAAGGAACCGGGGGCACAGGAAGTCCCGGTGCGCGCGATGCGTACTGCGGCTAGTGCGGCGAGGCGAACCCAGTCTCGTAAGGAAGCCGGCAAAAAAAAGAAAAGCCCTCCTCCTCCCAGCCCCCGCCGCTCGCCGATGCGTCTCTCGACGAGCCGAACGCCAAAAATGGCGCGATCCCGCGCATGAACGCCGACTGGAACCCCATATTGACCCGCGAAAACAAATGGACCGGATCCAACAGGAGCAAACAGAGGGAACGGAGAAACGACTGATCACTGATGACTGTTCACTGATTACTTCTTCGAACTCTCTGCTTCCTCAGCTTGCTCCTGTTTAAAATCAGTAATCAGTGACCAGTAATCAATAGTCAGCAAATAATAACAGAACAAAGAAACAAAGACGGATACCAATACATGAAACCAAAACTAAAACATATCGGCTTGTCGCTTTTGGCCGGCGGGGCGACGCTCGTCTGCGGCGTCAGCCCGGCTCAAGCAGCGGATAAAAAACCCAACATCGTCGTCATCGTCGCCGATGACGTCGGCATCTGGAACATCAGTGCCTATCACCGCGGGATGATGGGCGGGCGGACGCCGAACATCGACCGCATTGCGAGTGAAGGCGCGCTGTTCACGGATTATTACGCGCAGCAATCCTGCACGGCGGGGCGGGCCGCGTTCATCCTGGGGCAGACGCCGTTCCGCACCGGCCTGCTCAAGGTTGGGCTGCCCGGTGCCAAACAGGGTATTCAGCATGGGGACCCTACGATTGCGGAACTCCTCAAACCGCATGGTTACGCCACCGCGCAGATTGGCAAGAACCATCTGGGCGATCGCAATGAGTTCCTGCCCACGGTGCATGGGTTCGACGAATTCTTCGGCAACCTCTACCACCTCAATTCCGAGGAGGAGCCGGAGGATCCCGACTATCCGAAAGACCCGAAATTCCACGCCATGTTCGGCCCGCGTGGCGTCCTGGATTGCAAGGCGACGGACGTGGATGACCCGACGGAAGACCCGCGCTTCGGCAAGATCGGCAAACAGACCATCAAGGACACGGGCCCGCTGACAAGAAAGCGCATGGAAACCGCCGAGGAGGAGCTCCTTCCCCGCTCACTGGACTTTATGGACCGCTCGGTCAAGGCGGGCACACCGTTTTTCCTGTGGCACAACACCACCCGCATGCACGTCTGGACCCACCTCTCGCCCAAGTGGGCGAACAAATCCGGTTTTGGCCTGTATGCGGACGGGATGATGGAACTCGACTATAACGTCGGCGAAATTCTTAAGAAGATCGATGACCTCGGCATCGCCGACAACACCATCGTGGTTTTCACCAGTGACAATGGCGCCGAGATATTTTCCTGGCCCGACGGAGGCATGGTGCCGTTCAAGGGCGAGAAGGGCACTACGTTTGAAGGCGGCTTCCGCGTGCCCTGCCTGGTGCGCTGGCCCGGCGTGATCAAGCCCGCCACCATCATCAACGACACCATGGCCATGGAGGACTGGATGCCGACCTTCCTGGCGGCGGCGGGCGATCCCGATGTGAAAGAGAAGCTGCTGACCGGGTTGAAAGCCGGCGACAAGACATTCAAGAACCACTTGGACGGATACAACTTCCTGCCTTTCTTCAAGGGCGAGGTGGCGGAAGGTCCGCGCAAGGAGTTCTTCTATTTCGACGACAACGGGAACCTGAACGCGCTGCGTTACGGCCCCTGGAAGATCCAATTCTCGTGGATCGAAGGCAATCTCTTCACCGGCAGACGCGCGAGCATGAACGTGCCGTTGGTCACCAACCTGCGGGAGGACCCCTTCGAGCGGGCGCCGTTCGAGTCCGACATGTATCGCCGCTGGGCTGCTGACAAGCTCTGGACCCTCGTTCCTGCGCAAGCCATTGCCGGGAAGTTCATCCAGTCGTTCAGGGAGTACCCGCCGAGCCAGCGGAGCGGGAGTATGAACCTCGATGTTATTATGGAGGCCCTCGCCGCCGGCGCAACCGGAGGCGGCAAGTAACGCGAATTGGTTCGCTCGTGAAACGCGCGGGCTACATCTCACGAGGCGGCCCGCGAATTCACCGGCGAAGCAAGAGCAAATCCATGAAAATCATCCGCTGCCCGTTTGCCCTTCTCGCGATCATCCTCGTCGGGGTCACCACTGCTCAAGCCCAGGACCCGCTCCCTTCTTGGAACGACGGCAAGGCCAAACAATCCATCGTGGACTTCGTTGCGAAGGTCACGAAGGAGGGTTCTCCCGACTTCGTCCCGCCCGCGGAACGCATCGCCACCTTCGACAACGACGGTACGCTCTGGGCCGAGCAGCCGATGTATTTCCAACTCCTCTTCACACTTGACCGTGTAAAATCGCTCGTGCCGCAGCATCCTGAGTGGAAGGAGAGGGAGCCGTTCGCCTCGCTACTCAAAAGCGATCTCAAGGGCGTGCTGGCGGGCGGAGAGAAGGCGTTGATGGAAATCATGGCCGGCACTCACGCCGGCATGACCACCGAGGAGTTTGAGAAGATCGTGAAGGAC
>Ga0222749_10001770_pt1 | contig 10635 bp, 12 predicted proteins | sample IncBWH2Mmetat_FD_197234 | JGI IMG/M metagenome (GOLD analysis project Ga0222749, IMG submission 197234) | Metatranscriptome of lab incubated forest soil microbial communities from Barre Woods Harvard Forest LTER site, Petersham... | ecosystem: Environmental > Terrestrial > Soil > Temperate...
AAGCAATCCACCGGTGCAGGCCATCGAGGTGACCCCGGACAAAAAGATCGTTTGGGCCCTGCGGTCGTGGATGGCTCCTGCAGATCTCGGTCCCGCCACCACGATCCAAATCCTCGACCGCTAATGACGACGCCGGTTCCAATTCCGGGGGCGGCGAAGACTGGACCACCGAGGCAAAAGGCCAGAACAAGAAAACCAAGAGCCTTTTTCGACTTGCCACCGGAGCTCTGCTTGAGAGGAAGTGGCCCGCAAGAATTGGGCAAAACTGCGCGATCCCGCGAGACTGGTCTCCTGACCGGCCGGGTTTTCAGACGCGCTCTAAGTTCCTGTAAAATCAGCTTAGTGAGCAATTTCATGGAAGCTCCAGTCTCTTGAGTTCGGCCGAGCAGTAGTTCTCTCCTATAGTTTTCATTTGGAGCTATTCATGCAATTTTTAATTCTTTGGTTAAATCATCACGAAGAGTTCAACCGGAGCTCCCCATGTGCAAAAACAAGAGACCACGCGCGGATTGCTAACGCCTTTCCGGACGATTACAGCTGTGAAAGGTTTGCGTTTTCTTCCACGTGCGTTGTGTTGGATGTACGGATGCAGGGCCTGAGCGGACTCGATTGGCAGGACTTACTCACGCCGCGCGAACGTGAAGTCATGAGATGTGTTGCTGCTCATCGTTGCGATCTTCGAACCGTCAGTTTCAATGCGGACCAGACGTCGTCGACGGCGCAAACCTTGATGTCGACTAATCCCAGCGGCAGGGCATACGCGCGCACCGTATCCTCAGTGATGTCGGTCTGGACTCCCGACGCCTTTTTAGGCCACGAAACCCAGATCACGCCGTCCGGCGCAATTTGCTTTCGCAGCACCCCCCAGCTTCTTCTTCAACGTCGCCGCATCGCGGCAGAACACATGAACCAGCGGCACGCCGCGCTTGGCGCGTAGTTGCCATCGGACCTGTATCTCGGGCGGCAACTGCAACAGCGTAACGTACTCGGCGGGCGCGCCATCGACAACAGCGTCGGTGCCGGCCTTATACCCTAGTTTTTTCCAGAGTGGTGTGGATGAATAGCCGGCCATGTTTCTTACGCCAAGCGACGCTGGTCAGGAACTGAGCGTTGGATCACCGTTTTTTCGCGGGGCGGCTCTCAAGGTGTTTGCACATTCGCCTTCCTCCGCCGTTGCTCGCTTTCGCGTGCCATTTCGGTCAAGTCCGCGGCGGGACGGATCTCGAAAGGCCCGACCTTTACACCCGGATGTTTCGACATCAACTGAATTGCATGATTCAGGTCGCGCGCTTCGAGCACAAGTATTCCCCCCAATTGCTCTTTCGTCTCGGCGTACGGGCCGTCCGTGACCGATATCTTGCCATTTTTCCAACGCAAGGTCGTTGCGGTGCTGGCGCTCTGAAGTGCTTCGCCCGCGGCGAAATGGCCTTTCTTCCGCAACTCGTCGTCGTAGGTGAAGCACTCGTCCAGCATCGCATTGCGTTCGCTGTCGGACATGGTCTCAAATTTGTTCGGTTCGATATACCCAAGGCAGATGTATTTCATAATTGTTTCCTTTCAAGGAGTTGATTGAAAATCGTTTCGTGCGGCCCTGTGGTTAAAGCTTCGCAACTTTGGAACCGCAGTCGGATGTGTCGAACATTTGACGAATTTCAAGTTCGCCCTCGTACGACGCGCCAAGGACATCCACGTGGAGTTTCATGAACTTCTCGCCCAATTTGATAGCCGCCTCCCTTGAGTCTGCTTGAAGGATGGCGTAGCCGCCGATTACTTCCTTCGATTCAATAAATGGACCATCTGTCACGGTCAACTTCCCTCTAGCTGCCCGGATTCGCGCGCCTTTTGAGACGGGCAGAAGCCCGCCGGTGTCGAGCAACGCGCCGGATGCGGTCATTTCTTCGATGAGTTTCCCCATTGCTGCCTGCATCTTTGAGTCGGGCGGGAGCCCGGCTTCGTACTTTCTGCCGGCTTCGGAATTCCCATCGAGCTTAACCATCATCATGTATTTCATATTCGTAAGTTTGTTGTTTATTCGTTTTGAGTGACTGTTCAGTGGGTAGTCGTTCGGCACCTCCGGAATTCGACAGCGCCCGCCACTTTTTTTAGCCCAATTCCCGGAGCCGCTTTTCGAGAAATCGGCGCTCCGGCTCCTGCTGCGTGAGCGCCAGGGCTTTTTCGTATGAAGAGCGGGCCTCTGCTGACTTTCCCAGCCGCCGGCACAGGTCTGCCCTTGCGGAATGCGCCAGGTGGTAGTCGTCCAGTTCGCCACGCGCGAGGATGGCGTCTATCAAGCGCAATCCGGCCTCCGGCCCATCACGCATGGCTACGGCGACCGCTCGGTTTAACTCGATCACCGGCGAGGGCTCCACACGGGCCAGTAAACTATACAACGCAACAATCTGCGCCCAGTCCGTCGCCGCGGCGCTGGTCGCCTCGGAATGCACCGCCGCAATCGCCGCCTGCAGTGTGTAAGGGCCGAAGCGGCGCGACTTCAAAGCCTGTTCGACCAGCGCCACCCCTTCGGCAATTTGTTCCCGATTCCACAGCGAGCGGTCCTGATTCTCCAGCAGGATTAACTCCCCCGCCGACGATGTCCTCGCCGCGCGGCGGGACTCCTGCAACAGCATCAGGGCGAGCAGGCCAAGGACCTCCGGCTCGGACAAAAGCTCCTTCAGCAGCCGTCCCAGCCGGATCGCCTCACCCGACAGATCGGCGCGCGTCAGTGATGCTCCGGAGGAGGCGGAATAGCCTTCGTTGAACACAAGATAGATGACTTGAAGGATGGTATCCAAACGCTCGGGCAACTCGGCGGGCGAGGGTACTTGATACGGAATGCGCGCGTCCCGAATTTTCCCCTTGGCGCGCACGATGCGTTGAGCGAGCGTCGGCGCGGCCGTGAGGAAAGCGCGCGCAATCTCCTCGGTCGTCAGGCCACACACCTCGCGCAACGTGAGCGCCGCGCGCGCTTCAGGTGCAAGCGCCGGGTGGCAACAAGTGAAAATCAATCGTAGTCGATCATCTTCAACATTCTCGTCATCCGACCCCATGACCCCGCTGGGTTGAGTTTCGAGTTGTTCCGCAATTCTCTCCTGTGATGCATCGAACCGGGCGCGACGTCGCAGGGAATCGATCGCTTTGAATCGTCCAGTCGAAATGAGCCAGGCGCGGGGATTCTCGGGCACGCCGTCCTTCGGCCACCGATCGAGAGCCGCGGCGAAGGCATCCTGCACCGCGTCCTCGCCCAGATCGAAATCTCCCAGCAAGCGAATGAGCGTGGCGAGAATCCGGCCCGACTCCGCTCGGTAAACGGAGTCGAGCAATTCGCGTACCTGCTCTGCGCGGTTGTCGGACATTAGCTGCGACCGACCCAGACTATACATTCACGCACCGCCTGTGCAACGTGGGGCGCTTAGCTGGGGGATCGGCGCGTTGCGCAATTTGATCCAGCGAACTCGCCGGCGGGACGCCGGCGCTCCCAGGTTAGAGTTCGTCCTGGCGTTCGGTGTAAAACAATTGATAGGCGCGGTCGTACTCGGTTTCCGGGACGGAAACTTTTGCGAGTCGGTTCAAATCGCCGTCGTCGGGTAGTTGAGGGTCGGCAAATTCTTGCGTGGCGGCGATGCCGTGTTTTTCGAGCATAGCCACTAAAAACTCCGCGTTGACGACCGGGCCGGTGTAAAAAAGTTTCACGCGCGAAGAGCTCAGGCCGATCAGGCGCCGCGTGGTCCGGCAATCTGACCGCGCGTGACACCGAGCTGATTGATCAACTTGAGCTCTCGCCAGAGTTGAGCGCCACTGAGCTGACCCGCCAACAACTGCCGATATTTACGGATGGTTTCGCCGACGAGTTCGGAGGTTTCATTCAGGAACTCGATGCGGAAGTGACGCACGCCCAGCGCCATCATTCGCGCAGCGTATTCGGCGCCGGTCTGGGCCCGGGCGTTGAACACCGTGTTGCGGCAACCCGCATCCGCTTTGACCGGGTGCTCGGCGCCGACACGGTCCCGGACCTGAACTTCATGCTTGTCGCAGGGCCGGCCGCAATTGGTGTAATCGGTGCCCTCGGACAGAAAGGCGCAGAAAATGCAGTGCTCCATGTGAAACATGGGCATGTGCTGATGCAGAGTCACCTCGAACCAATCGGGCGGAGCAGCCTGCAGCAGGGCTTCCAACTGTGAAAAATTCAGATCGTACGAGGCGGTGATCCGCTCCAAACCAAACTTCTTTTTGAAGTAATCCGCAGTTAACCGGTTGGCAACATTGAGCGAGTAATCGCCAATGCAACGGTCCTGGGCAAAGAAGCGTAAGTGATCGTAATTGCGGACCAGGTAACCATCGGCCTCGCTGGAGCGCACTTGTTTTAGGGTCCATTCCTCGCCCATTTTAAAAATCCGGGGCGGGGCGACGAAGATTTGCGGGCGCGACGATGAATGCGCAAAGGCTCGAAACCGGCTGACGGCTTCTCGATATCTCTTGGGATCTTCGAACTCACAATAAATGGTGCCAGTGCCGCTGTTCAACGCGGCTTCGAGTTGCGACAGGTTCCTGACCAGCACAATTAACTGCGGGGTTGCAACGGACGCGGCCTGAGGCAACGAGGCTAAGTCATTCGGGCGGGCAGGAGTAGTGCGTAAAGTCCAGCGCTTGGGCCGCGCACGCAAGGCCTGTAGTTCGCTGACGGCCTGACGGCGGAGCCGGTTCAATTCGCTGAGGGGCAACAACACGTCACCGGGAAGCAAATTCTCGAGTTTGCCAAGAGTGAAAGGAGTGCCGCCCAGCCTGCCAAGTTGATCTCGCAACCGTTGTGTGCTCAGAGGCTGGGTTTCTGCGCGGCTCAGAGCCATCGAGGAATCGCAACGCACGACGTGCCCAATGTCATCGCGGACCAGGAGTGAAAGGGAGTCACCCACCCGGCCGTGCACCTCCATGGACACCGGGCGCTGAAATTTGGGCCGGCCACCTTCGTAAGTTCGACGCAGATCACGTTCAAGCTTGGGGTCGCTCGTCTTCCACAGCTTGTCGCCGACATGAATCCTGCTGAAATCAATATCTCCCTGACCGAAGCGCAACAGGACGGTTCCAGGCATGGAACTATCCGGGCGAGTCATTTGCCGAGAGCTCTTTGGGTTGACTGTAGAACGTCTTTCGACGATGACTTCGTAAACGCGGCCGCCTTCCTCCTGGTCTGCCGGGTTCCCCGCATCGAAAACAACGCCGTCACCGGCTTGGAGCGCTTGCTCCGATTCAACGCTCACGGCGTCGGACCGGACTGCCAGAACGCGGCCCAAATAGACACCTCGCTTTTTGCCAAAACAGCCGTGAACAAGCTTTTGGTTGTTAATTCCGCGGAACCAGCCGGTGTAGAGGCCGCGCGAGAAAGCCATCTCCATCTCGTATCGTGCAGTCCGGCCGAATGAAACAGTGTTCCCGGCGGAGCTCTTTTCGCAACCATTGGCTCCGGCGCACAGTTTATCCAAGGCGTTGCGATAAATCCGGGTGATGTTGGCTACATACTCCGGCGACTTTAGCCGGCCTTCGATTTTCAGGGAAGCGACGCCCAGCCGGACGAGTTCGGGCAAAACTTCGAGCCCCGCAAGGTCTTGCGGGCTGAGAAGGTATTTGCGGCTGCCAAGCGGAACCGGCTTACCGTCGGCAATGAGGTCATAGGGCATGCGGCAAGCCTGTGCGCACTCGCCACGGTTGGCGGAACGGCCTCCCAAGGCTTCGCTGGTGAGGCATTGGCCAGAGTAAGCGACGCAAAGAGCGCCATGAACAAACACCTCCAAAGGGAGGCTCGGAGGCGAGCAGTTCTGCTCCGGAGGGACCGGAGGCGGAGTTTTCGCGAGGATTTGTTCGATTTCTTTAAGCGAACATTCGCGCGCAAGCACCACCAAATTGCATCCAAGTTCGCGGGCGAACTCAACGCCGGCGGAGCTCGTCACGGTCATTTGGGTGGAGACGTGAATAGGGAAATCAGGCGAAAGGCATCGAACCAGCCGGCAGATCCCCACGTCCTGGATAATTGCCGCGTCCACCCCGGCGGTGATGATTGCCCGCGCGTACTGTTCCGCGTCACGTAATTCGTTTTCAAACACCAGCGTGTTGAAGGTCACATAACCTTTGACCCCTCGACAGTGCAGAAACTCCATGAGCGGCGGCAAATCAGCCTCCGTGAAGTTTCGGGCACGCATGCGCGCGTTGAACTTTTCCAGGCCGAAATAGATGGCATCGGCCCCGTTCTCGACCGCAGCGCGGGCGCAATCCCAGTCTCCGGCCGGAGCCAGGAGTTCAGGCAAACGGGCCGTGACTGACAGAGTCGTCTTGGGCTCGTCGGCAACGTTCGTTGGGCGATGCGAAAGCACCGGACTGGATGGATGACCTTTCAACAAAACACTAAGTTAACCTGCCCAGGAAGGAAGGACAAAGCTTTTTAGGGCGGCCACGAGGCCACAGCCTCACGAGTCGCCACTCAGGCTGAAAGCGTGATGTGAAAGTCTGGGCCGTAGCGAAGCGGATGCCCAGGGAAGGCATCCAACAAGGTCTTTGAGATCTGTCAGCCTTAGTTTAACAAGCGATACCAGTTATCACGCTGATGCGGCTCGTAACCGAGTTCGCTGATCAAGCGGCGCATATCTCCCACGCTCATGCGGAAGGTGGTGCCCGCCTGGGAAACGACATTCTCCTCAATCATGATGCTACCGAGATCGTTCGCCCCGTATTTTAGGGCCACTTGCCCGATTTCCTGGCCTTGGGTTACCCAAGAACTTTGCACGCTGGGGATGTTATCGAGGTAAATCCGGCTCAGCGCTTGCGTGCGCAGGTACTCGTGCGCACCGACCGTGGGAGCTTTCAGTTTGGTGTGCTCGGCTTGAAACGTCCAACAAATGAAGGCCGTGAATCCGGCCGGAGCCGCTTCGCTGACCTGCTCCGGGGCTGGAGCCTGGGCAAGGCTTTTGTCCTGCTGAGCCCGCACGCGCTCCAAATGCTCGATTCTGTCCTGAATCGTTTCCACGTGCCCGAACATCATCGTAGCCGAGGAGTTGAGGCCAAGTCGGTGCGCCACGTCCATGACCTCCAGCCAATCGTCACTCATTGCCTTGAGCGGCGAGATGCGCTGCCTCACCCGGTCCACCAATATTTCCCCACCACCTCCGGGGATGGAACCGAGGCCGGCCGCTTTGAAGTCAGAAATGATTCTTTCCAACGGTTCGTTAAAAACCTCTCGAAAATGGACGAACTCGCTGGGGCTAAAGCCGTGGATATTAATCTGCGGAAACCGGCTCTTGATGTGCGCGAGTAAATCGAGGTACCACTGTTTGGTCAGCGAAGGGTGATGGCCGCCCTGCATGAGGATCTGTGTGCCTCCTAACGCGAGGGTCTCCTCAATTTTCTTATCCAGCTCTTCCCGGGTGATGACGTAGGAGTCCGCGTCCTTTTCCGTTCGGTAAAACGCGCAAAACTTGCAGTAGACGTTGCAGACGTTGGTGTAGTTGATATTGCGGTCAACGATGTAAGTGACGATTTCATTGCCGCGCCCGCCGTGGGCCGCCGCCCGGGCAAGCTGGCGGCGCCGGTCGGCCAGGGCGCCAAGTTCCTCCAGAGGCAAGGAGTATAGCCTCAAGGCTTCGGCTTGGTCGATGCGCTTGCCATCCCAGACTTTCTGCAGCAATTCGTCCAAAGAGGCGTCGTAGATCACGACCGCAACTTAGTCGACTGAGATATCAAAAACAAGCCAAGCGCACTGCTGTCAGAGGAGATGAAAGTGGTTTTGCGGATTTGTGCCGCTTTTTGCCAGCCCATTGTGGCTGCTATAATGTCAAAAGGTAGGCAACTGTTACCACCTCTGTCCCGAAGGGACATCAGTGAGAATAGCCCAGCGTTTCAACGCCGGGTTAAACCCAAGAGACCTCAAGTCCCGAAGGGACGGCTGATTTAATCCCACACTTCAGCCGTCCCTTCGGGACTTAAGCAATTCAAATCCGTGCCCCGGCGTTGAAACGCCGGGCTATTGTCAGAATGTCCCTTCGGGACCAATCCCCCGCGGAGCCAGATTAGTCAGAGAGATCCACCTTCATCTCGTCCACCCGAGCTACTGGCCCGCCGTTGACCAACTCTCTGCGTGCTCCAGGTGCGTCAACGCGTAGAGCATGAGATACGCAATAAAGAGAAAGACAGCGAATAGCATCGGGAACGCAAACGAGGTTGAATGCGCCAGGGGATTCGCGGCCCAATGGCCGATACCGCGAGACAGCGCCAGCGGCTTCCACACGATGTCCCAGCTGTTAAACCGAAGAAATCGGCCGAGGTAAATGCCGAAGCTGCTCAGGCCCGCGACCGCGCCGATAAATAACCAGCTCGCCGCGCTCCCAAACAGGCGGCGAACCACGCCTTGCATCAAAAATAACGACACGAATCCCAGTATCAGCCCGGTCATCGCGAAGAGCAGAATGAGCACCAGGTCCACCCAAAAATGGCTGTAAAAGTAGGTCGTCAAGTGAATCACGTCGGTGAAAATGTAAGGCGCATTCGGGAAGAAAAGCAGCCAGGCTCCCGCAAACCCTAAAAATCGCCAGTTGCGAGTTGGTCTGTCCCGGAATTCGTCACGTGCCAGCAAGGCAAACATCAGCGGCAGCCAGGCCAGAAACAGATTCCAGGCCAGTCCGGCATAAAAGAGATCTCGGGTCCAAACAATTCGTGCCACCACCAGCGCAATACTAACAGCCGACGCAAAGCTCAGCGCGAGCATCGGCACCGCCGTTTCGCGTTTGAACGCGAGTTTCATCAATTTCATAAAACACTAGTATAACCGGTTTCCACGTTAATGCGAGACCGGCGACGTCGTGTTCAGGCAGTCACCCCAGTGCGTAAGAAAAAGTTTCTTCTCCGTCGGAAGAAAAGAATTGGCGTTGCCGACAATCGGCCTTAACGCGGCCGTCATTTGGACAGCGACGAGCATAAACATGAGGATCCAGGTGCTCAGCCCTGCCCTGGATCGAGGTTGGGAATGAGAAAATCCCTCAACCAAAAAACGCAGCCCGAAGCAGGTCGCGATAAACCAGAACAACAGGTGAAGCGCGCCCATCCAGGCGACCGATTCTGTTGATTGTGAAAAGAGCCAGGCCACCGGCGCGAAACCGATCAGTAGAACGCTGCTCAACATCAACAAACCAGCTACCAGTCCGCAAAGTTCCCGCAATCCTGCGCGCGAGCCGCTAATACAGGCGAAAATGTACAAACTCGGCAAACAAATGGCCCCGCTCAAGAACAGGCCGCCGGCGATCTTAATTGGGGCAGCCCAGAGTTGCGTTCCCATCGAAAAGGTGCCCACAACCACGCCGTAAATAAGGCTGCACAGGAGCATCCCGAACAGCAAAATCCCAATCAGTTTTCCTCCACCGTTTCCTCGTAACTGAAACATCAAGCGGCGCGGCTGCCGCAAAATTGCCTCAATTGCCACGAGAAGGTTGGGTATCGACTCGTGTTCCTCCGGTTTTTGTCCCAGCGGAAGAAGGCCTTTCCCCCCAGCCGAGCTGAGCGGGATTTGTGGGGGGACCGGTGCGGTGATCTCGTTCATAGAATTGCAGTTTTAATTGTGGTTAATGACTCGGGTTCAGCACCCGGATCAAAGAGTGAAAAACGGCTTCGTAAAAGTTCCCGTGAAAGGCGGTCGCTCGAAAGAATTGCACCGGCAGATCCGGTGAACCAATGAACGGTCGCAAAATCCAACAAAGCTGGCTGCCCAAAAAAAGATTGCCTGCCAGCCACGCGATTAAGACCCGCCGGGCAACCGCGGCATTTCCGCTGAGTTCACGCAGGAGTTGAAATAGCCTGCAATTGGCGATGGTCCCTGCCAGCGCGATGATCGCCACGTGCGTTAACAGCATCGAACTGTATATGATGATAGTTTCCCCTGAGCGCGCGGTCAGCGGCGGAACATTCCAAATCACGAAAAGTACCAGCGGGCTGAAAGAGCCCAGAATGGCCGCCGCGATCATGAAGCTCATCAGGATTGCAAAAAATGACTGCCGGAATGTCGTCTTCAGTCCCAGCAGCGGCGCGAGTATGGCATTCAGTACGGCGTTGCCGAGCGTGGTCAACAGGATGATGAGCGGAAACTTAATCGCTACGAACAGTGCTTGCTCCGGCGCCCGCCAACAACCCATGGCTGCGCCGTAGAGCCCGGCACCGACGATGATCAGCAGAAAGGCCTGACCCAGGCGAACCGCTTTCCATGACTCGCTCCACGCGCGTAGCGAAGCCGGTTCACCTCGCAACAGCACACCCAGTTGCCAGTCTGTCCCGATTCTCGCCGGTTGCATATCACCTCACAAGCCCGGTCCTCGCAGTGGTTGGTCCGGCGCGCGGACATTCTTGTCCGCAGCGGCTCCCAACCTCTGGCCAGGCTGCGAAATGTAATCTGACCCGCCGCGTTTGGTCGGATTGGTCACGCGGACTCGCACGCCATCCATCGCTTCGTTCCCAACCACCGGAAAAGCGATGCCCGAGGTTTGTATTGGCCCGTTGTGGCGTAGGACGCGCCAGGCCTGCAGGCATACAGGTGCCGACATGAGAGCCAGCGCCAACGAAAACCAGCCCCAATCAAATACTGTGGGCAAAACGTCGCGTACCGCTTCG
>Ga0222749_10001771_pt1 | contig 10634 bp, 13 predicted proteins | sample IncBWH2Mmetat_FD_197234 | JGI IMG/M metagenome (GOLD analysis project Ga0222749, IMG submission 197234) | Metatranscriptome of lab incubated forest soil microbial communities from Barre Woods Harvard Forest LTER site, Petersham... | ecosystem: Environmental > Terrestrial > Soil > Temperate...
AAGCTCCCTGGATTCCCATAACCGAGATTGCCGCTCTGTCGCAGAATGGCCGCCTGGGAAACCAATACCGGCAACCCCGTGGATCACCGGAGGAACTCCGCCGGAAGAAACCGTCACCCGGCGGCCACCCGCCCGACCTCCCGGCTTGCGAGAGAGTGACCCGGGGGCCGGGCCTCCCAACGTTAAGGTCGCCCGTGCCCGGCAGGAGGCCGTGGCTCAGAACCGAGGAGGGAAATGAAACGCGGGGGCGGCCGCGGCCGCCCCCGCGAAAGTGACCGGGTTTGGATCTTCAGGGACTAGCGGCTCTGTCCCAGGCGGGTGAGCAGTCCCTTGATCTCGGCGTGCACCGATGGGCTTTGGCTGATTACGAGCATTCCGTTGGCCTGGGTGATTGAGGCGTTCGCGTTATCCCAGCTCCTGCCCCCCGTGTTGTCCTTCACGAGCTGGACGAGGAAGTCCGGCTCGATCAGATGAGGGGGATCCTCAAGCGTGATGGTCACCCCCGACATCTGCATCGAGCCTGTTTTTGGGCTGACGAGTTCCATCCGGGGTCCCGGGAAGTCCTGAAGCTTCATGATCTTGTCGCGGACATCGTACATCTCGAGCACCATGTGGTCCTGCAGATCCTCCTGGGGAAGGACGACGAGCGTCCCGTCCCGCCACGTCATGGCCAGGCCCTTCCCGCTCAGCAGCAGCCTGAGGGTCGACTTCACGCTGAGCTCGCGCACCTTGAGGCGGATCTTGAGGTCCCCCTCCTTTTCGGCCGCACGCGGGAGAATCACCAGGTTGAGCCCCGTCACGTCACGGAGGTAATCCATCGCTTCCCCGAGCTTGACGTCCTGGAAGTCGACCGTGACCTTCATGGTCTCGAGCTTCCGGACCGCGCCCTCCCGCCCCGAGTCGCCGGCATACCCCAGCGCCGCCATGGCCGCCAGTCCCAGAATCGTCTTCATCGCATCCTCCGCATCAAGTCCGCATGTACGATGGCGGCCGGGAGGGAGGGTAAAGGCGAAAAAAAAACAGCCGGGCGCGGGCCCGGCTGTCTGAAGTTCTCGGAGCTGGACGGCGGTTACTTCCCCTCCTCCGTGGCATGGGGATACTTGCCCGACTTGGCGCAGACCTTCTTCAAGCCCGACCCGATCGCCTTGGGCTTGCAGTCGGCCTTGTGCTTGATGTCCGACTCCATTTCGGCCTTGGCGCCGCAGGACTCGCACTCGTAGGAGATCCGGGCCTTGTCCTCATCGTAGGGCGCCTTCCCGTCCTTGATCTCCTGCTTGCTCAGGGTCTTGGGCATGAGCTTCACGCAGTACTCGATCTGGAGCGGCTTGTTCTCGCAACGCTTGCAGACCCCGTTGCGCACATCCTCGGCGCTCAGCTCGCGCTTGTCGGTCACGCAGTAATAGCCCTTGATGATCTTTTTGCAGTCGCAGGGGCCAGTCGCGTTCTTGGCGGCGGAGGCCTTGGGATCGGGCTTGTCGGATCCTTTGGCGGCCTTCAGCTCAGGGATATTGGCGGCAAACTTCGCAGGATTAGAGTCAAACTGACCCTTGCAGCCATTTCAGCAGAATCCAATGGTCTTCCCCATGTAGGTCGACGGTTGGATTGCATTGTTGACCGGCGTCCCCTTGACCGGGCAGTTCTTGTTGATGGCCCCGTCCCGTGCCCACGCGACGGAGAACGAGAGCATCAAGATCGCCAGGGTGCCAAGCCTATTCATCCCGCCTCCAATCAATTCGCCTTACTCTAACCTGTTACGCCCTTTGAGGGTCTAACGTTGAAGACGTACGAATTGTCTCCCTGATTTCACTGAAATCCCGCGATCTCTCCCTTCGTCTGCCACCGGCGGCTTGGGGAATCCGCAGTCCCTCAGCTCCTTGAGGCCGACATCCCGGCCATCCAGGATGGATCGGAGGGCTTCCGGCACGCGTGTGCGGGGCGGACGGATCAGGCGGGGGTGACGCTGATCTTGAGGAGGGCGCCCGTCGGTTCTCCCGCGGAGCCGAGCGGATAGACCGCCGTGGTGACCTGACGGTCGCGGACGCGGAGCGAACGGGTGGCGGGCTGGCGGGTCTGGAGGGTGGCGCGGACGAGCGCGGGGGTCGAGGGATCCACCGAAGTGAAGTCGACCCTCTCGATCGGCTGGTGGAGCGCCGCCCGCAGCTTATCGCCCAGCACCTGGGGGGCCGTGCGGTTGAAGAGGATGACCGTGCCGTCGGGGCTCACCCCGACCATCGCGGCGGCCTCGTTCTCGAAGATGTCCTGGTAGAGTCGGAGGGTCGACACCCCGACGGAGAGCTGGGCATTTCGCGTTTCAAGCTCCTTGATGGTCTTCGTGAGCTCGCTCCGCTTCTGCTCCATTTCGCTGGCGTACTTCTCGAGACGCTCATCCTTCGTGCGCAGGAGTTTCGTCACCGAGGAGTCGTGCTCCTTCTTCACGGAGGGGGGTTCGACCTTCTGGAGCTTCTCCTCGAGCTCGAAGACCCGCTGCTTGAGCATCCGGTTCTCCCACTTCAGCTGGTGGAGAACCTCTTCCTCGCTGGACTCGTCCATGCGTCTTCCCTGAACTTGCCCGCCCGTTCACCCTCTGGAATACATCGTGACGGCCGTGTCCCCGTAACGGCGTTCATCTACGATTCTACCACCCGCGACCTCCCCCAGCCCCTCCTTCGGACGATGTTCTGACACCACCCTCCCCTCTGGATCGGTCACCACCCGGGCCAGGAGCACCTCCACCAGCCGCCGCAGATCCTCGGGCCGCTCGACGTAGAAGTCGTACGGGGGATCCACGAAGGCGAGATCCGCCGGCCCGAGACGCTCGACCTCCCGGAACGCGTCCGCCTCCCTCGTCTCGGCGCGGTCGACGAACCTCAGCTTCGCCAGGTTCCTTCGCACGACCTCGAGGCATCGGCGGTCGACGTCGAGGAAAAGCGACCGGGACGCCCCGCGGGAGAGCGCCTCCAGGCCCAGGCTCCCCGTGCCGGCAAACAGGTCCACCACGCGCGCCCCCTCCAGCCGGAGCCGGAGGATCTCGAAGAGGGAGATTCTCATCCGGGCGAGCGCCGGTCGCACGTCCCGACCCGGGATGCTGAAGAGCCGCGCGCCCTTGGCGGTCCCGCCCGTCAGGCGGGGCCCCTCGGGCGCCTTCATCGACCCGCCTCGTGGCCCCTCTTGATGGCCGGGATCGCCGCCGTCACGATCGTGATCCCCGTGACGAACATGCCGAAGACGACGAGCGTGATCCACGCCAGGACCACGAACCACCGGCGATCCTTCGGCTTCGGGGAAGGCGCGGCGGGCGCAAGGGGAGCGGGCGGCGGGACCGCGGGTCCGGACGGGGGCTGGTCGTTCATTCGGTGAGGGCCCTTCTGCGGAGCAGGTGATGGTAGTGCTGCGCGAAGCGGTGGGCCTCGTCGCGGACGTACATGAGGAGACGGAGGGCGGCCGAGGACTTCTCCAGTGGCACGGGCTTCCCGTCCCGAAAGAGCGTTTCCTCCTCCTTCGCCAGCGACAGGAGGAGCGGGGGCGTCACCCCCAATTCGGCCAGAGCGGCCCGGGCGGAGTTCAGCTGCCCCAGCCCGCCGTCGATGAGCAGCACGTCCGGGAAGACGCGCCCCTCCTCGTCCAGCCGGCGGAACCGCCGGGTCACCACCTCTCGGATCATGGCGTAATCGTCGATCCCCTCGACGGTCCTGATTCTATACCTCCGGTACCCGCTTTTGAACGGGATTCCGTCGACGAAATTCACGACCGACCCCACGCTCTCGCCCCCCTGGACGTGGGCGATGTCGACGCCCTCGATCGTGCGCGGCGGCGCCGGCAGCCCGAGAGCCGCCTGGAGCGCCTCGAGCCCCTCCTTGGGGTCGATTGGAGTGATGTCCCCCTCGATGTAATCGAGTTCCGTCCGCTTGGAAAGGGATTCGAGCATCTTCGCCTGATCGCGCAGCTCGGCGGCGCGTTCAAACTCCAGGCGCTTCGACGCCTCCTTCATCTTGGCGCGGAGGCCCGCGAGCACCAGGTCGCGCCTCCCCTGCAGGAACATGCGGAGCATGTCGATGTCCGCCGCGTACCGCTCCCGGGTGACCCGGTCGGCGCACGGGGCCGTGCACCGCCGGATTGCATGGAGGAGGCAGGGGCGGAAGTGGCGGCGCTTCGGGTCGTCGGCGCGCATCTCGATCGTGCAGGTCGCGAACTTGAAGATCTTCTGGAGGACCCGGACGGCGTCGCGGAGTTCGCCCGCGTTCGTAAAGGGGCCGTACATCTCGGCGTCGACGTCGTCGGTCTCGCGCATCACCCAGACCTTCGGGAAATCGTCGAACCTCGTGATCGCCAGCATGGTGAACGACTTGTCATCCTTCAGCCGGTCGTTGTACTTGGGCTTGATGTCCTTGATGAGCCGCGCCTCCATGAGGAGGGCGTCGACCTCGGAAGGGGCGGGGAGGGTTTCGATGTCGCGGACCTGGGCGACCATGGCGCGGATCCGAGGGTCGCCGTAGGACCCGTTGAAGTACGTGGAGACCCGGTCCCGGAGGGACTTGGCCTTGCCGACATAGAGGACCCGGCCCTTCGAGTCCTTCATCAGGTAGACCCCCGGGGTCTCCGGGAGCTTCCGGATCAGCGCCTTGATCGGGTCGTCCGACATGGGCGAAAGTATATCAGAGGGCCGCGTCTGAACCCCGCCGATCCTCCGCCCGGCGGGGACGAGGGGACCGGGCGGGGGGCCGTTATCCGTGCCGACCCCCTGCAGGGGGAGAAACGGGAGGCGGACGCATCGCCGGGAGCTCAGGGACCCGGCCCGCCGCCCCCCGGGTGGGGAGATCGTTCGCATCGGCGGGAGGATCATAGGGCCTGAGGGCTGGAATCGCCGGAGGAGTGGTTCGTCTTCCTTGATTCCTCCGGCCTTGCTGCTAGAATCCCATGCCTATGGCTCAGGCCGCGCACACCCACGAGGAGGAGAAGAAGCTCGAACCCAAGTCCGAGATCCAGGAGGTCGGACCCTGCCGGCACAAGCTCAGGGTCGAGATCGCCGCCGACAAGGTCAAGGAGCGGATCGAGCACAAGTACCATGAGCTCGCCGAATCGGTCGAGCTCCCGGGGTTCCGCAAGGGGCACGCTCCCCGGAACGTCCTCGAACGCAAGTTTGGAAAGGCCCTCCTCGACGATCTCAAATTCGAGCTCCTGAGCGCCTCCTTCGAGGAGATCAAGGAGGAGAAGAAGCTGGAGCCCGTCGGCGAGCCCGACGTGGCCGAGGTGGAGAAGCTGGCCGTCGAGGCCGGCAAGCCGTTCGCCTACGAGGTGACCATCGAAGTCCGGCCGACCATCGAGTTGAAGAGCTATGAAGGGCTCAAGGTCGCCCGCCCCCCCATGGAGGTCGAAGAGAAGGACATCGAAGCGGTCCTCAAGAGCTTCCTCGACGCCAAGGCGGAGCTGGTCCCCGTCGAGGAGGGCGGCGCCCAGGAGAACGACCAGATGATCGCCGACTTCACGCTGGTCGTGGACGGGAAGGAGGTCGAAAAGGGCGAGAATAGCGCGCTCTTTCTGAACGACGACATCTCCTTCTACGGGCTCCAGCTGAACGACTTCTACAAGGCGGTCCTGGGCAAGAAGGCCGGCGAATCGGTCGACTATCCGACGAAGCTCCCGGCGGATTTCGCTTCGAAGGACTTCGCCGGTAAGGACGCCCTGATCCGGACCTCGGTCAAGGCCGTCAAGCGGAAGAAACTCCCCCCCCTCGACACGGAGTTCGCCAAGAAGCACTTCGACATGGACTCCCTGGACGAGCTGCGCGAGGACGTGAAGAAGCGGATCTCCCGGGAGAAGGAGACACGGGCCCGCGCGGTGATGGGCGAACGCCTGGTCGAGGAGCTGGTCAGGCTGAACCCCTTCCCGATGCCCGAGGGGCTGATCGCCGCGGGCACGGAGGAGGCGCTCCAGCGCGCCCACCTCAATCTCGCGACCAAGGGGGTCCCCGACGAGGAGATCCACAAGGTCCTCGACAAGGAGAAGGGCGAGTCGCGGGAGAACATGGAAAAGGCGCTCCGGTCCCACTTCATCCTGGAGCATCTCGCCCAGAAGGAGAAGATCTTCGTCGTCGAGGACGCGGTCGAAGAGCGGGTCGCGCAGATCGCCTCCCAGTACGGCAAGTGGCCCCACGAGATGCGCGCCTACCTGGAGGAGAACGGCCTCCTCGCCCAGCTCCGGCGAAACATGCGGGAGGACCTGGTGAAGGAATTCCTGCTCTCCAAGGCCGTTATCGAAGAAGAGAAGAAGGAAGAAGAGAAGAAAGCTTAAGGCGGAACATGGGCTACCTCACACCGATCGTGATCGAGAAGACCGGGCGCGGCGAGCGCTCCTACGACATCTGGTCGCGGCTCCTGAAGGACCGCATCATCTTCATCGGAACGGACATCGACGACTACATCGCCAACCTCATCATCGCCCAGATGCTCTTCCTCCAGATGGAGAACAAGAGCCAGGACATCAACGTCTACATCAACAGCCGGGGCGGCTACGTGAGCGCGGGACTGGCGATCTACGACACGATGCAGTTCGTCCACTGCGACGTGGCGACCTACTGCATCGGCCAGGCCTCGAGCATGGCGGCGCTCCTCCTGGCGGCCGGAACCAAGGGCAAGAGGTACGCCCTCCCCAACTCGCGGATCATGATCCACCAGCCCGCCGGCGGAGCCCAAGGCACCGCCTCGGACATCAAGATCCAGGCGGAGGAGATCATCAACCTCAAGAAGCGGATGAACGGGCTCTTCTCCAAGCACACCGGCCAGAGCCTGGAGAAGGTCGCCCGGGACAGCGACCGGGACTTTTTCATGGCCGCCGACGAGGCCAAGAAGTACGGCCTCGTGGACGAGGTGGTCGAGTCCCTCAAGGACGTGGACACCAAGGGGGGCGGCGACATGGCGGCCCGAGAGGACCGCTAGGCCCCGATTCCGATGCGGGAGATCGCGCGCGCCGGGGGCTCCCGCGGGCCGAAGCCCAAAAGCGGAAATCCCAAATCCGAAATCCGACTCTTGACGATATAATGCCGAGAGTGAGGACACAGCCCCGATGACGCAATCCAAGAAGGGGAGAACCGACGACCGCTTCTGCACCTTCTGCTCCAAGAGCCGGAGCGAGGTCCGCAACCTGATTGCCGGCCCCGGCGAGATCTGCATCTGCGACGAGTGCGTCGAGATCTGCAACCAGATCCTGAAGGTCGAGAAGAAGCCGGGCAAGACCCTCAAGACCGGACACCGTCCCTATCCCCTCAAGCGCCTCCCGACCCCCGTCGAGATCAAGACCGAGCTCGACAAGTACGTGGTGGGCCAGGACCGGACCAAGAAGGCCCTCGCCGTCGCCGTCAACAACCACTACAAGCGCATCGTCCATCCGACCGAGAACGACGTCGAGATCGAGAAGTCGAACATCCTCCTGATCGGGCCGACCGGGTCGGGCAAGACCCTGCTGGCCCGGACGCTCGCGAAGATCCTGGACGTGCCCTTCGCCATCGGCGACGCGACCACCCTGACGGAGGCGGGCTACGTGGGCGAGGACGTGGAGAACCTCCTCCTCAAGCTCCTCCACGAGACCGACTTCGACGTCGAGCGAGCCGAGCGCGGAATCATCTTCATCGACGAGATCGACAAGATCGCCAAGACCCAGAACAACCCGTCCATCACGCGCGACGTCTCGGGCGAGGGAGTTCAGCAGGCGCTCCTCAAGATGCTCGAGGGCACGATGTCCAACGTCCCCCCCCAGGGCGGGCGGAAACACCCCGAGCAGGAATACATCCAGGTCGACACGTCTCACATCCTTTTCATCTGCGGCGGCGCCTACGACGGCCTGGAGAACATCATCGCGCGTCGGCGCGGCAAGAAGCAGATCGGATTCAAGACCGATGTTCCCGCCAGCGGCAACATGGACGAGAGCGAGCTGGGCGACATCCTGGAGTCCGTCGAACCGGAGGACCTGATCGAGTTCGGCATGATCCCCGAATTCGTCGGGCGACTGCCGGTCCAGTGCGTGGTCCGCCCGCTCAGCGAGGACCAGCTTACCCAGGTCCTGACCGAGCCCAAGAACGCCCTCATCCGCCAGTACAAGCGGCTGTTCGAGATGGAGAACGCGAAGCTGGAGTTTACGCACGACGCGCTCCGGGCCATCGCGAAGAAGGCGATCGAGAAGAAGACCGGCGCCCGGGCGCTCCGCCAGCTCGTCGAGAGCATCATGCTCGACGTGATGTTCGAACTCCCCTCGCGCAAGGACGCCCGCGAGTACGTGATCACCGACAAGAACATCCGCAGCGAGGAGCCGATCGTCGTGCGCCCCTTCAAGGCCTCCGCGGCCAAGAAAGACGCCGATTCGAAGAAGGAAACGGCGTAGGCTTCCCTCTCACCTCGGATGTTCCTCCGGGGTTCCTCGCGGAAGGGGTGAGCGCCGGTCCCGGAGGGCGTTCCTCAGGCCGTGATGTCCAGGGTCACGCCGGTGGTTGAGCCCGTCGCCTGGCCTGGGGGAGGCTTGCCGCTGCTCCTGGCCGCCGGATCCGGCGCCCTGGTCAAATCATCCTGGTCCCCGTCCCCCTCCTGATCCTTCCGACCCACGGGGGGAGCCTGGGGAAGCGCCACAGAGGCCGTACCGATCGGAGGAAGGGACGCCATGAACGACCTCCTCGCAAACCACGAACGACCGGTCCATTATACCGTCCGACTCTGGGATGAGGGACGATCGCCCCTGGATTCCGCCGGGTTGGGGTCCCGGGGAACGGTTATTCGGTGATCGTCCGCCCCGTCGCCGTGACGGCGACCGGCCGGGGACCGGGGTTGGCGATCGAGCAGTACTGCACCTCGCCCGGAAGCACCGGCTCGCGGAGGATATGGGGGCTCCCCGCCTCATAACGCTTGAATTTCCCCCGGAGCTCGGCCTGCTCCGCCGGGGAGATCGCATCGGCTGTCTTGACCCGGATCATCGCGATGTCGACCGGCCCATCCTTGGGCAGGATTTCGAACTCAATCTGGCCCTTCTTGTCCGACGAGAGCACGAGGTCGAAGCTCCCGTTGGGGACCACGCTCGCCTCTTTCGTGAAGATGTCCGTGAAGGCTCTCTTCGGAGCGGCCTCCCTCGCCGAATCGGCGGGCTTCCTCTTCTTGGGGGGCTCCTCGGCCGAATGGGACTCCGGGGTGACCGGGTCCTGAGAGCGGCTGTAGAGGACTGCACCGGCCGCCGCGGCCAGGAGGACGGCCGAGACCGCGATCCCCGCCGCGACATTCCCGCCCCCGCCTCCGGGGCGGATCGACGGGCGCATCGGACGGCGGGCGGGAGGCGCCACCCGCTACCCCTTCGCCAGCCTCGCCAGAGCCGTGAGCTCCTTTTTCACGCGCGGATCCACGGGCCTTCCGTTGGCCGGCCCCTTCCCCAGGGTTCCGCGGAGCGCCCCCAGCTGCGCCCGGTCGGGATGGCCTTCCGGAAGCAGGCTCTGCGAGCGGTCCAGGAACACCCCGGCCTCCCGGCGCTCGGGCATCACGCCCCGGGCGAGCTTCGACCACCCCATCGATTCGAGACGGGGGAAGCCGAGTTCTCGGATGCGCTTCATGATCTTTTGCGCCTCGATCAGCGTCTCGGCCGAGAGCTTTGCGAGCAGGCGGTACATGATCGCCTCGAGCGCGAGCCTCTGCTCGAGGATCCAGGAGCCCGCCTTGGCCGCCGCCACGCGCGCGGCTTCCACATGCTCCTTCGCCAGGGCGAGCCGGCCGAGGCGGTTCCACGTTTGGGCCAGGAGATGGTGCGCCAGCGCCTCGCCATCCGTGTCATGCGACTCCCACGCGGCGCCCATTGCCGCCTCGAAGGCGCGGCGCGCTCCGGTCCAGTCCTCGCGAAGGAAGCGCTCCAGGCCCCGCGCCACCGCGCCCACCCCCATCAGCCGGGGGGTCTGCTCGCCGGGCTTGAGCGATTCCACCACCTGCGCCACCTCGAGAAGCACCTCGAGATCGCCCAGTCGGGAGGCGTTCAGGAGCGCCCGGTGTGCCGCGCGCGCGTACATGCGCTCGTCCTTGGCCGGGTCGGCCGCGCTGACGGCCGAAGCATACAGGTAGCGCGCGATCTCGAAGTACCCCTCGAGCTCCGACGCCTCGCCGAGAGCGATGCAGATCTCCGCCCGTAGCGGGAGCGGCAACTCCCGGGCGTTCTTTCCGTAGAACGCGCGGAGTTCCACCGCCGCCATCTGCGAGGGCCGCTGCTGCCACGCGGCCACCAGCTTCTTCGCGCGCGCCTCGGGGTTGGCCATCGCGCCGAACGTTATCAGGAAATGCCGGGTCTGTTCAAGGAGAATTGGTAGAATCCTGCGCGATGCGCGCCCTCCTCCTCGCGACGCTCGCGCTTTCGGCGTGCGGCCGCGAGCCGGAGTCGACGCCCTCCGGGACGCCGGCCGTCCCGTCCCCGCCCCTCGACCCCGCGGAGCGACCGATCGCCTTCGTCCGCCAGGGGAATCTCTGGGTGATGAAGGCCGATGGAACCGGCGCCCGGGCGCTCACGGACCTCAAGGACGCCGCCGTCGCCAGCCCCGCCTGGTCGCCCGATCGCCGGCAGGTCGCCTTCTCCGCCTCGGTCGACCCCGATTTCCAGCTCACGCCCAGGAACCTCTTCGTCATCGG
>Ga0222749_10001772_pt1 | contig 10632 bp, 9 predicted proteins | sample IncBWH2Mmetat_FD_197234 | JGI IMG/M metagenome (GOLD analysis project Ga0222749, IMG submission 197234) | Metatranscriptome of lab incubated forest soil microbial communities from Barre Woods Harvard Forest LTER site, Petersham... | ecosystem: Environmental > Terrestrial > Soil > Temperate...
ATAGCCACGGAGGGCATGTTCGACCGCTTGAAACGGGATTGAAACCCGCGCCAACAGGCCAGGATCCGGCAGGGGCGGAAATACCGGGGCGGGCGGCACGGGTGCAGGCGTGGGAGCGGCGGCGACCGGCCTGGTCTCGGGCTTAGCGGGTGCTGGGTCTGGAGAGCTCATCGCTTGTGAAGGGACCCAGTCAACCTGGAAAAAGCAGTTGAAGACAACTAACCACGGATGAACACGGATGAACACGGATTAGCAATCGTGTCGGTTGGCTCAGCTTTTGGGTGAGCAGTCCATCTGGTCCAAGTCTTTTTTTATCCGTGTGCATCCGTGGTTTAAATGCCGTTTTCAGGGTTGATTACTGCGGTTTTACCACCGGCCAGCGCCGTTTGCCGGTTAACTTCTCCTCCAGCTTGAGAATTCCCTCGATCAGGGCCTCGGGGCGCGGGGGACAGCCGGGGATGAACACATCCACCGGGAATAGCTTGTCCACACCCTCGACTACCGCGTACTGCCCGGGAAACACGAACGGGCCTCCAGAGATCGCGCAGTTGCCCATGGCAATCACCCACTTTGGCTCGGGCATTTGGTCGTAGAGAGTTTTCACCGCGGAGGCCATCTTCTTGTTAATGGTGCCGGCGACAATCATCACGTCGGCCTGGCGCGGGGAAGGCCGGAAAACCTCGGCACCGAAGCGCGCGAGATCGAAGCGAGCGGCGCCCGCGGCCATCATCTCGATGGCGCAGCAGGCCAGCCCGAATGTCAACGGCCACAACGAATTAGCGCGGCCCAGGTCGAGCAACTGCTCCAGCTTGCCAAAACGCACGTAAGGCGCGCAGTCTTTCAGGAGTTGCTCGTCTTGCGCTTCCATTCAAAAAGCCCTTTCTTCCAGGCGTACACGATTACCAACGACAGGATTCCCACGAAAATCGCCATCTCGAAAAAGTCGCGATTTCCCAGTTCCTTGATCCGGTTATAGACCAGCGCCACCGGGACCAGGTAGAGGACGTCCACGGCGAAAGCCACGAACACCAAAGCGTAGAGGTAGTAAACCGCGCTATAGCGAATCCAGGCGTCCCCGATCGGATCCATGCCGCACTCGATGTACTGCTGGGTCTTATTGGCGTAATTGCGCGTCTTGCGTGCGGAGATCAGGTGCACCAAAACGATCGGCCCCAAGGCGAAAACCAGGCCGGCCAGGCAGAACGCCACCACGTATATCAAATCCCCTGACAACACATCGTCCATATCGCCTTGATTTCAGGGAAAATCGCACTTCCCAACAACACATAAGGTGGCAATTCCTCACCCTCTTTTGTCATGAAGATTGCATAAGATAGCTATTGTGTGATGATCCTATCTATATTATATACTAATCATTCGCGAAACTGACTTGCGATTAGATGCGTGCTGCCTGACGCCAACGGCGTCATTCATATCAGCTAGGGCGAAGCCCGGATATTTCATACCGGCTGAAGCTCGGGGCCACTATTCTCATTAACACCCTGCTTCAGCGGGGTGTTAATGAGAGCGCCTAGTATCGAGGGCTTGGTGGCTTATGGCCGATGCTCCTAAACCGGCACCTTTCTTAGCGCTCATTTCTGCGGGTCTCGGCCCTACCGGCTTCAAGAGAGCTTTGGTTCCCTTTCCTGGGCCTCCGCTTCGCTTCAGCCCAGGCTTTAAAATTACGGGCTTTCAGCCCTAGCTTGGTATCCGCGTCATCCGCGAAATCCGCGGTGCAAAATTCGAGCTACTCCAACCCGGAATTGGGAGTTGCTAGGAAAGCGGCATGCGCTACTTTTCGTGGCAAAGAGCACACTGAAAATATGTTCGCAAAACTATTCGCGCCTGGAAACGATTCGTTCTTAACGAGTTTGGGCCTGCTGAGCCTGCGGCTGTGGTTGGGCCTGACGATGCTGCTCAATCATGGGATTGGCAAGCTAAGGGCCTTCGATACCATGGCGCCCCATTGGGTGGACCCCTTTAAGATCGGCCATACGGCAAGTTTTACGTTGGTTGTGTTCGCCGAAGTGGTCGCCGCCTCATTGTTAGCCGCCGGGTTTCTGACCAGGTTCGCGGCGCTGGTGCTGGCGATCAACATGGGGGTCGCGTTTGTGGTGGCACACAAGGGTTCGTTGAGCGGCGACCACAGTGGCGAGTTGGCGTTTATCTACCTGGGCGGATTTGTTGCGCTCTTTTTTGCGGGCGGGGGTCGCCTTTCCCTGGATCAACGAATCTTTGGGGGTGGCCGTTCCGGATCGTCCAAGAAGTCCAAATCGTCCGATCATTGATTCAGAATCAGGGTTCATGGAGTTCGACGCACGAAGTGGTATTGATTTACCGCGGGCCGATCGAGGACGATGCTCGAGCCGTCAGACCAGCGGACCTCAGCTCGCTCAACCTGCGCGGCCTGGCCCAAACCGAAATGGAGGGTATTGGCTGACTGAGACCGATAGGAATCTCCGGTCACAATTTGGCGTGTCGCCGAGTGGGACCCATAACGGAGGGTGACACTGGTGCCCACGGGTGATTTTCCGCGGCCTTCCTCGCGGAAGCGGAACCCAATCCAGTTGCCCTGGTTGGGCAAGGTGTTTCGATAGACGCGCAAGGTCTCTTTTGGGGAGGGCCAAACTTCAAGAGTCGTGACCAGGAGATCCACTTTACCATCCCCGTCCAGGTCGTCCGCAACGACGTTGCGGCAATCCTGTTCCAGTCCCACTCCCAGCAGGTAGCCGGCCTCCACAAAAGAGGCCGCGCCGAGGTTCAGGTACAGGCGGTTCATCTCATAGCCGCCGTAAGATTGTCCACGGCCGCGCGTTCGGGTGAACTTGGACTGGAAGTAGAGATCCCGGGCGCGATCGTTAGTGGAGCCGCCCACATAAATATCGTGCAGCCAGAACTCCGGTTCATAGTCCTGCACGGAGGCCCTGCTCTCGTGCCCATTGGCAATGTAAACGTCGGGAAATCCATCATTATCGACGTCAAAGGCGCTGCAACCCCAGGACCAGCCGGAGTGCGCGATAGAATCGTTGAGCCGGGTTTGCTCGAACCCTCCTCCAGGACGGGCCAGCAACAGGCGGTTGCCAAAAGTGAGCCGCGCCCTGGCCGTGCGGTCCTCGCCGGCGTCCGTACGCCACAACCCCAGGTGTTCCAGGCGCTCGACCGTTGGAGATTCCATTCCGATCATCAGCAAGTCCAGGCGACCATCCACGTTGAAATCGGCCAAGGCATGGGCCATGCCGAAGCCCATCGGGTCGGGAATACTCATTCGGGTTGTGTCCGTGAAGTGGCCATGGCCGTCATTGCGATAGAGGTCGATTCCCGCGAAGTCGCTGATGACAACCAAATCCAAACTGTTATTGCCCTCGAGTCTAACAAACGAGGCACTGTAGGTCCTGCGCCAACGTTTCTTAGCCAAACCCGAACTCTCGGTTGCGTCGGTGAAATTGCCTTTACCGTCGTTGAGGAGCAGATAGGACGGATCCCCATCGTTGGCCGCATAATAAGGCGAGGGCATTTGGCCATGAAAATAGGGACTCTTGTATTGCCCGAGGAAAATATCGAGATCCCCGTCGTGATCGATGTCCCCGCAGGTCAGGACCTGCGCATACTTGAGCGGAGGATTAGCGGCCCAAGCCAGGCGGCCAGGTTCGTCAAAGGTGCCCCGCGGTGAACCTCTAAACAGGAAGAGGCCTTCAGGCTTGGCGCAAAGCAGGTCGGGGAAGCCGTCGCCGTCGAAGTCCGCGATGATCGCTGAGAGAATCCGTCCGGGGTCGTATTGGCAGAGCGGCCCCGGCTCATACTGGCCGTCGGCGCGGCGTCGGTACACGAGGTTTTTTCCCGCCAGGATAATCTCCGACAATCCGTCGCCATCCAGGTCATAGAGGATAAGCGGATCAATGAAGAGCCACTTTTCGGGCCGCTGAATGGTTTCATTTAGCACAGGTTGAAACGGCTCGGGGCCGCGGCGGCTCCGGATCGTTACGTGGGTTGCATCCAGGCGTTTGATGACGGGTTGAGCCCCTGGCGGATTTGGAACCCAATCCACCAGCAGGTCCCCTTCCAAGGTGGCACGCTCGATCGTGTTCGTGTTCTGCACATCCGCGCGAAAGGAGAACCGGCTGGTCTGTGGAGCGCCGTTGGTGTCGGTATTGAAATTGAGGTGGCGGAATTCGACGTGGTCGAGGCGCCAGCCGTCGCGTTTGGTCGTCGCCAGGAACTGTTGCCACTCTCCCTGGAGCCAGACGCCTTCGGCCTGAAGGGGTTGGCGGAGCTGAAGGCCGTCGGGAAGTTCCTGAGGCATGTCGTATTTTCTCACCACCAGTTCCCCGACGGGAAAGGAGGCGAGTGGGTCAAATTGGTTGGTAGCCCGGTTCAGCTGGTCCCAGAGCGCGTCAAAGATGGCGCCGCACTGCTCCGCGCGCCGCTCTTTGGCCCAGGTGAGCTCATCCAATTGTTGTTCGTGGGTTTCAATGGCCGTGAACTGCGCGAGGAGTTCGGGGCTAATCAAGGCCGCCGGGCTGTTCGATTTCTGCTGCGCGGCCCGGTGTCTACGCTGAAGCTGAAGCATCACCAGGCAAACCAACAAAACAACCAACAACGCCATCAGGCGCTTCATCCGGGGATCGAACATTAGGACCAAGATTAGCGGGCCCCTTTTTGCCTGTCAGTTAAGAAGCTAAGAGCATGACATTGTACTTTCTTGAAAATTCTGTGAAAGATCTCCCGCCTTGGTTCCGTATTAGTATGAAACCCCTCATTCTCCTCCTGATTTCTTGATTGAATGTCGAATTAGTTTCGATGGGCGGCTTGCAAAGCGGGAGAGCATGAGCAAACTTTTGAGGATCCAAGACTGGGAAAGGCCGACCGGGCGAAGCAAAGTTTCGCCCTGAATCCATGGCCACTAACTGATCACATTTTATGTTTACGTCGCTATTCGCTCCGGAAGTTCAGGCGGTTCTTGACAATGCGGAAAAACTGGCAGGGCAGACCAGCGGCCCATTTCCATCGCCGGCCGATTGGCGGGACCAGGTCATCTATTTTTTGATGGTGGACCGGTTCAATAATCCCACTGCGCAACCGGTTCACGCGCCCTTCGATGACCCAAACTACTTCCAATATCAAGGTGGCAAGTTTTCGGGTGTTCAGCAGCAACTCGGCTACATCAAAAACCTGGGCGCCGGGGCCGTTTGGCTGAGCCCGGTTCTGAAGAACCTTCCCTTTGACAAAGGCAGTTACCACGGGTACGGCATCCACGATTTTCTCAGGGCCGAACCGTTGTTCGCAACAAACCCCGCGAACGCTGATAACGAACTGCGCGCTCTGGTGGACGCCGCTCATCAGGCCGGGCTGTATGTGATTTTTGACATTGTGCTCAATCATACGGGCGATGTCTTTGCGTACAATGGAAACTCCAGCGCGCCTTTTTCAAACTCGCCGCTGCCTGTCCAATGGCGCGATGCTGCCGGAAACCCCGTGCCGCAGTTTAACGATGTCGGCGCTATTGTGAATCCCCCGTTAGATGCCGTTGTCTGGCCTTCAGAACTTCAAAAGAACCAGTATTTCCGCCGCCAGGGAACTCCCGATCCGAACGGAGACGACACGGTGGGAGATTTCGATTCGCTGAAACAGATGATCACGGCGGACCCCGATCTCCAGCGATTTTTAATTCGTGCCTACCAGTACGTTATTGCTCGCTACGACATTGACGGTTTCAGGATCGACACGCTGCGCTACCTCAAGGGCAACCTCGCTCAGCTCTTTGGCAATTCCGTCCGTGAATTCGCCTTGGCCATTGGGAAAAAGAATTTTTTTACATTTGGGGAAGTGCTCGATAGCAATACTGAAACCGACATTGCCCGATTCATTGGCCGCAATACGAGCACCGGCGGCGATGCCAATAGCCTGGTGGGAGTCGATGCGGCGCTGGACTATCCGTTGTTCAGCAGCCTCAGGCCCACAGTCAAGGGCTTTAGTTCGCCGGCCACGGTGATTGGGATGTACAATTTTCGCAAGCAAACCGAGCAGTTCATCCTGAGCTCTCATGGCGACGCTTCGCGCTTCTTTGTCACCTTCCTTGATAATCACGACATGAAGGCTCGCCTGCGGTACGTTCAGCCCGGCAACGAGCATGCATACGACGATCAAGTCACCCTGGGCATGGCCTGTCTGTGCGGCTTGCCCGGCATACCTTGTGTTTATTACGGCACTGAACAGGGGCTGCACGGCAGCGGTTCTGACCCGGCGGTCCGGGAGGCCTTGTGGGGAATTGTTGCGGGATTTCCCCAAAACAGCTTCTTCTACGCCGCGCTTCAGGAAATGCTGGCTGTGCGCCTTGCCGAACCGGCCCTGCGATATGGGAGGTTCTATTTCCGCCCGATTTCCGGCGATAGTGTGCACTTTGGCGTTTCAACTTTGCCGGGCGGAATTCTCGCCTGGTCGCGCATTCTCAATGACCAGGAAGTTGTGGTGGTGGCGAACACGAATGCCACCCTGAGTCAATCGGCGGACGTCATTCTGGAAATCCGGCTGAGCACGGTCGGCGCCCACCTGCGGATTCTTTACAGTAACAAGCCCAACCCAACCGCCCCGGCTCCAGTCGAGACCCTCAATCAAGTAACGGTAATTGAAGTCGATGGCAGCACAGGCTTTGGCCCGCTGAACGCGACCCGGGTCACTTTGCAGCCCATGGAGGTTCAGATTCTGAGAATCTGAGCGCCGGCTCTTCGGGTTGGGACGGAAGAGTTCGGCAATGACCTATTGTAGTATACATGGTGTTTTCAATCCGGAGGGTACCCGAAGGGTTGGCAGAGAGTGGTCCGGGGGTCATATCGGAGCGCAGACCCCCGGTAGGCAGGATCGGTGCATCCTGGAGGGATGCCAGAATTCTGCGACCCGTCCGGGGTCGGGGGGATTATTGCATCTGCGAACCGGAGGTGTCGCTGCGCTACAGTCTGGCAAGCCTCCAGCTGCCCAGACAGCGATCTTCGCTGCAGTGGCCGCGCCGAGCCTGCGGAATTTGCATTTCTGGGTTACCGGCGGCACGCCACTGAGCATTTTCGTTCGGCTAAAACAATGTCGTTGCCCACGTTTGGGCGCGGCTGTAATTTCATGCCATGAAAGGTCTTCGGTATGTTTACTGGCAGGATGGCCAGTTCTGGCTCGGTTATCTCGAGGAGTATCCTGATTACATGACCCAAGGCGAATCCCTGCAGGATCTCCAGGAGCATCTGCGCGATCTGTACGTGGATTTGTCGGGCGGGTACATTCCCGCGGTTCGAAAGGTGGCTGAGTTGGAGGTGGCGTGAAGCGCCGAGACCTCGTGCAGAAGATCGAGGAGATGGGATGCGTTCTCGTTCGACATGGCGCGAAACACGATTGGTATCAGAATCCGCGCACGCGCATGGCGCAGCCGGTGCCCGGCATCGCGAGATAAACGAGGTCCTCGCCAAATCAATCTTGAAGAAGCTTTCCTGAAGGCCAAACCAGCGAATGCGCCGAACCCCACGATAGGGTCTCGGTTTCATGTTGGCCGCCACTGGCACGGGGTAGCTGATCCTTTTCGTTCGGCGGGAGCTTTATGATTACATTTCGTTCGTTTGTAGTTCTTGGCTTATCGTTGGTCGTTGGCCTGGCCGTATTTGGTCTCCAGATTGGCAGGGCGGTGAAAATGGGACGTGAATTTGATCGCTATCTTGCGGTCAAGGGCCTCTCCGAGCGCGAGGTAAAGGCGACTCTCGTCATTTGGCCGATCCGATTTTCCGTCGCCGCTGAGGAATTAGGCGCGTTGAAAATGGCTATGGAAACAAACCGTGCTCTCGTCCTCTCCTTTTTGCGAGATAACGGCATAGATCCAAAGGAGATTACGCAAGGCTTGCCCGTGGTCAGTGACCGGGAGGATGAGAGGATTCAAGCCAATCGGCCTTCGCTAGCACGATACAGAGGTGTTGTCACTCTGGTGGTGAGGAGCGCGAACGTTGACGTGGTGAAGAAGGCAGTTCAGGGTGCGGACGCGCTGCTCGAAAAGGGCGTGACGCTCACCGGGAATGAATCCACAGATCGGATCGAGTTTATTTTTAACGCCGTGAATGACATCAAGCCTGATATGATCAAGGAAGCGACCGCGAATGCCCGCGCTGCCGCTGAGAAGTTTGCTCAGGACTCCAAGAGCAAGGTCGGGCGGATTCGGAAGGCGACACAGGGAGCACTGGAGATCGAGGATCGAGACGCGGCTTCTCCCGAGAGGAAGATCCTCCGCGTGGTTACCACGGTCGACTTCTTCCTGGAATGAGACTGCCGAATCGACAGCTCGACCGGGGTGGGTTAGTGTTGCTGGCAGCCATGAAAAGGAAGCTCGCAGGCAGTCGAGCAGAGGCGCGTCGGCAGGGGCGCGGACTTGGCGGAGAGGTTGCCTTCACGTTGATCGAGCTGCTGGTGGTCATTGCCATTATCGCGATTTTGGCGGCGATGCTGCTGCCGGCACTTTCCAGGGCTAAGGCCGCCGCCCTGCGCATCAGTTGCCTCAGCAATCTGCATCAAATCGGCCTCGGCCTGCGCATGTACCTGGATGATTATCGGAAATACCCTACCTACTGGAACCCTGGCATGTCAGCCAGCACTCGAGCGGCTTACTGGGATGCCAAACTGCTGCCGTACGTTGGCAACGGTCAGGGAGTGTTCCTGTGCCCCGCCAACACCGTGGCCCAGAAGAATATCACGACAAATTGGTTGTTTCTCGATTCCTTTGGCGGCTCCAATCCGAATTTGAGCTACGGCTATAACGTGATGGGGACAGGCACCGATCCCTCGCCACTGGACTTCCTCGGGCTCGGCGGCACGGCACGCTATCAGGGCGATTTCAACCTCCAACCCGTGCCGGAATCCGGCGTTGCGGTTCCGGCGGACATGATTGCGATCATAGAGTATAACCCGAAAGTCACGGACGATGACAACGACGGCGACCTGAACGCGTATTTGCTTTATTCGATGGCGTTGGTTGGCCGCCATTCGCATGGGGCCACCGCGCTTTTTTGCGATTCGCACACCGAGTACGGCCCGACCAATCGCTGGAAAGGGACGACCGACACCGAGCTGCGGCGCTGGAACAAGGATCACCTGCCGCATCCTGTGCCCTAATGGATGAGAAGACCTCTCATTCCAGGTGAATTGGTGGGGACCCTTGGGCGAAATCGCACGCCATTGGCAGAATACCGAAAGCGGGTTAACGTATCCGACAGCCATGAAAAGGAAGCTCGCAGGCAGTCGAGCAGGGGCGCGTTGGCAGAAGCGCGAATCAAGCGGGAGGGTTGCATTCACGTTGATCGAACTGTTGGTCGTCATCGCCATTATTGCCATTCTAGCGGCGATGCTGTTGCCTGCTTTGAGCCGGGCCAAGCAGAAAGCCAACCAGGCAGTGTGCCTGAGCAACCAACGCCAGGTAAACCTGCGGTTTCGTATTCAAGCCACCGAGGCACAACGCCTGGACCAACTGGAAATGTCTGAATGGTGGGTAAGCGACTTTGGCGTCTACAATTCCTGTTGGCTCTGTCCCAGTGCACCCGCTCAGCCGCCAGCTCCGCCTTGGGACGGCAGTTTTGGGTATGCCGAAGGCGGCGCGGGCGCTATTAGCTCGTCTACGCCCATCTCATCGTGGACCGGCACCGAGATCGGGGAGGGCTTCGGGTTCGGAGGAACGTTAAGTTCCGGCTGGGCTATCGGCTGGCTACAGATGGGCATTGGCGAACCGGCTAGATATTGGGCTTATGCGACCAACCGTGCCGGTAGTTACGCCATGAATTGGCATCTATTGAAGGCCTCTTGGTATCATCATGACGCGAACCAACCGCCAGAGGCAAAGATTGAAACAACCGACTTTCTGACGGAGAGCCAAGTTCAACGACCTACCTTGACCCCGGTAATAGCGGACGCAGTAACTTGGCGAGTGACTCCGACCGAAACTGACATGCCACCTTTTGACCTTAACACGGGGGAAGGCTGGGGAGCGGGTGGCGGGATGGGCAGCGTAGCGATTCCCCGTCACGGAAGCCGACCCAGTTCACTTCCCCGTAACCCCAGTGGAGCACCACCTAAGCGGCTACCAGGAGCCATTAATGTGGCATTCTACGACGGCCACAGCGAGCTGGTAAAGCTGGAGCAACTCTGGCAGCTTTATTGGCACGTTGACTACCAGCCGCCAGCCAAACGTCCGGGCTTGTAGCTAACTGATGGTTGGTTTTAGACTCGCATGGGATCGGAGCAAAACTACATTCGCACCCTGCGGACCTGCGGCCGCTTCTTCGGCTCCCTCGTAGCCCTTTCGGCCGGTCTCGCATGTATAAACGTTTACAACGACCGCTGGGGAACAGCACTGGAACTAGTCCCAGGAATGCTCCTCTTCAGTGCACTTGCTTGGTCAGCGTTCTCCACGCCCGCTCCGGCCAGCCGGTCCAGCACCGAGCCCAGATCTTCCTGCGTCGCGCCCACGCAAGTGAGGTGCGCCATGGCCTCGATACCGGTTTCCTCGCGGATTCGGGTCACGATGTCTATAGTCTTCTCGCGCGTGGAACCGCCCGCGCCCCACGTCACCGAAACGAAAGCTGGCTCCAGTTCAGCCAGCTCGGCGATGGTGTGCTCCAG
>Ga0222749_10001774_pt1 | contig 10632 bp, 9 predicted proteins | sample IncBWH2Mmetat_FD_197234 | JGI IMG/M metagenome (GOLD analysis project Ga0222749, IMG submission 197234) | Metatranscriptome of lab incubated forest soil microbial communities from Barre Woods Harvard Forest LTER site, Petersham... | ecosystem: Environmental > Terrestrial > Soil > Temperate...
AGCGGACAGTAGCGTTGAGTTTCGCTTCGAGATCAGTGCTTAAACCCACCCCATTTCCGGTACTCCTCGATCAGCCTATCCCATTCTCTCCGCAGCCCAAGGAACTCACCGATCCACTGGACTCCTGAACCGCGTCCACCGACGTCGCGTCCGGAAGCCTCTCCTTGTATGGGGCGTAGTAGTACGTGCGGGGTCGCCCTGCAACAGCAGGACCCCGTCACCGACTGGCGCGCAGCCAGAACGCTACCGTCGATTACCTGAGAAAAGGTGCCACCCCGCTAGCAGTCTCGACACGAGCGGCGTGCAAAGACCTGGGGCATCTCCAGCGAACCAAGACAGGTACCGGAGTGACGGACGGTGCCGGCTGGGTTGAGCATGTATGGAACTCCCGCAACCGCCGACGGTCTTAGCCTCCAAGATGGCGGCCCGTAGGCCCGCCGCCTCTGATAGGCTCTCGCCCGGGCCCGCGGGATGGGCGGCAGTTCAGATGGCGCCTGGTTGCTGGAGGGCGACGCCATGAGTCGATATCTGTCAATTGGGCTGTGCCTGGTTATCCTAGCGACCGGTCAAGCCGTCGCGGAAACTGGGCCCGACTGCATCAAGAAGAACAAGGAGGAACGATGGGCGATCCGGGGCGACTTTGACCGCGAGAGCGGCGCCTGCAAAACCGATCAATGTCAGAAGGAGGCCTCGGCAAAGTACCGCGCTCGCGGAGAAACGTTAAAGGCCCACCAGGCCGCTTGCGATGCCTTTCTCCGAAGCCAGCAGGCTGCTCCCCAGTCTCCGACGAGCTGGAAGCCGGGGGACCCAGCCCCGGTCGCCCCGGACGGGCGACGCTACATCATGAGCTGCAGTGGCAAGGTCTTGGGGCTCTACAAGCCGGGTGGGGCCATGGAGGTGGAACTGCAGTCCCATCCGGGCAACTGCATTCCCCTCGAGAATTGGGGGCCTGGCCCCGGGCCAGTCCACGGGAAATCCAGTCCGGGCCGCTGCTGGGACGCCGGGTCGGGGATCTATCGCGACTACTCCGGCAGCCTCCCCAGCGGGTGCGACCCCAATCGATGAGGCAAGCAGCGGAGAGCGCCGCGACGTTGTGCGCCCTCCCCATCGAGAGGCCACGGAGGTAGCCCATAGCCCGCCGACTGTGGTCCGCACTGCTGTTGTGGTGCCTGTTCACGAACCTCGCGTTCGCGCAAATCCTCGCCCGCCCGGAGCTCGACAATCAGGATCCCGTCCGCTGCTTCGACCACGTGTCGCGGGACGCGCGCAACGCCCTGCAGGCCTACCAGATTGTCTACGCGCCCGGCTGGAAGGAGGAGGTCGGCTGTCACGGCAAAGTGCCAGCACCCGACGTTGACGCGTGCTGGCCACCCGTCCTGCAGGCCCGCCCGCTCATCGAGCAGGCGGCACAGCTCTATGAGCAGGCGCGCCGAACCTCCACATCACAGCAAGGGCAGCAGCTGATCGCCCAAGGCAACGCGCTCATACGCCAGGCCGCCGGCTTTCTCGACCAGGCCAGCCGATGCTTTCAACCGATCTTCGCGCGGTGGACGCAGAATGGTGGCCACTACGTGCGCTCCCAAGACACGGGTTCTGGCACCGCGAGCACGGAAGGGAGCGGCGACCCCTTCGACATGAATTCAGGGGCGGGGCAAGGACTGCCCGGGGAACCCCGCATCGGGCAGTACGGTCGTGATCCTGAATGCGGCGGCACGAACCGGCGCTACTACGACGAAATGTACGGTACGGCGGGACGTGTCATGTCCGCCGATGAAATGGGGCAGCATGCGAGCCGCGGAGAGATCATCCGCTGCGGAGCATGCGGACAAAATAGGGTCATCTGCTGGCTCAAATCTGGCGCCACTGTGAGCCGTACGCCACCGGGCACACCGACCGAGACACCGATCCCGCCGATGCCGCCGGAGACAACGCCGCCCACGAGCGATTGCGAGACCTATCCACAACTGGGATCCCGGGGGCCGAACGTTCCTGACTACAAGATCGTGTGCAGCATCCCGATGCCGGGTGCCTATGACACAGCTAGGGGTGCCCAATACCCTGGGGAGCCAGTCCGACCCAGCCGGACCGTGACAATCTCTGTCTCTGGTCCCCGCAACGTTACGTTGAAAACTCCCGATGGGACTTATTTCCTCACGCGCATCGGACCGACACAGGGAGGGCAAGAATATCTCAGCACCACGAATTCCCTGGATCCTTCGACGCGAAAGATCGTGAGGCAGCGGTGGCACTATCTGTTCGTTCCGAGGCAAAGCGGCGCTCTTGAGTACGACGTATATTACACGCAACGGGAACAGGCCAACGGCCGCGGAGACTTCCGAAATTCTCTGTCTCAAGTGTGGTTTCCGGCGCAGACTCCGGCGAAGTAGGTCTTGAAGCGGGGGCTCGCAACCACTTGCAGGCGAACAGGTCGGCCGCCTTTCGACTGTCGCGCAGGAAGTAGTGGCAGTCGCCGAACGACACAGCTCACCAGACCGGGGCCGACTCTGCGACCCCGGTCTGGTGCGGCGCCTAGTTCAGCCCTAACCCAACAAGTCGTCAGTGCTCCCAGGTGACCGGTACAAAGCGAAAGACGTCGCCGGCGACCGCCACCCGGCCGACGGACGGGAACGACAAGTGAGCGGCCACCAGCGGCTCGCGGGTCGCCGCCAGCTCTCGCAAGAGACGGACCCGGACGCGGACCGCCTCCTCGGGGTCGTGGTCGAAAGCGTTGTGCCAGTCGGGGCGGTCGAAGTGGTTCGGGAACACGGCATCGCCGAGGAACGTCAGCCGGTCGCCGCCGGACGCCAGGCGGACCACGCTGTGCCCGCGGGTGTGGCCGCCGGTGCGACGGACGACCACCCCCGGCGCCACCTCGTACTCCGCCTCGAACAGCCGCAGCTGGCTACGGTACAGGTCGACGAACCGCTCTTCAGCCGACCGAAGCACGTCCGGGAACCCGCCAAAAGTGTTGCGCGAGAAATCGGGCGACGCCCAGAACTCGGCCTCGCGGACGAGGTTGTGCAAGACACCTGGCTGCTCACCTTCCCCGGCGACAAGCAGATCACGTACCCGACTCCGAGGCGCGTGGCACTGGGCCCCGACTGGCGGGGGCGGTGTGAGGGGCAGGCGGCAGCCGCAAGTTAGCCGGACAACCGCTCCAGCCTGAGGCCCCCGTCGGGTGCCGTAGGTGGCTCCTCCATGTGACTCAGCTGTAGTAAGGTCGCTGCTGGCCGCCCCGCCCCTCCCAAACGATGCGGCCAAGCGAGGGCTGGTAGTGGACCGACGAGCATTCATTGGCACCGTGGCTGCCGGCCTCCTCGCCACACCGCTCGCTACCCAGGCGCAGCAGCCGGGAAAGGTCCACCGGATCGGTTACCTGGGAGCGACCACCGCTTTCGCTCACGCCCGGTACGTCGAAGCATTGCGGCTAGGGCTTCGCGACCTCGGCTACGTCGAGGGCAAGAACCTCGCCATCGAGTACCGGTGGGCCGAAGACAAGTACGACCGGCTTCCTGATCTCGCGGCGGAACTCGTACGCATGACGGTAGACCTCATTGTCACGCACGCCACACCCGGGACCCTCGCGGCCAAGCACGCGACGACGACGATCCCCATCGTCATGGCAATCAGCGGCGACGCCGTGGCCACCGGGTTGGTCGCTAGCATCGCGCGGCCGGGGAGGAACATCACGGGGTCCAGCTTTTTCTTCCCTGAGCTCAGCGCGAAGCGGCTCGAGTTGCTCACGGAGGCCCGGCCGGCCGCTAGGCGGATGGCCGCGCTCGTGAATCCAAACAATCCCGCGCACACACTCGCGCTCAAGGCGAGGGAATCGACGGCCAAGGCATTGAAAGTGGAGCTGGAGGTGGTGGAGGTTCGAGGGCCTCAAGATCTTTCTGACATCTTCTCGGCGATGGTTAAGAGGCGTGTCGAGGCGATCTCGGTGCTCGACGACCCGATGCTGATCGCGAACGCACGACAGATCGCGGATCTCGCCGTGACCACCCGGCTTCCGACCATCGGCTTCAGGGAGATCGTGGACGCGGGTGGACTGATCGCCTACTCCGTGGACTTCCCGGCAGCCTGGCGACGGGCCGCCGTCTTCGTCGACAAGATCCTCAAAGGCGCGAAACCCGCGGAGCTCCCGGTCGAGCAACCGACGAAGTTCGAACTGGTCATCAACCTCAAGACCGCCAATGCGCTCGGCCTGACAGTCCCGCCGTCGCTCCTACAGCGGGCAGATCAGGTGATTGAGTAGCCTGGCATCACATGTAGAGCCCGATCGACCGGCCCGCCGGCCGGTTGACGGCGGCGGTGTGTCCGGCATAGCATGCCGCTCACCCGGGTCGGCTCGCTCGACCTGCGAGGAGCCCGCCAATGTGCGCTGTGCCGTCGGGCTCCTGGGTGGCCGGGGTCCGAGGTGCTGGCGGTGCGCCGTCGCTCAACCTAGCTGCCCGCCGGCACCGGGTGAGGTGCCGAAGGAGACCGCCTTGCCGTCTCATAAAAAAGGTGACGTCCGGATTCGCTACGAGATGGTTGGCTCCGGCTTCCCACTCCTTCGCATCACGATGGACCAGCGCAATGCGAACGGCGGCGAGTCCACGGGGCCGATTCCGGCCCGCGACCCGTGGGGCGCCTTCGCGGACGACCAGCTGGGGCTGATAGACCACCTCGGCATCCAGAAGAAGGCCCAGTCGACGGTGTTCCCCTGGAGACAGTCGAAGGACTTGCTGGACAAGACGATCGCCCAGGTGCGCGCCTTCCTGAAGTCCCACCAACCGGCGTGACGCACGGCTCGCCGAGCGTCAACGTGTTACCGCCGACCAACCCTAACCGAACAGGAGAATGCCGCATGCGCCACGTCACGATCGCCGCCGCCATCGTGCTCGCCTTCGCCGCCGGCCTCGTCGTGTCACCGATGACGCAATTCGCACCACGGGACGCGCACTCGCAGACGCCGCCCCTGACGCCCATGATGATCGATCTCGCCGCTCTGAAGCACGCCGACCTGCCGACGACGCCCAACCCCGAGATGAACGCCAAGGGCCTGGTCACCACCGACAACGCGACGATCGGCATCCAGTCCGGGAACGTCGCCAAGCACATGCACCCAAAGACAGACGAGATCCAGTACATCGTCGAGGGCAGCGGGGCGATGTGGCTGGGCAGCGAGCGCAAGGAGTTCAAGCCAGGTACGCTGATAATCATTCCCAAAGGCACGGCCCACGGCGGGACGATCGTGGCCAGCGGCCCGGTCAAGGCCATCGCGATCAAGATTCCCCCGCAGCCGAAGGACGACACCAAGTTCCTCGACTGAGCCGAGGAGGCGGCGCCTCGCGCGGGGTACCGGCAGCGCGCGGAACTCCGCTACGGGGCGCCGTATCCGCCTGGAATCCAGGCCATGACAGCCTCCAGCATCGTCATCGTCCAACAAGCCTCAAAAGCCCACGCCGACGATGGCGGATAGCAGTTTCCCGACGCTGTAACCAATATCCTCCCGCGTCAGTCCCATGCGCAGGATCACCAATTTTTGCGAGGGGATGATCGCTATCACTTGGCGGAGGCTCCCTTGCAACATGAACGTGTCAGCGGGGAGGTCGAATCCTTGGCCCCGGGCCAACCAAACCTGTCCGCGACCGTAGACCGGGCCCTGGCCTTCATCCGACGCTGGCGTGGGCGCGCGCATGTAATCGACAAAGCCCGCCGGCAAGAGCGGTTGGCCCTTCCAAACGCCGCCCAGGCGCAGGAATTCGCCGAAGCGCGCCCAATCATGCGCATTGGCGTAGAGAAAGGCTTCGCCGAGGAATGTGCCTGACGGATCGGACTCGAGAACGGCGCTGGTCATGCCCACGGGCTTGAACAATCGCTCGTGCGGATAAGACCGCGCCCCCACTCCAATCGCGTTCTGCCAAATCCGCGCCAACAGGACTGACGATCCCGACCCGTAGTGGAATCTCATCCCGGGCGCGGCGACGAGCGCACGATCCCTCGCGAAAGCCACCGCATCCCTCTCCAAAAACTCCATACGCGCGGGGTCGGTGACGAGACCCTGGTCCTCGTTGAATTCCAAACCGCTGGACATGGCCATCAAGTCGGCCACCGAAATTTCAGCCCGTGCGTCCCAGGCCCATTGCGGAAACAGACCCTTTCGATCCAGCGACAGCTTGCCGTCCTTGATCGCCATTCCGACCAGGGCGGCATTGACGGTTTTCGTCATCGACCAGCCCAGCAAGGGGGTCGAAGCGTTGAAGCCTTCGCCATAGGTCTCGCCGACAATGCGCCCGTCATGGACGACGACGATCGCGCGCATGCCCGGTCCCTGGAGAACCGGATCGTTCAGCGCCGCCCGCAAAACACGATCATCGGACGATTGCGCCGTCTCGCCGGTCGGCCAGAGCGCGTCGGGCGCCGCCAGCGGCGGCAACGGAGGCGCGGCGGCGCGGTCCGGGATCTCGTCTCCTAGAATAATCGTGCAACCGCGCCCCTCGGCATACCCGGCGTAACGCCTGGCAAACAGACCGAACAGTGCGGCCTCGACACGTCGGCCTGCGGTGTCGATGTCAATTTTCACGAGCTTGGTAACGCTATGTTCCATAAACTGCACGTCGGTTCGAATCACCGCATCCGCGTCGCGTTTGGCGATGAATACGTTCGAGCAGACTGTTTTTGCCGCATATGCGGAGAGGAGCGGCAACACTTCCGGACGGATGAAGGCGACCCAGCCGCTCAGCCCCACAATCCCCAGAACCGGAATCGCGACAAGACATGCGAACAATGTCAGAATCCGACGCATGCTTCCCCGCCACGCCGTAAATTAGCGCTTCTCACGCAAGTACGTTTGGGTCTCTTTGGCTCTCGTTGGGAGCAACTTCCTGGGTGAAGTCTGGGTGGTCGCTCTTCGGGGTGTCGCTCGGTCACCGCGATCTTATCCCCCGGCCGATCCATTACGCCAAATCTCGCATCTCCGCCTCTGCCTTCTCCAACCCGCGGCCTATGCTCCTCCCAGCCCGTAGAGCGCGGCCGCATTGTCGTGGGTCAACTTGCGGCGCATCTCCGGCGACAGGTGCCGCATCTGCCGCTCGATCGCTTCACGGGAGTTGGGCCAAACGCTGTCGGGGTGGGGATAGTCCGACGCCCACAGCAGGTGGCCATCGCCAAAGAACGGAATGAGCGACATCGCCACGTGGTCTTCCTGGAACGTCGCGTAGATCTGCCGCTTGAAGAGCTCGCTCGGCTTTGTTTCGAGGGCGCTGCCGCCCTTGTCGGCCCAGAACTCCTTCGCCTCCCAGAGCCGCCAGTGCCGGTAGTCGAGCTCCTGAACGAGCCACGGGAGCCATCCCGTGCCAGCCTCGGCCATCACCATGCGCAATCTCGGGTGGCGCTCGAGGATGCCCCAGGCAAAGAGGTCGACGAAGGGGTCGAGGAAGTTCGCGAGGAAGAACTTGGTGTTCTCGAAGACGCTCGCCGCCGTGCCGGCGACCCGATCGCCCGGCTTGCCGACGAACACCGTGATATGCCAGGAGAGGATGATGCCGCTCTCCTCGAGCGCCTGCCAGAGTGGCTCCCAGGCCGGGTCGTCGAGCTTAGGGTTGATGTTGGCGATCATGAGATTCACCTGGCGCACGCCCCCCTTCGCCCTCACCCGCTCGAGCTCGGCGAGCGCGTCCTCGGGCGTCTCCGGCAGCATCGGTAGCCCGATAAGCCGGTCGGGCGCCGCCTTGCAGAAGTCGAGTAGCCAGTCATTGTAGACGCGATAACAGGCGGCGCGTAGCACGGGATCGTCGGTCGAGATCTGGAAGATTGGCCCGAAGATCACCTGCGTCGCGACGCCGTCGCGGTCCATGTCGGCAAGCCGCAGCTCGGCGACGGCCGGGCGGCGCGCGCTCGCGTCGTGGATGCCGGCGCGGTCGAAGGCGCTATAGAGCGGCTTGATCGCCCGCGCTGAACCCGTCACTGGCGGCTTGCCGTCCCAGCGGCCCCACATCTTCCCATCGCACACCCAGACCGCCTGTCCGTCTCGCTCCTCGACATGCGGCGCGCGGTCGAGCAGCGACGCGGGCAGCCGCGTGGTCCACAGATCCGCGGGCAGTTGGCTGAGATCCATGTGATCGTCGCAAGAGATGAGCCGGTCCGTCATGTGGTCCTCCCGTCGATAGACGTGTCGCGCCGCCGGGCGGCAACTGGCCGATCCTACCGCGTCCCGCTGCTCTCACGCCCAAGACATTACCCCCGAGACGCAGTCCCCGTCCTGAGGGCATGCCGGAGGGGCCGGTGACGCAGCTTGACGCCACGGCAGCGGAGAAGGCATGGTGTCGCCCATGACCGTGTCCTCCGCCGGCTTCTTGCACATGGCCCTGGCCCGAGACTTCCGCTGCCCGGAGCTGGCTGGACCGGCCGCGTGGGCTGGTTTGGGCGAACCTCGGGTTTCGAGACGGTCAGCGCGCGAGACTCCACAGTAATCTCAGAGGGGAGGCGCTATGAACGATAGTCGGATCATGCCGGTGTTCCAGGCCCTCGCCGAGGACCTCCACGCCTTGGGCGTGCGTGCCGTGTTCGGGCTCATGAGCGACGATACGGCAGTCTTCGCCGTAACGCTGGATGGCTTGGGCGTCAGGTTCGTGGGAGCGCGACACGAGAACAACGCCATCGCCATGGCCGAGGGCTATGCCTACGCCACAGGGGAGCTGGGCGTGGCCCTCATTGGACGTGGCCCGGCGACGGCCAATGGGTTACACGCCGCGGTGGCAGCCGGTCGCATGGGAGCGAAGGTGCTGGTGATCTATGGCGATGCCGCCGTTGCGAGCGGAGCCGTCAACACCATTGGTCCAGACTACAAGGGCTTCAACGCCCAGGCCGTGCTGGGCGCCGCGGGGCTGACCTGTTTCCCCGCCGCCAGCCCCGCGACCGCGCGCCAGACCCTGCTCAACGCCGTGTCCGTCGCCAATCAGGGCACCCTGGCTGCCCTCCTCTTGCCCACCAACGTCCAGATGATGAACGTGGAGGTCTGGGGCCAAGCCACACCGAAGCTCCCCCCTGCCGGCCAGCCAACGGGCGCCCGTGGACAATCCATCGACGCCGTCGTGGCTCTTCTCGGCAAGAGCCGGCGCCCGGTGATCGTGGCCGGCATGGGAGCACATCGGGCCGGGGCCAAGGCCGCACTGGAAGCCCTGGCGGAGAAGACGGGCGCCTTGCTGATGACCTCGGCTCGCGGCAAGGACATGTTCCACGGCCATCCCTACAACTTGGGCATCCTGGGATCCTTCTCCCACACCATGGGCCGACGCCTGATGGACCAGGCCGATTGTGTGTTGGTATTCGGCGCAGGGCTGAACTTTCTCACTATGAGCTTTGGGGCGGCGATTCCCCAGGTGCCACTCATCCAGGTCGATTCCGTGCGGGCCCATATCGGCCGGTGGACCACGGCGGATGTGGCGGTGGTGGGCGATGCCCGGCTGGTGGCCGAGCAACTGCTCGCCGCCCTGCCCGAGCGGCCCGGCTCCGACAAGCCCTTCCACAGCGCGGAAACCCTAGCCAGCATCGCGGGTTTTGACATCGCTCTCGATTTCGAGGTCGCCCATACGCCGCGCACGGTGGATCCCCGTGCGTTGGGGGTCGAGCTCGACAAGCTGCTACCCCGGGAGCGCAACATCGTCTACGACGCCGGCAATTTCCTCGGCGTCCTGCCCTATCTGACCGTGCCGACACCCGGTCATTTGAAGATGACGAGTGAGTTCGCCTCGATCGGTCTGGGCTTCGGCACGGCGCTGGGGGTGGCGAAGGGCCGCCCGGGCATTCCCACGGTTCTGATGATCGGCGACGGCGGCTTCCTCATGACCATGAGCGAGCTGGAGACCGCGATCCGGGAGGATATCCCGTTGATCATCGTGCTGATGAACGATTGCGCCTATGGGGCCGAACTTCACTTCCTGGCGATGCGCAAGCTTCCAGTGGGGAAGTCGATGTTCCCGGACGTGGATTTCGCGTCGGTGGCAGAGGCGTTCGGGTTCCAGGCGTACACCATTCGCACGTTGGACGAGTTGCGCGCCCTTGGTCGAGTGCTGGACAAGCCAGAAGGACCCATTCTCCTCGACTGCAAGGTCAACGCCGATGTCGCCGCGCCCTTCATGGGCGAGTTCGCCGAGTTCGAGGCACGGCACCAATAGGTCCGTGGAAGCCTCATGTGTTTACTGTTTCCTTTTCTTGTTGACGACGACGATCGAATCCGCTTACCCTCCCCGTCATTCAGCCGTGACCGGCTCCATAGGGGAAGGCGGCGGATGAGCCCAGACCTGCGTCCCGGAGCAGCAGCACCCCGCGAGACCAACTGAGCCGCCCCGCTCCATGACGCGAGCGAGCTCAATTTCCCTGATCGCGATCACGCTGGCGATGACAAATCCACAAATCACACTAAGAAGTACTCAGCCAGACGGACGCGATGAAAACATCGAAAGCTCCTAGTCGTCCATGTCCCACGTAGCTCTCGGATCTGCCGCGCGCATGAATTTGCGAAGAGTGTTTCGGCGCGCCATCAAACTGCCGATGAAAAAGCTCGGTCACGCCATCGAGGACTGGGTGGCAGGTCAATCGCCATTTGGAAATAGCTCAATCATAGACGCTCAAGCGTTCGAGTGGGTG
>Ga0222749_10001775_pt1 | contig 10630 bp, 9 predicted proteins | sample IncBWH2Mmetat_FD_197234 | JGI IMG/M metagenome (GOLD analysis project Ga0222749, IMG submission 197234) | Metatranscriptome of lab incubated forest soil microbial communities from Barre Woods Harvard Forest LTER site, Petersham... | ecosystem: Environmental > Terrestrial > Soil > Temperate...
GACCACTTGCCGCAGCCGGCTCGAGTCTCCGCGCACGACTTCCGGCACTTCCGGCGCGACCTCGCAGAGCAGCTCCAATCCCTTTTCGTCCGCGCGCAGGGCCAGGGTCTTCAGCGTCGTCTCCAGGCAATCCCGCACGCTGAAGTCGGCGGCCTCCAGGTCGATCTTTCCAGCTTCGATTTTCGAAAAATCCAGAATGTCGTTGATCACCGTGAGCAAGGAATCGCCTGACATCTTCACGGTTTCCAGGTATTCGCGCTGCTCAGGTGTAAGCTGCGTTTCCAGCGCCAGTTCCGTCATCCCCATGACGCCGTTCAGCGGAGTGCGAATTTCGTGGCTCATATTGGCCAGAAACTCGCTCTTCGACCTGCTCGCGGCTTCGGCGGCTTCTTTCGCCCGGCGCATTCCGTCCTCGGCCTGCTTCCGTTCGGTAATCTCAAGTTGCAGCTCTTCCGTGCGCGCCAACACCCGCAATTCCAGCTCTTCCTTCGCGCTGTGCAAGGCTGCGTCGCGCTCCTGAATCCGCACTAGCATCTGGTTGAACGAGTTGACTAGTTTTCCTAACTCATCTTTACTTCCCTCGGGGGCACGCAAGGCATAGTCTTCTTTGGTCGAAACTCGTTCGGCTAGCGCGGCAAGCTGGAGGACCGGCTCCGTGATCAAGCGCACGAGCCGCGAGGACACCAGGAAAGTCGCGGAGGCGCCTAGCAAGAGAACCAGCAGGGAGATCTCCCGGTATCTCGCCATTTTTTCTTGAAGCTCGGAAAGATCCGAAACGATCACGATCGATCCGACCTTTTCTCCTCCCAGAAAAATGCTGTGGCACAGCGTCAGGTTCTCAGTTCCGAATACCGGCCCTTCTTCCTTCCAAGCCGGCGACTTGAAACCTGGATCTAGCCCCGCGCGCCGGTATTCTGCGAAGACTCCGCCTTGTTTGTCATACAGAGTCGCAATCACGATGTTGGTTCCCGCACGAATCGTGGCCAGCAGCTCCACTGCGGATTTGCGATCGTTAAACGTCAGTGACGCCGCCGTCACCAGCCCCAAAGTATCGGCATCCGATGCCAGGACCGTGACCATCGACGCGCGGTAGTTCATCCGCTCGTAAATCTCGAACGCCAGGCAGGCCACGGCCAAGCCGAGAATGCTGGTGCTGAAGACCACCAAGAGCAGTTTTCGATGGATCGATGCATCGCTGAATTTCCACATCTCAGCTGCCTCTCTGACCACCGGCGACCGGCCGCCTCCATCCTTCTCCACCCATCGCGCACACCCTCTCCCCAAGAGTGTTTCGCACGTCACCAGCCAGTGGCAGCCGGGCGTGCGTGTGCCAACTCTTTTGCAATCAGTCTTTTTGGATTTGCGAAGGGGCAGTTACAAAAGGATTTTTTTCATTAGAGGAAGCTTGTCCCGGATTGGAACAGTTCTCTTTCGCCTTTTCTCGGGCGTCTTACTTCGATTCCTTAGGGAATCCTGCCAAAGGCAATCATGTGTTGGCCGGAAATACGGGACCCAGGCTCATCGGGCTTTGTGAAGAATTCTTGCAATTGCGCGGCCCGCTCGAAGCGGGCCACTTTTCCGTTCAATCGCCGCTGGCTACGGCCATCTGGTCGCACGCCACGCGGAAATTTTCGTACCACGTCTCCGTAAAGCTGGTGATCAACTGCTCCGCGGTGCGCCCCGCAATGGTCACGCCCGTATGCACAACGTCTCCCCAGGTGTGCACTCGCGTGCCTCCTCCGACAAGCTCTTCGAAGTGCACCCACTGTGCCAGCACCACTCCGAGCGAGTGGTCGATCCACCCCACCTTGTGCGCCGGCTGGCAATTGGTGATCACGTGGCTTACCACCGTCGGTACCGGTTGCCTCAGCTCGATCTCCATGCGGCTCCCTGGTTCCCAGGGTTTTCCTTCGCGCCATTGCAGCTCGCCATAAATGTTGGCGAACTCGTTCCAGCGCCGCCAGTTGGAAAAAATCTCCCAGGCCCGCGCGCGGCTGGCTTTGGTCATCACGGAATACTGAAATCGGTACATAACTCCTCTTCGAGCTTTCCAGTCTTTGGTATTGCTGGGGGGGCCAGCGGAGGGACGATCTGGGCTCAATTATTTATACATTGTTGGTTTAACGCTGTAAAGGATATAATTCCGTACAAGCTTGAAAGGTTGCCCATGCCCCGTATTGCTGATGCTCGCTTGGAAGGCCGCATTCTCGACGCCGCCTACCGCATCTGGAGTGAAAATGGCGAAGACGCCCTCACCATGCGCGCCGTTGCCCGCGCCGCTCGCACCACTACGCCCACGCTCTACGAGCGCTTCTCCCACAAGAGCGATCTCCTTGCCCTGCTCCGCCGCCGCTCCCGTCTCAATCTTTTTTCCGCCTTGCGGCCGTCCCGCTCTCCGGTTGACGCTTGCAAGCGTGCACTCGATTTCTTCACTGCCCATCCCCACGACTTTCGGCTCATCTCCGAGGATTGGGCCATCGCCTTCGCCCGCAAAGAGCCCATGCCCTCGTTCGAATTTATCAAGCGCCGCCTCGCCGCTCAACTAGGCGGTACTCCAGATCGCCACACGCCGCTCGCCCTTTCCCTCGTCGCCCTCCTTCACGGCACCGCCGGCTTGCTGCACTCCTCCAACGCTCACAAAAAAATCTTCCGCGAATTCCGTCGCGCCAGCATCTCGGCTTGTGCTGCTCTCATCCACGCCGCCTCCTTGAAGCCCCATCGCCCGAAACCATCCCTCGTTCACCCTGAGCGCCCTTAGCGAAGGGCCCCGTCCGGGCGCCGCCATAACCGATAGGAACCTCCCTCCCCCCAGGCCCCGGTTTCGTGCCAGAATGATGTCGACGAGCGCCCGGCCCCTGGCGCCTGCGATTCACTTTGTTTCACGCTCCAGCCCTGACTCAGACGCCGCGGTGCTTTTTCGGCGGTTGCAAGACCGTACCGGCCCGAGTGTCTCGATTCGTCGTTTTGCAGGAATTTGCTTTCGGGGGTGCAACATGACCGATGTTTGGAAGCAGTTCGAAGGTCAGGTCGTCGACGACGAGTTTCCGCTCCAACAACTCTTATCGGGCGATGACCACAGCGCCGTCTTCCTCACTCAGCGTGGCGATTCTAAGCCGCAGAAGGCCGCCATCAAGCTTCTTCCTCTGGATCCCGCCACAGTCGATCTCCAGCTCTCTCGCTGGCGCCGCGCCGCGCAACTCGCTCATCCCAATCTGCTGCGCCTTTACGACTTCGGCCGTTGCCGCCTCGGCAATGCGAATTTTCTTTATGCCGTAATGGAATTTGCCGAAGAAGACCTCTCGCAGATCCTCCCGGAGCGTGCCCTTACCGCTGCTGAAACGCGCGACATGCTCGGGCCTGTTCTCGATGTTCTCGTCTATCTCCATGGTAAAGGGCTTGTCCATGGACATGTAAGACCATCCAACATTCTCGCCACCGCTGATCAGCTCAAGCTCTCCACCGACGGTCTCTCTTCTATCGCCGAGTCCCACGCTCCAACCACCCGGCCCAGCCACTACACTGCGCCCGAAGTGGCGTCTTCCGGCCTCACACCCGCCAGCGATGCCTGGTCGCTGGGCATGACGCTCGTCGAAGCGCTCACCCAGCGCGTCCCCGTCTTGCCTCCCGGCGTCGATTCCAATTTTGTGCTTCCAGACACGCTTCCGCAGCCGTTCCTCGATATCGCGCGCCATTCCTTGCTCCGCGAGCCTCGCCGCCGCTGGACCATCGCGGAAATCGCCGCGCATATGAATCCCACTGCCGTCGCCGCCGCTGCCGGCCAATCAATCTCCTCTGTTCCCGTGTCACCGTTGGCCGTGCCGCTCTCGTCCGTACCGGCCGTGCCCGCCGCCAAACTCCAAACTCCGCGCTACGAGCCACCCGCGCCAAAAACAACCTCGCCCCGCCAGCCATCCGCCGCCGTACAACCGAAACAAACTCTCGTTCTCCCAAACTACGTCATTCCCGTTGGCGTCGTCCTCCTGGTTCTCGTCAGTATTTTCGCCTTGCCGAAAATCCTCGGTCATCGCACCGAATCTTCCTCTTCAACCTCATCGGCGGCTTCGGCCCCGCCTGCCTCGCAGCCCAAGCCCGTCGCAGCACAATCCGAGCATCGCGACGCTCCGCCCCCCGCAAAAGCCGCCTCCTCGAATTCCGCAAAACTCAACGCAGAGAAAAAGCCTGCATCCCCTCCACCGCAATCGCCTGCCGCCACTCCCGTTCCGGCTGCAGCGGCGCTGCGCACCGATACTTTTCCATCCGCCAACGCGCCAGCGCCGTCGAGTTCCTCTCCCGGCCGTGGAGAAGTCCTCGATCAAGTCTTGCCCGACGTCTCTGAAAAAGCCCGCGCCACCATCCAAGGAAAAGTCCGCGTCACCGTCCGCGTCCACGTCGAACCCGCCGGCAATGTCTCTTCCGCCGAGCTCGACTCCCCCGGCCCCAGCAAATATTTCGCCGACCTCGCCCTACAAGCCGCCCGCCGCTGGGAATTCACCGCCCCCGAACTCAACGGCCACAGCGCCCCCAGCGACTGGCTCATCCGCTTCGAATTCACCCAGTCCGCCACCCAAGCCTTCCCCAAACAAACCACGCCCTAGCAAGGGCCAGGAGCCTCACATGTAAAGTCTTGGGGAGATTTTGGGCGTCTCTCGATGGATGGAAGGCGCCGCCAAGAAGACGCTTCCCCTTGGCAACAGGACTCCGCTTACTCGTGCAGCACGACGGTCAGGAGAGCCTCGTGGACTTGAAGTCCGCCATTGTAATGAATGAAACCTAGTTTCCTGAATTTATTCATGAAATAGCTGACCCGAGAACGGGTTGTGCCAATCATTCCCGCTAGCACCTCCTGGGAAATTTTGGGAAGTATTTTTAGGGGGTGAGCTTCCTTCCCGTAACGAGCGAGTAGCAAAAGAGTTCGCGCCAGCCGTTTCTCGCTCGAATTGAAAAGTTGATCGATCAAATCCTCCTCGATCCGGATGTTGCGTGAAAGCATATAAGACATGAACCGGTCGGCGAAAGCATGTTCCGCGTGGAGCACGCGAACCATCTCGCTTCTTTCAATTACGAGCAAAGACGTCGAAGCAATCGCGGTCGCTGTTGCCATGCGAACTGACTGACCGGCCACGACTCCCTCACCAATAAAATCACGCGGCCCCAGAATCGCCAGGACCGCCTCCTTACCAACCTCATTAACAACAGTGAGCTTTACGCTTCCCCTTTGAATGTACATCACACTGGTGGCAGGTTCACCCTGCGAGAAGATCTTCTGCGATCTCTGATACTCCATAACTTTCCTGGACACACCAGCGGAGTCGAGGAAAGTTTGGGCATTGAAGGTGCGTTTCGGCGCGGATTTTCTTTTGGGTTTAATGTGGTTTGAACTCGCGATCTCTTGCATAAACCACCGCTTGCTACTAATGCTAGCAGGACTTCGCATCATCATGCAAGGTACTTCGGGCACGGCTATTGGCGCCCGCGGATACATCGTAAGAGTTAACATGGATTCAAAACTGTGCAATATTGACCATACGCCTGATGTTCTTCCGTCTTAGCTTTTACATGTTCAGAATCTGTACTTTCTCGGGGCCAGCTTGGCGCAGGAAGGCCTGGCTCCCGATAATTCTACTGGATTCCAATGGCTTCGCCCTCTCAAGCCCGCCTCAAGCGAGACCCCCCAAGCGGAGTAGAGGGCAGACATCCGCCCTTACGCATCCTCTTTGTTCATAGCCACTTAGCGCATGTTAAGCGCTGCCTGAGTGTGCTCGACAAACTGCATTTTACAGTTAGCGCTGAGGTGGTTGCCACGTTACAGGAGTTTAGCGAACGGTTAGGTTCGCAGTCCTACGACCTTGTTGTCGCCGAGCACCCCAGCCCCAACTGGGAGGGAACCCAGGCATTGGAACTCCTGCACCTATCGCGGAGGCAGATCCCCCTTATCTTTGTGGGTGGCACCCTGCAACGCGAGGCTGTGGCCGAGTTCATTACCAAGGGCGCATATGATTGCATTGAAATGGATCACATTGGCCATCTTCCGGTGGCCATTCATCGCGCGCTGGATGAGAAAGCATTGCGCGATGAACGGGACCGGGCCGAAAACGGTTTGAAGCATTCGGAAGCACGTTACCGCGCCTTGGCTGGAAACCTGAGTTACGGAATTTGCCGCTGCGCCCTGGACGGCAAATTCCTCGAAGTGAACGAGGCCATGGTAAAAATGCTCGGGTATGCGTCGAAAGAGGAACTCTTGGGCGTAAACCTTGCGGGTGAGCTGGTTCAAGATCCCGCCAAACGAGCGCAATTGTTGGGGCAGCCGGACCAGCAAGGATTAGTGGACCCCCTCGAAATAGAGTGGAAACGGAAAGACTGCACCACCCTGAAAGTCCGGGTCAGCGCACAGGAAGTATTGGGTGTGCAGGGCGAACTGGAATCCTATGAAGTCATCACCGAGGATGTCACCAAACAGCGTCAGTTGGAAAATCTTTTGCGCCAACAGGCGGCGCGTGACCCGCTGACAGGACTGGGGAACTACCGCCATCTAGCGGAAGTGCTGGATATGGAAATCAAGCGTTCCGAGCGCACGGGGCGGGAGTTCGCCCTTTTGCTATTTGATCTGGATGGATTGAAGAAAATCAACGACCGCTACGGGCATCTGACGGGAAGCCATGCTCTCTGCCGTGTAGCCGATGTTTTGAGTTTCTGCCGGAACAGTGATACGGCGGCGCGCTACGGCGGCGACGAGTTTGCGGTTGTCCTGCCGGAAACGGGCCTGGAGGCGGCCAATAAGGTGGCGCAACGTATCTGCGACAGCATTGCCAGTGATGGGATGGGGCCGCAGCTTTCCGTCAGCATAGGTGTTGCGGTTTATCCCCATGACGGCGAAAGAATCGAAGCCCTTTTGCACGCCGCAGACGTGGCTATGTACTCGATGAAGGTAAAAAAACATAAATTTCTTGATGCGAAGTATGGCCTTGCTTACTAAGTGTGGCTGCACAAATGCCGGACGAAAAGTTTGAAACGGCTCGGCTTCTTGCGCCTGCGGAGAGTGGTGTAGATGGAATCCGAGCGCCGTGCATCTCCCCGCTATCCATTCTTTGCGCCGGCCGAGCTAATGGAGTCAACATCCGGCGTCCGAACGGAGGCCCGCACAAGCGACTTGGGCTCCAATGGTTGCTATTTGGACATGACCAATCCGTTGCGGCAGGGCACTGTCATTAACATTCAAATTGTTTATCAAGGGCAGGTCTTCGCCGCTGGAGGTGTGGTAGCACACTCCCACCCCAAAATGGGAATGGGCGTGAAATTCATCGCCCTCGAGTCCGGATGCGCCCTCTTACTTGGCACCTGGCTGCACGAAGCTGCCTGTGCTTAGGGGGAACCGACATATAGATAGCCTGTTTTGCGAATTGGTCTCTCTGATGAATGAACCGCAGTTGGAGCAATGAAAGAAGAAGAACCGTACTGAAAACGAAAAATGAGCGTAGCCAAACAGGAAACGCGCGCCACTGCAAGCGAATTCAAAGTGCTGGTAGCTGATGATTCACGAATCTACCGCAAACTCGTCGAAGACACGCTGTCTGAAAAGCAATATGCGTTGCTGTTTGCAAAAAGTGGGCGCGAAGCTATCGATCTTTTTTCAGAGCATCACCCTTCCCTCGTTATCACGGATTGGATGATGCCGGACCTGAGTGGAATAGAGCTGTGCGAACACATACGCAATCATTCCAGTCAAGCGTCTTATACGTACCTCATCATCCTGACGGGAATCACGGAGAAGGACAAGCTGGTCAAAGGGTTAGCCGCCGGCGCCGATGACTACCTCACTAAGCCCTTCCATTCCGATGAACTGCTGGCCCGCGTAGGCGTTGGCCACCGCATTGTGGAACTCCATCGACAGCTTGAGGCCAAGAACCTGTTGCTGGAAGAACTCGCACTCACCGATTCTCTAACTGGACTGCCCAACCGCAGAGCGATTGAAGCCTGGGCAACCCGCCAGCTGAGCGGAGCCGCCAGGTATGGCTTTTCCTTCTTGGTGGTAGTCGCGGACTTGGACCACTTCAAGACCGTCAATGACACCCATGGACATGAGGCAGGTGACAAGGTCTTGAAGAAATTCTCTGAAATTCTTAAGACCAATTCCAGGCGGAGCGACATCTGTGGCCGCATTGGCGGAGAGGAGTTTCTCTTTATTCTCACGCATACAACCCAGGAGAATGCCCGGGTTGTAATCGAGCGCATCCGCGCTGAACTTCAAGCTACGAAATTTGACTTCGGTGGAAGCCGCATCACCGTGACGGCGAGTTTCGGCCTTGCTGTCTTCGCAGGAACTCAAGCCCCGGATTTCAACCGCTTGGTTAGCCACGCCGATGCGGCTCTATACAACGCCAAACGCTCCGGACGCAACCGCATCGAAATCGCAGCTGCACAAACTCTTTGACCGAGCCCGTTGTTTGCCTTGCGGCGCCTTGCCGGCCACTCCGCTTCTGCGGCTGATCCATGTGCTCTTATGTCTTCCCCGCTGCCTTCTCCGACTTGTGATGAGCTTCTTGAGACCACTGCGATGCCTTGTTGGCATATTCCAATGCTTGCCGGGAATGCTCGTGCCCGGTCAGGTGATCTTCTTTCCCGTGGCTCGCGGCCGCGGCACGGTGCGCATGCGCCGCAAGTTCGTGAAACTCTGCCGCTCGTTGGTGCGAATCGTTTGGCATTGTGTCTCCCATCCTGTAGCGCCTCCATCTTGGAGCCGCTACATTCCCCAAACTGTTCAGTTGCGAACATCCCTGGCATTAACCCGTGACAATGTCTCGGTGTGGACGGTGATCTGCCCTTATTTTTCCTAAGATGGTACCTCCCAGGGAACTGACGGGGCTCTCCTGGTGGCCCGTTAGCCCGCTTCCCCTGACGGTGTCACCGCATGCTTCCTAAAACCCCTCCAACATCTTCCCACCCCGCCCAGTTACTTTCTCGCCAACACAACGCCCCGCTAAACCCTTTCGTTGCAACACATACGCAACCACCCTCTATGTGTTGCAAACAAACGACTTACGTTATCCCTAACTCCTTTAGATGCAACAGTTACAAAAGACAGGGGGTCGGAGCGGATGGCCGAGATCCAAAAGATGGCTGTGGCGAAAGCGTCTCGACGATTCGACCATTCGACTCTTCAACTCTTCGACGCGCGGACGTCTCGACGTTCAGACGTTCCGACGATTTCGGTTCGCCTTGCAAACCTGCCCCGCAACCTCTACCCTACTGGCCCGGAGGAATCGAAGAGCCTCTTCATGCCCGACCTCACCCCCGAGCTGCTCGCGTTCGGCTTCATCTGGTACATCACCTTTCTTTTCTCGACTACCTGCCACGAAGCAGCCCACGCCTTGGTCGCCAAGATCGGCGGCGACACCACCGCGGCCCTCGGCGGACAGGTCTCGCTCAATCCCGTTCCGCACATCCAGCGCGAACCCTGGGGCATGGTCGTGATTCCTCTGATTTCTTTCGCCATCAGCAAGGGCCAGTCCATGTTCGGATGGGCCAGCGCGCCCTACGATCCGCTCTGGGAGCGCCGCCATCCCCACCGTTCCGCGTGGATGGCCCTCGCTGGCCCCGCCGCCAACTACACGCTTATGCTGCTCGCCGTAGCGGGCCTGCGCCTCGGCACAGCCATGCAGTGGTTCGGCTACGACCCCCACAGCGGCCGCGCGGACTTCCCCATGACCGTGCTCCTGGTTTTTTTCACCTTGAATCTGCTCCTGGGCACCTTCAACCTGATGCCCGTCCCGCCCCTGGACGGCAGCACCGCCATCATGCTTTTCATGACGGAAAAACGCGCCTACAAATACCTCGATTGGCTGCGCGGCAACAGTTTCGCCATGCTCGGCCTGCTCCTGGCCTATTTTGTTTTCATCCGTTTCTACCATTATGTCGAGTCCTTCGCCTTCAGCGTGCTCCTCGGACGGTAAATGTACAGGTAACTGGCATGTCCGACCCCGGAACGCATCCGCCCCAGCTTCTGCGTCTCCCGTGTCAGAGCGGGAATGCAAGGCCACGAAGTGGTCCGATCCGGGACAAGGCGTCCGCAAATCCAGAATTCCGGGATGCCTTGACTCCCGTGGGGTATGCAAAGAGAACAGCAAAGTCGCCTCCTGCAGAGCGGCGTGGGCCGTAACAGTCACATTCTCAAGAGCTAGCGGTGCTGGAGAGAATTAGGGCAGTCTTGCTGCGAAGCAAGAGCTCTGAGGGGAGATGAGGAAGAAGTGTGGAAGTTGGTGTGCGAAGAAATGGGTATCGTGGCCATCGCGACATCGAGAACTGTGGAGATCAGCGCGCCAAAAGCATCCTTGACTCCGTGCATTCTGGACAATGATCCGACGCAGCTGGATTTGCTGTGTGGGGTCATCGCCGAAATGGGCTATGAGCCGATCCCTACTTCGGATCCGGAGGAGGCCTTGCAGCTGGTGAAGCGCGGGCGATGCCGGCTGGTGCTGGTGGATTTGCAGATGCCGGGAATGAATGGGTACGAGTTTTTGGAGCGGGCGGCGCGGAACGATCCCGGAGTACATCTTATAGTAATGACTGTAGAGTATACTCTGGAATCGGCGCTGGAAGCGATCCGCAGGGGTGCGGCGGATTTTTTGCCGAAGCC
>Ga0222749_10001777_pt1 | contig 10626 bp, 9 predicted proteins | sample IncBWH2Mmetat_FD_197234 | JGI IMG/M metagenome (GOLD analysis project Ga0222749, IMG submission 197234) | Metatranscriptome of lab incubated forest soil microbial communities from Barre Woods Harvard Forest LTER site, Petersham... | ecosystem: Environmental > Terrestrial > Soil > Temperate...
CAAAGATCACGAAAGAGATCATTGAGATTGTGAGCGGAGCAGCGGCGCTGTAAAACAGTTTCAAGTTTCGGGTTTAGAGTTCATGCTTTGAAACTTAAAACTAGCAACTCTCAACTTTTGAGAACTGAGACGTAGCATGCTACGTCTCTACGAAAAATAATTTACGAAAAAATAATTATGGTAAATATAGGAAAAGTCATACAGATCTCCGGCCCTGCCGTAGACGTGCAGTTTGCCGAGGGCAGTTTACCGCCAATTTATACCGCAGTGCGCGTGACCAGCGAAGGGTTCACCGTTCCGCAGCCCATAGACGTAATTCTGGAGGTGCAACAGCACCTGGGCGAGGGTCGCGTGCGCTGCGTCGCCATGCAGGCCACCGACGGCATGGTGCGCGGCATGAAGGCGATTGATCAGGGCGGGCCGATCTCGGTCCCGGTGGGCCGCGAGACATTGGGCCGCGTGATCAACGTGATTGGCGAACCGGTGGACCAGTTGGGTCCGATCAACGCCAAGCAGCGGCTGCCCATCCATCGCCAGGCGCCATCGTTTGAAGAGCAGGCCACCACGTCGGAGATGTTTGTGACCGGCGTCAAGGTCATTGACCTGATCCAGCCCTTTCTCAAGGGTGGCAAGATCGGTCTGTTTGGGGGCGCGGGCGTCGGCAAGACCGTGGTCATCATGGAGCTGATCAACAACGTAGCCAAACAGCATGGCGGATACTCGGTGTTTGCCGGCGTGGGCGAGCGCACGCGCGAGGGTAACGATTTGTGGCTGGAGATGAGCGAATCGGGCGTGATCACGCCGGGCGATCCCTCCAAGTCGAAGGCGGCACTGGTTTACGGCCAGATGACCGAGCCCCCAGGAGCGCGGCTGCGCGTGGCGTTGACCGGACTCACGGTGGCGGAATACTTCCGCGACGTGGAAGGCGCGGACACGCTGCTGTTCATTGACAACATCTTCCGCTTCACACAGGCGGGTTCGGAAGTCTCGGCCCTGCTGGGACGCATGCCCAGCGCGGTGGGTTACCAGCCGAACCTGGCAACAGAAATGGGCGAGTTGCAGGAGCGCATTACCTCCACCAAAAAGGGTTCGGTTACTTCGGTGCAGGCGATCTATGTTCCTGCAGACGACCTTACCGATCCGGCCCCAGCGACCACGTTTGCTCACCTGGATGCGACCACCGTGCTCTCGAGGCCGCTGACGGAGATTGGGATTTATCCGGCGGTGGACCCGCTGGCTTCTACCTCGCGCATTCTCGATCCGCGCATTGTTGGCCAGGAGCACTACGACGTGGCCCAAGGCGTGAAGAAATTATTGCAGCGCTATAAAGATTTGCAGGACATTATCGCGATTCTCGGCCTGGATGAGCTCAGCGAAGACGACAAGATCACCGTGACCCGCGCACGAAAAGTACAAAAGTTCCTCTCGCAGCCGTTCTTCGTGGCCGCGCAATTCACGGGGCGCGACGGACGCTTTGTGAAGATTGCCGACACGGTGCGCAGCTTCCGCGAAATTATTGAAGGCAAGCACGACGAGATCCCCGAGCAGGCTTTTTATATGAAGGGCTCGATTGAGGAAGTGCTCGAAGATGCGGAGAAGATGAAGGCTGCCGCTTAGTTTTGAGTTGTTAGTTTCAAGTTTCGAGTTCCCAACTTGAAACTCGAAACCTGAAACTGGAAACTGGCGGCTGGCAACTGACAATGGGGATATGGCAGAGACACTACAACTCGAAATCGTTACTCCGGACCGCTTGATTGTGAGCGATACGGCGCAGGAGATACAGATTCCCGGCAAGAGCGGCTACCTGGGCATCCTGCCGGGGCACGCCCCGCTGATCACCGAAATCGCCGTCGGCGAAATTACCTATCGCAAGGCGAACGAGACCCGATATCTGTCTGTAGCCTGGGGCTTTGCCGAGGTGCTGCCGGAAAAGGTCACAATTCTTGCTGAAACTGCAGAGCGGTCTGCCGATATCGATCTTGCCCGCGCACAGGCAGCCAAGCAGCGCGCAGAGGCGCGGCTCAAACAGGGTGGAACGGACTTAGATTACCAGCGCGCAGAAGATGCATTGCGGCGGGCGCAGACGCGGATCGATGTGGCTGCGAAGAAATAGCCGTTAGCTCTTAGCTTTTAGCTACAGCCGCCTGGAACCAGGCGGCTTTTTTGTTGATTGTGATGAGCTGGCTGTGATGAGCTGGCAAGGTTAATGATGGATGGCGGATGGTTGGGCTCGGGCCGCAATGGGGTGCACTAACAATCCTTCCGGCGGTTTTGCCAGGGTAATCTGGAAATTCAGAAGGGCTGATTTCTCATCGTGGAAAACTCTGAAGACTTCGCCAAACTTGACGCTTGGTGCAGCATGAATGTCGCGAAGGAAATCTTTAAGTGCCAAGCCATCATCATTGCATGGCTTTCCTTCGTAGGCTTGCCATGCTTTCAGCAGTGTTGCGCGAGCGCCCGGCTTTGATTCTTCGCCGTCCACTGTCAATTTGCCGTAGTGAAATTGCGGCCCTTCGTCAACGTCAATGATGAGCGAGACCAGGTTGGCGTCATCATCAATCTTTGTATCCGGAACAGGAGTAAAGTCGATATATCCCCGGGCACCGTAGAGCTTGCGGGTGTTTTCAAGACCTATGTGGATTTTGCCGGTATTGAAGATATCTCCCGCACTCATAGGAAACTGCCTGCGCAATTCAGCCTCAGGGAATACGGTTATGCGGGTGAACGAGATATCTTTTAGCCGATACAGTTGGCCTTTATCTACCGAAATGGTGACATCTATCAGTTTCCTGCGTGTATCTCCCTGAATCACTCTGACCATAGGGCTACCAATAAGTGCTTTGAAGTAGCCGCGTTCCTGGTAGGCCTGGCGTACGCGCTCGGCAATCTCATCGAAGTTGTCGCACCAATAGGTGTGACTTTTTATTTCTAGAGCGATCCTTTGTTGAGCGGCCAGAGAGAATCCGGGATTGCGCAAGATGAGCTTGCGTACGAACGCCTTCGGTGTTAAGCCGGGTGACCACTGATCGCCGTCGCGCACTGGACATGCTGCTGGGTCGGCTTGCGCTAGAGCGCAGAAGCACAGAAAAACCATGCAGATGATGAGAAAAACTTTCTGCATATTCGGAGATTATAGTACAGTTGCGCTCCAGGATTTTGGCTTGCCCTTGTTCCCAACTAACGTCGCCGGTGCCTGTTCGTGTGCCACTCGTCAGCGGTAATCTCCCATATCTCCGCGGGGAGACGGCCTGAAACGTAGTCCCGCTCCAGGGTGGCGACGATACGCATACCTTGCTTTTCCGAGATACGGCGCGATGCTGTATTGGCGATTGCCTTGGGAACACGCAGCCGGGGGAACTTCAGCACGTCAAACCAATAATCGGTTACGACCTCGCAGGCTTCACTCATCAAACCTTGTCCCTGCCAGGGCAGGCCAATCCAGAAGCCGCGATTGTTGTTCTCGTCTCTCATCAAACCGATGCTTCCGATCAATCGAGCAGGATCGCTTTTGAGCCGCAACGTCCAATGCCAGGCATCTTCGCGTTCGACAGCGGGCAGGGCCACATCGCGATAAAATTTGTGTGCGCCATCCGGCGGATAAGGCCAGGGCACCTGGTTCGTCAGGTAGCGCACGATCTCCCATTGTGGAAAGAGAATTTGGGCTTGCGCAGCATCAGCAAGCTCCAACGGACGCAGTAAGAGCCGGGGCGTCTCAAGAATGGGGATCATAATCAATTTTAGTCTGTTGGCTTCTTTTCTCCGGTGGAGATATTGCTCTTCCGCGGAACGAGACTCTTTCCTAAATCAGGAAAAAGGAATACGGCATCGGGAGATTGTCGTATTCAGCGCGGCATATCCATGGCAAAGAACTCGATAGCCGAAGGCCAATCGCTGCCTTAGTGCGGCCTGACGGCGACCAAATCAGGAATGAAGCTTACCGAAATCTGGGCTACATCCGTACCAGAGGCCACGGCAATCTGGTGCACGCTGCCCGTGGTGTTCCCATTGTCACTCACACCTACATACACGGACGCGCTGTCCAGCGTAACGCCACCAGTGGTGGCGAACGGTGCGGTGCCTACCAGGGTAACTGCCCCAGTTGCGTTGCCAACGACATCATAGCTCAGTAATTTTCCGGAAACGTCATTAGCCGGGATGTAAGCGTGTTTGCTGTCAGGGGTAACAATGATTTGGTTAGCGGTGAAGCTGCCTCCAGTGGTCACCTGCGCGCGGGTTTCGGTGATTCCCGGCGGGCAGGCAGCGGTGAGCGTGGGAGTCATGACAGCAATGTTCGGGGAATTGGCCCCCAGCATAATGTTGGGATTGCTTGGGTTGGTGGGATCAGCAATCCCCTTTAGCTTGGTGGTCAGCAGCGAACTCGAGCCCGCCTGGGAGGCATTATTGCAAACTGTCACCAGCGGAGTCGTGGAGTTGGCCACGTAGGCTAGTCCGCCGTTAGGCAGGAAGCTGACATCGCTTGCTCCCGGTGCGGGAAGGGTTGCCACTGTTCTGACCGTAGCACCTTGGACCGCATAGACGGTTGAAGTCGAAGTGGCCGGAGTCGCAGGCGTATTTTGGTTGACGACAATCGCTTCGGAGCTGTCAGGAGAGAAGTCGGCTGCCACTGCATTGCTGATGGTGCTTAGCGTAGTAACGGTATTCGCACTGCTGTTGAATAACAACGTGGTGTAATTGGCGCCGCCGATGAAAACGAGTTGTCCATTGGGCGAGACAGCCAATACTATTCCGGGAGCGTTTGACACCTGCTTGGTGAGGGTGTTATTGGTGGCGTTGACGACCATCAATCCGGTGCTCGACCCGAGATAGGCATTAGCTCCTTGCGGATCGAAGACGAGAGAATTGGGGTTTGCCGGCAGAGTGATCGCGGTCCCCGCAGTGTTAGTGGTGTTGCTGATCGGAACCAAAGAGGTTGTTCCCGAGCCGGTAGCGTAGACCGTTGTTCCCGTAGCCCCAGGGCCAACACTGGCTGTGACCGTATTGCTGTTTACCACGGATCCCTGGCCCTTGTTGCAACTACCGTTTACTGCGCAGGAGGCTGTAATGTTAGAGGTCCCGTAAGCAACTCCAGCCACCAGACCCGTGCTGTTAACGGTGGCGGCGGCAGACACACTGCTGTTCCAGGTGAGGGTAACGTTGTTGACCACAGCTCCCAAGCTGTCTTTGACTACGGCTGACAACTGCCCGGTTGCACCTATCGCTCCCGGTGACGGGTTGAAGGCCAGGTTGGGGTTGGTGTTGGGGCCAGTGATGGTGATGCTGGCTACCGGACACTCCTGAAATACGACAGCTGGACTGTTTACAGGATTGGTGCTGTTGATGCTGGCGGTTACCGTGGTAATTCCCGGTAAAACTGCAGTAACTAGGTTATTGGGGCCAGGCGTGGTGGAGTATGCCAAAGTGCCGACAGTGCTGTCAGCGATGCTCCAGTTAAAGCCGCCGACAGAGCTGGTGATGTCAATGCCGTTTGCATCCAGTGCCTGCGCCGTAAAAGAAATTTGTCCAGTCTGGGAAGCGCAGGTATTTTGCGAGGCAGTAAGCACTACCCTCGCCACCTTGGGATGCACGTTGACGGTAACAGCGTTACTGGTGACGCCCTGGGCGGTAACCGTGATGTTTGTCGTGCCGGAATTAAATACAGGCGCTGCTGGAGGAGGTACCTGAGACGCACAGACGACAGGATTAGCCAGTCCATCCGAGGTGTTGCCTTGACCATCTTTCCATACTCCGCCGGCGCAGATTATGCCGGGCAAGTTGCCACCAGTAGCGATCTGGGCAACGGACGTATTGCTGGAATTAAAGGTGAGCGTCTGATTATTCACGGCGCGGCCTCTGGCATCGGTGGCGCTGGCCGTCATTTGAAAGGTATCTCCACCGTTGAGTGAAAGCGCAGGGCTGGGCGATAGGGTAATGCTGGTAATAGGTCCGACGCTGCTGGAGCTGCCCCCGCCACAACTGGCAAAAAAGAGAACGACAGTAAGAATAATGAAGGTTAGAACCGCTGACCGCAAATAGTGCATTGATCCTCCCCACCCCTAACTGCCGGTGGTCGTATGAAATACCGCCTGAATAGCTGAAAACAAACAGTGTAGCAGCTTTTGGGGAGAGCTTCCTAGGCTTGGCTGTGTAAGATTTTGTGAAGCATGAACGGGGACGTTAGCCTGCAACGAAAGATACATACTTAGATGAAGTAATGACATATGGTACTTCGGTAATCTACCCTAAGAGACACCGGCAATGCCATGCTTCAATCTGGAAGCCGTTCGGCGAAGACCTGTCAGCGGCTATCAAGGATTCAGCCAGCTATGGCGTATTTCCCACAACCGGACAAACGGGTGCGCTCTCCGCGGGTGCGAGTGCCGCAGGCCCCGAAGATCCTTTTTATAGTGGATAACGTGCCCATTGAAGGCAACCTGCTCAAGCTTTCCCTGACGGGAGGCGCAGTTGAGTTGTCGAAAGAGTGCGCCGCCGGGGTTTTGGGAGAAATCAGGTTGCACACCAACACAGGGACCGTGCAGGCAGTGGTGGAGATCCTGGCAAAAAACGATCCTAAGGCCAAAGAGCAGCCCTTCCGCTTTGTTGCCCTGGGCGATGATGACCAGAAGCTGTTGGTTTCCGCTATCAAGAACCTCCGCAAACAGGGGTTTGGGGACGTAGTTGTGGCTTAGAAGCAGTTCTTCGGTTCCCAGTCCCCAGTTCTCAGACTAAAAGTGACCTAAAAGAGACCCTCTAGGTGAATTATTGATTAGAAAAGCACACCAAATGTGCCACTTTTGCATTGTTAGGGTTGACGAAGCTGCAGCAGGATTGCTATATTTAATAGGTTCTGCGAGCAAAGCTGTAAGAGTCTGTGTTGGTGTGAATCCGATTCAGTCTGATTAATATCTATATAAAGTAGTTGTAGTTGAGCAGCGGTTACGCGTTGCAAACACCGCATCTATCTCGCTGAAACATAAACCTGCGCTTCCTTCCCACCGTGGTAAGGGTATGCAGGTTGAACGCGGACGAAACGGAGCATCTCCTGGGGCGACCCGGCGCGATGCCACCGTCGGAAGCTAAATCAAAATTTCTGGAAACCCTTGAGTAATCCCGCACTCATTGGAGTTGCGTGTGCGGGAAAGTATGGTTTGGCGTGCGACAAGATACGCCATGTGAGCCTGTCGCTCGAGTGCGGCATGGCTTAGAAGCAGGAGAAAAGAAAACTTTGCCTACGTTTAATCAGTTGGTTCGTAAGGGAAGGACGGCGCCGAAATTTAAGACGGCGAGTCCGGCGCTGCAGGAGTGCCCGCAACGGCGTGGAGTTTGTACGCGTGTGTACACGCAGACGCCCAAGAAGCCGAACTCGGCACTGCGCAAAGTGGCGCGCGTCCGCTTGACCAACGGCATTGAAGTCACGACCTACATCCCGGGCGTCGGCCACAACCTGCAGGAGCACTCGATTGTGCTGATTCGCGGAGGCCGCGTGAAAGACCTGCCCGGCGTGCGCTATCACGTGGTGCGCGGCACGCTGGATACCACCGGCGTAGCCAATCGCAAACAAGGACGCTCCAAGTACGGAGCCAAGCGGCCCAAGGCGTAAGAAAGTTTCAAGTTTCGAGTTTCAGGTTTCGAGATGTTAGCGATGCAAGAGCGGCGAGGCCCATCAGGCCGCCGAGCCGCGAAGATGAAAGGCCTGAAAGATTTTTGAGACCGCGAAATAGTTGAGCGGTCTTAACAGATAAGCAGATAAATAAAGCATATGCCAAGAAAAGGACACATTGCGAAGCGCGAGGTTGAGGCCGATGCGGTGTACAACTCCACGCTGGTCACCAAGTTTGTAAATTCGATGATGTGGGACGGCAAGAAATCCACATCAGAGTCAATTTTTTACAACGCCATGAAGCAGCTTGAGAAAAAAGGCGGCGATGAGCCCCTCAAGCTGTTCAAGAAGGCGGTAGAAAACACCAAGCCGCTGCTGGAAGTGAAGACCCGGCGCGTGGGCGGAGCCAACTACCAGGTTCCGGTCGAGGTTGCCGCAGACCGGCGTACGTCGCTGGCCATCCGCTGGTTGCTGGCCTACAGCCGCGAGCGCGGTGAAAAAGGCATGGTGGATAAGCTGGCCAATGAGCTGCTCGACGCGGCCAACGGCAAAGGCGCCGCCATCAAGAAGAAGGAAGATGTCCATCGCATGGCGGAAGCCAACAAGGCTTTTGCGCATTATCGGTGGTAGAAAAAAGCTTTTAGCTCTTAGCTTTTAGCCAGAGTAGGGACGTAGCAAGCTACCTCTCTACGAAAAAAGAATTCGAGGCGCAGCAAGCAGCGTCTCTACAAAGTAGAAATTGAGAAATTAAAGTGCCCCGTACAGTTCCATTAGAGCGTTGCAGAAACATCGGCATCATGGCCCACATTGACGCCGGCAAGACCACTACGACCGAGCGCATCCTGTTTTACACGGGACGCACGCACCGTCTCGGCGAAGTGCATGAAGGCACTGCGACCATGGATTGGATGGAGCAGGAGCAGGAGCGCGGCATCACCATCACCAGCGCTGCCACTACATGCTCCTGGCGCGACGTTCGCGTCAACATTATTGATACCCCCGGCCACGTGGATTTCACCGCCGAGGTGGAGCGCTCCCTGCGCGTGCTCGACGGCGCGGTCGCGCTGTTTGACGCGGTGCACGGGGTGCAGCCGCAATCGGAAAAAGTATGGCGCCAGGCCGATAAATACGGCGTCCCACGCATTTGCTTTATCAATAAAATCGACAAGATGGGCGCGGATTTTGAACATGCCATAGACACCATCCGCAAGCGCCTCAATGCCAAGCCGGTCGCGATCCAGATTCCCATCGGACAAGAAGATAAATTCAAGGGCGTCGTAGACCTGATCGAAATGCGGGCCATCATCTGGAATGATGAGACCCTGGGCGCCGAGTACGTTGTCGAAGAAATTTCCGCCGACCTAAAAAAGAAAGCCGAAGCCTTCCACACACAATTAGTCGAGACCATCGCCGAGAACGACGACGAAATTCTGCACAAGTTCCTGGAAGGCGAGACCATTACGCCCTCGGAGCTGAAAAAATCTCTGCGCAAGAGCACGATTGAGTTGAAGGTGTTCCCGGTTCTGGTGGGCACATCATTCAAGAACAAGGGCGTACAACCGCTGCTGGATGCGGTGGTGGATTATCTGCCCTCGCCGCTGGATATCCCGGTGATTACCGGTATAAATCCGGACAACGGCGAAAAAATTACGCGCAAAGTGGATGACAATGAGCCCTTCAGCGCGCTGGCGTTCAAGATTATGGCTGATCCGTTCGTCGGGCACCTTACGTTTATCCGGGTGTACTCGGGGCAGTTGCAATCCGGCCAGAGTGTGTTGAGTTCCGCCAAAAACAGGACCGAACGCATTGGCCGCCTGCTCAAGATGCACGCCAATAAGCGCGAAGACATCACGGAGATCATGGCGGGCGATATCTGCGCCGTGGTTGGACTGAAGAATGTCACCACCGGCGATACCATTAGCGACGAAAAGCACCCCATCCTGCTGGAATCCATCACATTTGCTGTTCCCGTCATCGCCGTTGCGGTAGAACCCAAAACCAAAGCCGATCAGGAAAAGATGTCGCTGGCGTTGAGCAAGCTGGCGCAAGAAGACCCGACCTTTAAAGTCCACACCGATCCTGACAGCGGGCAGACCATCATCAGCGGCATGGGCGAGCTGCATTTGGAAATCATCGTGGATCGCATGATGCGCGAGTATAAGGTCGAGGCCAACGTGGGCAAGCCGCAGGTGGCCTATCGCGAGACCATCCGCAAAAAGGCGGAAGCCGAAGGCAAGTATATTCGCCAGACCGGCGGCCGCGGACAGTACGGCCACGCCAAGATTCGCATTGAGCCCAACGAGCCGGGCAAGGGATACGAGTTCATCAATGAAGTCACCGGCGGCTCGGTGCCTAAGGAATACATCAAGCCGATTGACCAGGGTATTCAGGAAGCACTGGAGGGCGGAGTGCTAGCTGGCTATCCCATGGTGGATGTGAAGGTCGAGCTTTACGACGGCAGCTATCACGAGGTTGACTCCAACGAAATGGCCTTCAAGATCGCCGGTTCGATGGCCTTCAAAGAAGCTGCGCGCAAGGCTTCACCAGTGCTGCTTGAGCCGGTCATGGCCGTCGAAGTGGTTACGCCGGAAGATTATGCCGGAGCCATCATGGGCGACCTCAGCTCGCGCCGTGGACGCATTGAAGGCATGGAGCACCGCGCCGGGTCGCAGGTGATTAAATCCATTGTGCCGCTGGCGGAGATGTTCGGTTATGCCACGCACATGCGCTCGAGCACGCAAGGACGCGCGGAATATTCCATGCACTTTGCGCGCTATGAAGAAGCGCCGCGCTCGGTAGCCGAAGAAATTATTGCCAAAGCGCAGGGCAAGAGCGCGACCAGCAAGTAAAGAATTTATTCGCCGCAGATTAACGCGGATGAGCGCAGATTAAAAGAATTTAAGCAATAAGAGCAAAGAGCCAGGAGCAAAGAGAGAGAACATGGCGAAGGAAAAATTTGACCGCAGCAAGCCGCACGTGAACGTAGGGACGATCGGGCACATTGATCACGGCAAGACGACGTTGACGGC
>Ga0222749_10001778_pt1 | contig 10619 bp, 10 predicted proteins | sample IncBWH2Mmetat_FD_197234 | JGI IMG/M metagenome (GOLD analysis project Ga0222749, IMG submission 197234) | Metatranscriptome of lab incubated forest soil microbial communities from Barre Woods Harvard Forest LTER site, Petersham... | ecosystem: Environmental > Terrestrial > Soil > Temperate...
CCACGGCCTCGGAACGCAAGGTGCTGCTGGCGTGCGGCGCGGCTGCGGGAATGTCGGCGACTTTCAACACTCCCATCGCGGGCGTGATCCTGGCCATCGAACTGCTCCTGTTTGAATTCAAGGCGCGATCGTTTATCCCGCTGGTCATTGCGAGCACGCTTGCCACCGCTGTCCACATGCAACTGTTGGGAGCGCGTCCGATGTTCAAGGTCACCACGGCCATGGATTTCGGCATCCCTCGCGCTCTTCCGTTCTACCTGTTACTCGGTTTGGTTTGCGGACTGGCTGCGGTCGGGTTCAGCAAGTTGCTCTATTGGACCGAAGACCAGTTCGAGAAACTGCCGGTAGACGAACTGTGGTGGCCGGCGATCGGGGCGTTGGGCCTGGGGATCATCGGATATTTCATGCCCCGGGTTCTTGGCGTCGGGTACGACACGATCGGTGACATCCTGAATGCTAACCTGGCATGGAAGCTGCTGCTCGTGGTTATGGTGGCGAAAGCGGTAGCGCTCGTGATCTCGCTGGGATCGGGAACATCCGGCGGACTGCTGGCGCCCATGTTCATGTCGAGCGCGGCCATGGGCGGGGTGTTCGCAATGGGCGTGGATCGAATTCTTCCCGTGGCCAACCTGTCGCCGGGAGCTTTCGCGTTGGTTGCGATGGGCGCGGTATTCGGGGCGGCGTCGCGGGCTACATTTTCGTTCATTATTTTCGCTTTCGAAATCACTCGCGATTACAACTCGGTGTTGCCGCTGATGCTGGTCAGCGTGATTGCGGACGGCATTGCCATGTGGTTGATGCCGAGGGCTTCGATCATGACCGAGAAGCTGCGGCGGCGCGGGTTGCACATCCATCAGGAGTATGAAGCCGACGTGCTGCAGCAGGTCCGGGTTTCCGAGACCATGGATCCGGATGTACCAACGCTTCCGGCCGAACTGAAAGTCAGCGAATTATCGGACCGGATTGCGCTGCGCGATGCTTCGGTCTGCCGGCATCAGGGGATGCTGATCATGGATTCCGAGGGCAAGCTGGCCGGCGTGATCACGCGAGGAGATGTGATGCGTGCGCTCGATGAGGATCCGAGCGGGGCCTTGAGCGTGCTCGACGCCGGCACGCGCGAGGTCGTGGTTACGTACCCGGACGAGATGCTGCACGACGCTTCCGCGAAGATGCTGCGCAATAATATCGGGCGGCTGCCGGTCGTGGACCGGCGAGATTCTCGGAAAGTTGTGGGCTATCTGGGACGGCCCGGGATTATGGCTGCGCGTTTGCGGCGTCTGGATGAAGAGCATGTTAGGGAACCGGGGTGGATCAAGGGGTTCTAGATTGTTGGCGTCATCTTGAGTTGCCTCGTCATTACGTTGACGCCTGGGCTTTCCCATGGAGTTTAAGCACTGCGCGCGAGATCCTTCGCTGGCTTACGCCGGTTCAGGATGACGTCTTTCTTACTTATTTTATTTGACGGAAAGCTTTCGCGTTAGTGATCTGTGGACACGGGTGCGTCGTCGAGCTGTGATTTATATGTTTGGGAGACTGGCTTCGCGGCTTCTGATTTTGCGGTAGCGATGAGGGGCTTCAGGGCGCGGACGGAGACGCCCAGTGTGCCTCCGGAGAAGCCGTCGATGTAGGCGGCGTTGACGCCGATGACTTCTCCTTGCGAGTTGAAAACGGGGCCGCCGCTGCCGCCGTGGGCGGTGGGGGCGTCGTAGATGAGTTTGTCACCGACCACGTCTCCCAAATGTCCGCAGGTCGAGGATGGGCGAATCAACGAGAGTGCGGCCAGTTCGTTGGCTGCGCCCTGATCGTCGCGGCGGTAGGCCAAGCGGTCATAGACGGCGGGTGGTGATTTCGCCACCATGCCCAGCACACCCATGGGATATCCGACAACGGCAACGAGTTCGCCAGGATTGGGGATATCGGCCGCCAAGGGCAACGGTCGGAGCTGATGCACGGCTTCGGTGTCCTCGATGCGGAGCACGGCCAAGTCGCCCTGGGCGGACAGGACCGCTGGGGTGATGATTACCGGCGTGGGTAGTCCCGGGAAAAAGGCCAACAGCTTTTCGAGGCGCGGCGTCGCGCCCTTGTGAATCAGCGTTGTGGATTGGGGATCTTCGTACCAGGGCTCGGCGACGTGACGATTGCTGGCCAGCAGGCCGTCGGCGACGACGAATCCGGTGCCGGAGATGCGGGCGCGGAACTCGGGCGGGCGGCCTGGAAATCCGACATGATAGATACCGAAGATGTAGCAGATGGAATTGCGATAGCGATGCAGGACCACGGCCGGCATGGCCTGCTCTTGCTCCAACTGCTGGACTTCGTGGGTAAGCTCCTGCACCTGCTTTTGGAGTTCGTCTTTTTGAGAGTTTCGCTGGAGAGCAGTCCCCGGGTGGCCCATGTTTCCGGAATCGTGCCGGAGTGCGGCAGGGTAGTAGCGGGCCAGCATAAGCGCGCTTGCGAGCAGGCACACTCCGAGTACGCATTCGAGCATCCGTTGCCAGACGGTGCAGACTCTTTCTTCGCGAATTTGTGATTCGTTTTCGGCCATGAGAACGATTGCAGGTTTACCCGAGGCAATTTGGAGGAGACGAAAGCTTGCGCCGGCTGCCTAACCTATGAGGCTCTATTCTGCGCCTGGCGTTGTACGGTTCCTACGGTACGGAGGGCGATGTACAAGTGGAGCAGAGACTGGGAGTTTACCTCGCGGAGATACTAACTTAGTAGTACACAATCATGGATCAGTATTTACTGTTGAGTATAGGGTATATACCTCGAAAAATGCGTTTTTCGTGTAACTCTTTCAAAACAAAGGATGTATTTTGGAGATACCCGCGTAAAATATCCCTTCTAAAGGACTTAGGGAAGAGATATACCTCGATTCAGTGTGCGTTTTCCTTCTAAGTCTATGAAAACAGGTGACAGCCCGAGGGATACCCTCTAAAATAATCTCTTCTACAGGACTTAGCTTGTGATTTATCTCAGCGTCTGTGTTTCGAACGCGTAGAGTCTGGGCACTGCGCGCGGGATCCCTCATCGGCTGCGTTGGTTCAGGATGACGTCAGTGTGGAGAGTGCGCTGCGATCCTAATACCAGTATGACAGGTTGACGGGGGTAAGTGAGACACAGTTTCAAACTTTATATTTGTAATGGAATGTGATGGTTGGGTGGAATTGGGTGTTCCAGGGGGCTTGACAGGATTTCAGGACGACTAAGCGAAAATGTCAACCGAGGCTGGTCCCTGGAAGTCCGGGAGCCCGGAGCGGCGATCTGGGGCGGAGGCAGGGTTCTCGTCGAAATCAGGCGGCATGACAGTTCCGACAATAGCAATGCGACGATTCTCGACCAACGGAGCTACTCTCGGAGCGAGCGGGTAGCTGCGAGTTTGATCAGGACAGGCTCCGATGCGGTTGCGCTCGGCCACTTGCGGAGGCCGGCGCGAATACCTGCCGGTTCGCGGTCTCTTGAGGTCGGCGATGAGGTCGGCGAGCGTGTTGTATCCGCCGGCACTCATGCGCATGAACTCGATCGAGATTCCGGAACGGTCACGAAGAGCTTTGACGTGGCCCATGGCGCGGAAGAACCACGAGTTTACTTCCAGGAGGATTTCGGTCTGCGCGCCAAGGTCAAACGGGGAATGGGTTTCTATGCTCTCGATGCAGCATCCGCCGAGGCCCAGGTCGCGGAGGCGGCCGTTCAGGAGGGTGCCGTTCAAGGGAAGGCACGAGATTCTGGCCTGGCCGCTGCAGGCGTAGCGCGGGATACGGCGGCGGTCGCTGCTTGCGGCGGGCAGATCGGGTTGCGTGGTTTCCGGGAGCATTGCTGGGTTCGATGGTATATGGCTGAGCGCGGGTTAGAAATGGCTACAAAGTACTGAACAGTGAGAAACCGAAGTAACCCTGTTCCTGGCTGAATTGCATTTGGGGAAGCGCCGAATCGCGATTGGTGGGCTGGCTGATTCTGTGGCAATGCGGCATCGCTGAAGCGATGCCCTGATACGGATCGGGGGTTGTTCCGCCACCAACGAAACCGCGCCTTCCACAACTTCGCTCAATCTGCACCCTCAAGGTTCTTCGACGCCCAGGCGTTTGGACATTTCTTCGTAGAGGAAGCCTTCGCCTTCGCGGTACGGCTGAATCCATTCGCCGTCGATGACGAATTGCGGGATGGCGCGCTTGCCGGTGCGTTTGACCACTTCGTCGGCGGCACCGGGCGTGGTTTCGATATCGATTTCCTGGAACGCGATGTTGTGCTGCTGCAGGAAGCGTTTGGCTTCGCGGCAGTCTGGGCACCAGAGAGAGGAATAGACGGTCACTTGCATGGTGGGATGTAGATGCTGGTTGGAGAGCGAAAGTCGCAGTTGTCGCTCGGCTGCCCGGACGAGGCGTCCGGGGCTATGTCTGCTTGCCGTTGGCCATCCTTATGGGTTATTCAATCCGGGCTACTCCTGGGGTGGGGTTGGGGAACTTTGTCATGACTGCGGGATCGTGTCCGGGAATGATGAGGCCGGGAGTGGCGGCGAGTTGCTTCATGCGATCCTGGGCGCGCAGGTTTGAGGCGGCATCGAGGGTGGTGGCGATGGGTACGTGTTTTTCGAGATTTTCGTAGAGGTACATGTTGTCGCTGGCGAGGACGACGGTTCCGGCGCTGGTGCTTACGCCGACATATTGCGAGGCGTAAGTGTGGCGGCCTCCGGTGTAGCAGGTGATGCCAGGGAGGATTTCCTGGGCGTCGCCATTGACCATGCCGACGCGGCCCTGGGTGTTCAGCTTCACCAGGGTGAGCACGTCGTCGGCATCGATGCCGTCGTGGGCTTCCTTCGACTGCCAGGCTTCTCCGGCATAGTACTGCAGCTCATCCTTTTGAATCCAGATGCGGGCGTTGGGGAACAGGTCCATGCCGTCGGCGTGGTCCCAGTGCATGTGGCTGATGATGACGTCGGTGATGTCTTCGGGCTTCAGGCCGAGTGGCTTGAGCGCGTCGGAGGGCTTGATGAAATCGTTGACATGCCAGTCCTTGAAGAAGTGATCGTGATAGAAACCGGAGTCGACGAGGATGTTGCGGCCGTTGCCGCGGATGAGCCAGATCATCATGGCGAGGTCAAGCTTGCGGGCGGGGTCGGCGCCGGCAACCAAGTCGGAGACGGAGAAGCCGGGGAGGGTGGCGTAGCGAATGGCGTAGATCTGGTATTGGGGCTTCGATTGGGCGGTAGCCGGGGCGATCGATGCAATCGCAATGACCACCGACAAAAAGAAATGAATAGAGCGCATATAGAGATCCCTTGGCTGGAACATTAAAAAGGGCGGATTTTCGTGACCTATGTCTGCTTGAAAGCAGCTCTGGTCCTTAAGTAAAGAGCGAGGACCGGAAGAAGGTAACTGAATAGCAAGCCCGATACTAAGAGAAACCAGTATTCATGAGTTACAAAAACATTAACAGCAGTCCCAACCACCGGAATCAGAATCCATGACGACGACAGCAAAGTTCGCTTAGCGGCAGCCAGTTGCGCCGGGTTCGGCTCAGACTTACGGAGCAATACCCGAACCGTCATAACGACGGAGAAAATGCCCAAACCAACGAAGATACTGAGCATGACCTTCGCATAGATCACCAGGGCTGGGCCTGCGCTCATCGACCACATTCTAGCGGAAGATCTTGCGATTCCGCAGAAAAATGCTAAGCATCCCAGCGGTGCAGCGCGCTCAGGCCCGGCGGAATCCTGTAGGTTCCGAGCATGGGGATCTGATGGCCGCCTTAGTCCGTTACACGCGCTCCAGTTGATGCAGGGTGCGTTCGTTCACGATATTTCCAGTGTTCAGGGTGGACGCCGGTTCGAAGAGCAGGATCCAAACTTCCTCGTCGGCTACCGGGCGGTGCTCGACTCCCCGGGGAACTACGAGGAACTCGCCTTCTTCCAGCCAGATTTGACGATCGCGGAACTCGATGCGGAAGCGGCCTTTGACCACCAGGAACATTTCATCTTCGTTCTCGTGATGGTGCCAGACGAACTCGCCTTTGAGTTTGTCGAGTTTCACCAGTTGGCCGTTGAGTTCGGCGGCGATGTAGGGTTTCCAGTATTCCTTAATGTGAGCAAACTTCAAAGCAATGTTTACTTTTTCCATGGTGCTCCCCTGGGGGAATTTGTTCCGCTGCTGAAGTCACAGGCTCATGCCTTATAGATGCGCCATCTGCCGGTTCGCTTCAGGCGGAGATGACTGTCCCATCCCATTTCCGGTCGCAACGTCTGCAATAAAAATGCTCCGGCGGCGCGCCGAGCGAATATTTGTAGCCCGTGATTGAGGGTTCTTGTCGAGGGATGTCGCTTTAGACAATGAAGGCATTCTGACCTTCCGAGCTCCGGCTCGAATCAACTTTACAAAATTTCTAGAGGAGAACTTATATGTCCCGCATTAAATTTTGGCTTTCGGCCTGCCTACTGGCCGCGTGTTGCATTGTTCCTGGATCAGCTCAACAGGTGCCGGCTGCGCTCGCCTCGAACGCAGTCGTACCACCCATCTCAAAATTCAGTGGCATCCTGACCGATGGCCACGGCAAACCGCAGGGCAGCGTCATCGGCGTGATCTTTGCCCTGTACAAAGACGCGGAAGGCGGCGCGCCGCTCTGGGTCGAGACCCAGAATGTGCACCCCGACCAATCCGGCCATTACACCGTTACACTCGGTTCCACAACCACGCAAGGCTTACCGTCCGAGTTGTTCGCCTCCGGCCAGGCTCGCTGGCTGGGCGTGCAGCCTCAGGGACAAGAGGAAAAGGCGCGCGTGCTTCTGATGAGCGTTCCTTACGCGCTTAAGGCCATGGATGCGGAAACCCTCGGAGGCAAGCCGGCTTCATCTTTCCTGCAAGCTACCGCTGGGCAGAATGCGCCCGGCACCATCATCACCGGAACTGGTCAGGCGAATCATATAACGCGCTGGCTCAGCGCTACGAAGTTGGGCACTTCGGATATTGTTGAAGCGAATGGGAATGTCGGCATCGGAACGACCGCGCCGGCCAGCAAGTTGGATGTCAACGGTACTACTGACGTTCGCAATACGTTGACCATCTTCCCCAACGGAAGTTCGCCAGCGCTCGCGGTGAGCGGATCGGCGTTCAGCGTTGCCAGCACGGGCGTAGTAAGTTTCGCTGCGGGACAGAGTTTCCCGGGAGTGCCTTCACTTTCGGCGTCGAACACTTTTACCGCCCCGCAAACCGTGACGGCAAACGGAAGCTTCTCTGCTCTTGCGGTGGGCAACAACAACGCTAACGGCATCGCCATCAATACGTCCAACAGCAACTTTGGGCTTTATGCCGTCGACGACCTGCTTCCTGTAGACGCAATCACCACCACCGGCCCGCAGGCCATTTATGCCGAGAATGATGTCGACTCGAACGGCGTGAGTGCGATTCTTGGCGCCGAGTTCGGAACTAAACATTCCGGCCTGGGGGTGTACGGTTACTCGGCGGCCAATTTCGGCGACGGTGTGTACGGAGTGAGTCAGCAACCCTCAGGCCTCAGCGGGTTCGACCCCGCTGGCGTCTGGGGAGATACGAACGCAGGAAACGGCGTTCTGGGAGTGTCGTACCAGCAGATTGGCATCATCGGTATTACCAATGACTCGATTCAGCAAGCCAACCCCGCCGGATTCTTCGACAACATTAATCCGAACGATGACCTGGTTCTGGAAACCGTTGGCGAGAATGTTGGTGGCGTATGCCAGATCAGCTCGGCGGGCAGTCTGTATTGCAGTGGCTCGAAGTCGGCGGTGGTTCCAGTGGACGGTAACAGCAGGAAGGTTGCTCTTTACGCCATTGAATCACCGCAGAACTGGTTCGAAGATTTCGGTTCCGGGAAGCTCTCGGCCGGATCAGCGACGGTTCGCCTCGAGTCCACATTCGCTCAAACCGTGAACACGGGGGTTGAGTACCATGTGTTCCTGAATCCGAAGGGCGATTCCAAAGGGCTCTACGTCACGAACGAGACCGCTGGCAGTTTCGAAGTTCATGAACAGAGCGGCGGCAAGTCGAGCATCGCGTTTGACTATCGCATCGTGGCTGAGCGCAAAGGGTTCGAAAAGATCCGGATGGAAGACCGGACCCGATTCTTCACCAGGCAAACCCTGGCAGAACGAGGCTTGATGAAGAAGGGAGCGGCGGCTATGCCGGTTCCGCAACCGCAGCATGGTAAGACCATAAGCCACCCGGTCGCTCAGAACGTCCAGCACTAGCTTGAGCTTAGGAGGATTTTGGCCCCGCCCGGCCGCAGCCGACGGGGCCATTTCTTACTGGGATTGATTGGGGGGAAATGTCCGAAACTGTTTGGAAACGATCCCGGGCAATCGGCCGTACATAACATTTGTTGGGGCACGGATAACGAAGTAATCGATGCCTCGTCTAACGGGTAACTGGTTCATATTAGAGATCGGGAGCAGGCATATGGTTTTCGAAAGAGCGGCATACTGGATCGCGGTGGGCGTTCTCGCGCTGTTCGTCAGCAATAACTTTGCGGCCCGGCACAGGGGTGAAGTCCGCTGCCTTGCTGACCAGTCGCTGGCGGCGGTCGAGCAGGTTTCCGGCCATGCCGCCCGGTTTATCGGGATGGCGGAAATGATGTTGGGCCAGGGTGAGACCCGCTTTGTCCGTGCTCAAACGACGCTGGCTGGCGCGCAGACCCGGCTGGCTTCGGTGGAGAGCGTGATCGCGTGCCATGAAGCAGCCCTGGCCCGGGTTGAGGCGGAGCACGCCCGAATGATGGCTATGCAGCAGATGCGGGCCACCGTGGTCTGCCCGCGGCAGAATCTGAGGATGGCTGTTCCTCAGCCCTTTCGGGACGGAACGATCTAGATCCTGAATCGAGGGTCCTGCATCGACGTCCTGGCTTTGGTGCTTTCCACTTTCTTTTTCTGCGTCTGAACTTCACGATCGATCATCCCATTTGCCTAAAGGAGGATTTCATGCAGGAAACGCCGCAGCAATACATCCAGCGCATTCTGGGCTTCATCGATGGCAAAGATCCGTTGCGGGTGCAGCGCGAGACTCCGAAGAAACTGCAAACTCTTATCAAGCCGCTGAGCAAGCAGCAACTAGCGAAGCGGCCGGAGCCGGGGAAGTGGTCGATCGCGGAGATTCTCGCTCATCTGGCGGATGCGGAGCTGGTAGGCGGCTGGCGGATGCGATTGATCCTGGGGAGCAATGGGGTGTCAATTCAGCCGTTTGATCAGGATGTCTGGGCCGAGACTCTGGGCTATTCGCGGCGGGATGCCAAGGTTTCGCTCGAGACCTTTCGCGTGCTGCGGGAGGCGAACCTGGCCATGTTGAAGTCGCTGCCGAAGAATCTGTGGGAGAACTATGGCATGCATCAGGAGCGCGGCAAGGAGACGATCGCCCACATCGTCCGCATGTTTGCGGGGCATGATTTGAACCATCTGGGGCAAATCGAGAAGATCAAGAAAGGCGGCAGCAAGCGGGCTGCTTGATCTGCCGCCGGTTGAACCACTTCTGGTCAGTGCAGCCGTCTACTTCGCATAGCAGGTGACGGCGTTATAGAGCAGTTGCTCGTCGTCTGTGCCTCCGTTGTATTCCGGGAAGTTCGACACATAAACGCCGGTGTACGTCGGGGCGGTGTACAGGCTCACGATCCCAAGGTCCGTGTCGGACTCGGCAACCCTGGTGGCCTTTCCCAGATGGCCCTTCCAGTTTCCCGTCGCCGGTAGTTGCGTGAACGGGTAGCCGTCGGACTGCCAGGAATGTCCGGGGATCCCTTTGAGAAGACACTGATTGGACTTGGTCTTCTTGAAGAGGTTGGAAATACCGACCTGGGTGGTGTTGTATTGGATTTTAGAACTGAATCCAAACACCGGCGCGAGTCCCCGATTGTCAATGCCCACCCACTGGAACACTACATACGTACCGACGACGGGGTGACCTTTCCTGGCGTACTTGGCCACCGCCGCGATCTCCGCCTGCGAATATTGTTGAATGCCCCCCGCCGGATTGCTAAGGACGATCACATTCGCCTTGGAGGCAACGATGTCCTGGTAGGTGAAGTCGCTGCCGATATAGGTGGTGTCGTCGACGGTCACGGGTATTTTTCCGAAATTCTGCCAGTTCGTGCTCATGGCGGACCAGACGCTGGTCGTGCCCCACGATTTCAGCAATACGACCTTCACCGACTTCAGCGGACTGGGATTTGTAGTCGCGCTGCTGGCGGCGAGCTTTACTTCGGGTCCCTTGGGAGGAGAGGCCTCCTGAGCGGCCAATTGAACGGCAAATAAAATCCCTAGTGCGAAACAGACAGCGGATACGAGTGGCTTGCGCATGTCGAACCTCCTTGGCGCCCTGCGTTCTTCAAGTTTGAACAACGGGGAGGCATTTTACACCATATTGCGCCCGGCCCGGTGTGCGATACGCCTTGGGTTGCGCGCCAATCCGCCAGCCCCGCTGGAAAGCGCAGGGCTTCGCGATAACACCCTTCAAAGAACCTGGCTGGCCTGCAGCCTTTATTCTGAGCTTGCACTTTTTTGTGCAAAAGGACCAACTTTAATCTACCTCAATCCGCGAAAAGCAGGTATAGTTATTTCCGCTCAGCGATTCACTGACGACAACTGATCTGTTCTGATGGCGCGAAAA
>Ga0222749_10001781_pt1 | contig 10604 bp, 10 predicted proteins | sample IncBWH2Mmetat_FD_197234 | JGI IMG/M metagenome (GOLD analysis project Ga0222749, IMG submission 197234) | Metatranscriptome of lab incubated forest soil microbial communities from Barre Woods Harvard Forest LTER site, Petersham... | ecosystem: Environmental > Terrestrial > Soil > Temperate...
CGGTGTCGAAGAAAACGATCTATAGCTCAGCGGAACAACGCGGGCGTAAGCGGCCGCTTCGACGCCGGGCAGCGCGCGGACACGCTGCATCAAATCATCCTGAAAAGTTTTGGCGCGGGGCGCGTCGTAGCCGGCGGTCACGAGAGATATCGAGGTATCGAACACGCGCGTTGTGGCGAAGCCCGGGTCGGTGGTCCGGATCTTGCGCAGGCTTTGCATCAGCAAGGTCCCGCCCACCAACAAGATGAAGCTGAGCGTGACTTGGAGGATCACGAGGCTCGAGCGGAACCATGCCCGGCCGCGGGCGCCCATGACAGCGCATGCCTCGGTTTTGAGCGTGTCGGCGAGGGCCAGGTGGCGCGTCTGAAACGCGGGGACCAACCCAACAGCAAGCGTAACGGCGAGGCAAATGGCCGCGCTCAGCCCGAGCACACGGCCGTCGATTTGTCCGGGCAGGTACATCCCACCTCCCGGAAAAAGCAGAACAAGCGCGTGACGGCACCAGTACGCCACTAGCATGCCGCCCGCCGCCCCGCAGGCTGACAGCAGCAAGCCTTCCGTAAGGAGTTGCCTCAACAAGCGGCCGCGGCCAGCGCCGACGGCGAGGCGAACCGTCATCTCGTGGCGGCGCGCGAATGACCGGACGAGCAGCAAGTTGCCGACGTTGGCGCAGACGATTAGCAGAACAAACATCACGACAACAACCATGATCTCGAAGATCGGCAGCAACTCACCAGCGTGATTGAAAGGCGTTTGCCACAGCGCCCACACCTTGATGCCGCGGCCGCGGTTGGTGGCGGGATATTCAGCTTCGAGCCGGGCGGCAATGGCGGAAATTTCTTGCTGAGCTTGATTGTGGGTCACGCCAGGCTTGAGTCGCACATACGCTTTCGCCCACCGCGCGCCGCGATCTTCCAGTTTTTCGTTGCCGGCGCCGAAAACCTCCAGCATCGAGGCAGGCACCCAAAACTCCATGCCCCGGCCTACGAAGGTCCCGTAGAACCCCTCGGGCGCAACCCCGACGATGGTGTGCACGACATTATCGAAGCGCTGCGACTTGCCGATGATTTCTGGATCGCCCTTGAAGAGTGTCTGCCAAAGATGGTGGCTGATCACCGCGACTGGATGCGCGTTGCGGCCGGTGTCTTCGCCTGGCTCAAAGCCACGGCCCAACATGCGATGGACTCCAATGGCGTCAAAATAGTTTGCGGAGACGATGCTTCCGGTCATGACCTGAGCGCGCTCGCCAACACTCAGAGTCGCGCCGGTGATTTTGCTGACAAAGAGGGCCTCACACAGGGTGCAGCTTCTTTGTAAGTCGAGGAGATCGGGCCATGACGTTTCGTCTCTCTCCGCACCCACCGTTCCGGCCAGTGCGACCAGGCGCTCCTGGTGAGAAACGAGCGGATAGGGACGGAAAAGAATGCCTTCGACCCAGCTGAACACGGCGGCGTTGGCGCCGATGCCCAAGGTTAAACAAAGAATCGCGAGGATGGAGAATCCCGGATTGCGCCGGAACATGCGAAATCCGAAGCGGAGATCCTGATAAACAGTCTCGATCATGGGCAATCCCCTCTGATCGCGGTAATTTTCCTTGGTTTGCTCCAGTCCTCCGAAGTTGCGCAGCGCCTCGCGCCGGGCATCCCCGGCGATCATACCCTTGCTCATGTTCAGCTCGACGGCCATCTCCAGATGCGAGCGCAATTCTTCGTCCAGGTCCTCTTCGAGACGGCGCCGGCGAAAAATTGAGGCAACTCGCCGGATGAACATGCTCAAGAATTCGCGCATACGCTAACTCGTCCTCAGCACCCGGTTGATCATCGCGGACATGCGGCCCCAACTTTCCGCTTCTTCTCCGAGCTGCTTGCGCCCAGCGCGGGTCAGGGAATAGAACTTGGCTCTGCGGTTGTTTTCCGAGACTCCCCATTTGGACGAGATCCAGCCACGTTGTTCCAGGCGCAGGAGGGCGGGATAGAGCGTTCCTTGATTTAACTTCAGGAGGTCTTCGGAGACCTGCTGGATGCGCAAGGCGATGCCGAAGCCGTGCATGGGCCCCATGGAATCGAGGGTTTTCAAAACCAGGAGATCGAGAGTTCCCTGGAGGACTTCGGTTCTGGGAGAAGACATGATGCTCCTTTAGACGGTCAACAGGAGAAAAGGGGAGCTTAGCACATTCGTGTTGATGGTCAACAGGAGATTTAGGGGCACTCGTGCGGGACAATGCGAAATGCCAATTCAAAAAGCCAATCCCTCTTAGCGCGAGACGGGCTCGGCGAGCTGGGACTCGCTCGAGGCGACGCGTTGCTTCAAGAAGCCGCGGGCGGCGAGGAGTTCGGCGTTGAGCAAGGCGGCGCCGGCGGCCCCGCGGACGAGGTTGTGCGAAAGGAGCGTGAGCTTGACGTCGAGCAAAGGACATTCGCGAACGCGGCCGACGACGGCGGCCATGCCGTTGCCGGCGTCAACGTCGCGACGCGGTTGCGGACGATTTTCTTCGTCGAGGACGACGATGGGATTACGCAGGGCGGTGGGGAGCGCGGCCAGCTCGGCGTCGACTTCGAAAGTGCGCAGAGCTTCGCGGACTTCGTCGAGGGAAGCGATTTTCTTGAGGCCAATGGAAACGCATTCGAGATGGCCGTCGACGACCGGCACGCGATTGCAGTGGGCGCTGAGGCCCAGGCCGGCGTCGACGAAGCGCGAGCCGTCCCATTTGCCGAGCAGCTTTTGCGGCTCGGATTCCATTTTTTCTTCTTCGCCACCAATGAAGGGGACTACGTTGCCCTGGATGTCCAGAGAAGCGACGCCGGGATAGCCGGCGCCGGAGATGGCTTGCAGCGTGACTACGAAAATTTTCTCCAGGCCAAAGGCATCGGCGAGCGGTTTCAAAACAAGGACGAGACCGGCGGTCGAACAATTGGGATTGGTGACGATGAAGCCGGTGTCGTAGCCGCGATTTTTCCGCTGCACAGGAATGGCGTCGAGGTGTGCGGCGTTGACTTCAGGAATGAGCAGGGGAACATCGGGATCGGTGCGGTGATTTCGGGAATTGCTGACGACGGGATAGCCTGCGCGAGCGAAGTCTTCTTCGGCAGGGCCGGCGACGGAAGCATCAAGCGCGGAGAAAACGAAGTCGCAATCGAGGCTCGGGTGCAAAGCCTTGACGACGAGATCGCGCGCGGAGGCGGGAATTGGTGCGTCAAGATGCCAGCGGACTGCTTCGGCGTAAGTTTTGCCTGAAGAGCGCTCGGAGGCAGCGACTTCAGTTAGCTCGAACCAGGGATGATTGGCGAGGAGATGCACGAGGCGCTGGCCGACGATGCCAGTGGAACCAAGAACGCCGGCGCGAAGTTTCTTGCCATTGAAATTTGAGAACTGTGAGTGCGAGCTCATGTCAATTCCTCCTGTTGGATCGGACCAATGCGCGTGCCGCGCGCTTGTGGATTGAAAGTGTTGCGTACCCAAACGACCATTTCGGTTTCCGCGGCGAGGGGCAGAACTTTTGCGTGAAGAACTTTTGCGCCGCTGGCTGCCAAGGCGTGGGCTTCGTCGTAGCTCAACTCGTGGAGGAGGCTGGCTTCGGCGGATTCGTTGGGGTTGGCAGTGTAGATGCCGTCGACGTCGGTCCAAATGACGAGCTCCTGGGCGTCCACGACGTGAGCGATGATGGCTCCGGAGAAATCGGAGCTGTTGCGGCCGAGAGTGGTGATGCGGCCGTCGGGAGTGGCGCCGATGAATCCGGTGACGACCGGGACAATACCCTCCGCGAGCAGCGGGAGAAGAATGGCGCGGCCGCGTTGCCGGGTTTGCTCGAGATACGGCTGGGCGTCGCGAAAATTGTCGCAGGTGACGACAAAGTCCGAAGACGCGACAGGAACCGCCACGACTCCGGCTTTTTGCAGAGCGGCGGCGAAGAGGCGCGCGCTGAGGCGTTCTCCAAAAGACGCGAGACGATCGAAAAGCTCAGCATCAGGAGCGACACGGCCTTCGGCGGGCACCTCGTGAAGCAGATCGCCACCGAGAAGCTTGAGTTCGCGGCGCATGCGGAGTTCGTGGTCCTCTTCCAGATGCAAATCCTGCAGGACTTCGAGGTGGAGGGCCAAAAGAGCCTGGGCTTCACGGCGGGCGTGAGCGAGTTTGCCGTCTGCAAGAGCGTGAGCGACGGAAAGAAGATGATCGGTGACGCCCTTCATGGCAGAGACGATGACGGTGACGTTGGAAGCAGCCGCGGCGCTGCGGACCAGACTCGCGGCGTGGAGCATGCGCTCCGCACCGAGCAGAGAGCTGCCGCCAAACTTGAAGGCCACAACATTAAGCGGCTTGGCGGCCGCCGTGCCTGCGCGATGCACGGCGCTTCTTCGCGCGGCACCGGCACGGGCGAAGTCCACGCGATGATCTGCTGCTACACCATCCTGAACATTTTCGAAACTCATGACCTGGGCTCCTGGTTTTTTCCAAGTGCGACTCCGGTATGGCTGGAGCCGACCCGCTGGAGCGTCTCTGGAGGGGGCTTAAAAGAAGAAACCCACCGCCAGTTTCGCTTCTGGCGGTGGGTTGGAAACTTTTTGCTAGTTCGCTAGCTGTTTCTCCACGCGCCCGAAGCGGAAATAGTCGTAGTAGTCGTAGTCGACATGGACGACGCGGAGGTAATTCGCTTGGTGGCGGTGGACAACATATCAAGATAAGCATAGCACGGAAGCGGGGCGAGAAAAAGGGGAAAACTGAGGAGGGCGAAGCATGGCTCCAAGACGGACTGCGGAGGACAAGCGGCTGGGACAAGAAAAATTTGGCACCTCTAAGTGCATGAAAATAAAGACTATTAGAACTGTGACCAGCTGCCAGCCTGTCTTCGTCGCGCGCGGAGTCGAAGAGCCACCGAACTAACGACCGTCTGCAACGAAACTCGCGTTTTCAAAATCACGGCCATCCGGAGCGACTCGGGTGGGTCGTTCTTTTTTTGTTACCCGCCAGGAGCAGGATGAATGTAAAGAGCGATTCCGATGCGCGTCACCTGACCGCCCTACAGGTTTCCCCCTAGTCCAAAGGAACAGTTTTTCGGGAGAAACACCTGTCCCGCGCAGGAGATGCGGAAGCAGAGAATTCCCCGTAACTTGGGAACATGTCCCGAGAATTGCAAATCCAAGAGCGTTTGAGAAATTAGAGAACGCTAGAAGAGTAGAGAATGAATAGGAAGCGTATGCACGGAAGAATCCTACGCAGTGCGTTGCTGGCGACGGCGCTTTGCTTGAGCGCGGCAAGCTTGCACGCGCAGGAGGGCCGAAGAGTGATTTCCAATCCAGTCCCGGTGTATCCCGAGACCGCGAAGCGGCTTCGCTTAACGGGGGTCGTGAAGGTGCAAATCGTGATCGCGCCGGACGGCCGCATCAGGGAGACCAACGTAATCGGCGGTCATCCACTGCTGGTAAACGCGGTCGAGGAGGCACTCAGGAACTGGAAGTATGCGCCAGCCGGCGGCGAAACCACGAAGCAGCTGGAGTTCAGCTTTCATCCGTAGTTGCGTGGAAATACGGTCCGTTCGGAGCCGCGCAGCGCGACAAAATCAAGAATAAGCAGTCCCGGCAGCGGCCACGCGGCGATTCCTGCGCGGCCGCTGTTTTTTGTTCCCGGCTAGTGAGCGTGGAAAAGCAGAGAAGAGCAAGTAAGCCCGGACTCGGCTTTCTGGAGTTCGGAAATGTCCAGGGGCGTGACGTGAAAGCCGCGGGCTTCCAGGCGGGCGCGCGTACGCGGGAATGAAGCGGGAAAAATAATCGTATCGCCGAAGGCCAGGGCATTGGCGGCGTGCGGCTCGGAGGGATCGACGTCGATCCAGTCATAGCCTGCAAACGGTTTGGTATCGAACATCGTGCGATTGGCGAGAAGCGTGTCTCCGCCGACGTGAGTCACCGCGGACTTGAGATGCAAGCATCCGGTGACGGGAACGGCAATCACTTCATAGTGGTGGGGAGCGAGGACGGCGGCAAGCTGGCGGATGCCTTCGGCATTGCTGCGCCGGGTGAGGCCGACGAAGAGTTTGCGGGCGATGCGAAGAACGTCGCCGCCCTCGAGTGTGCCGGGGAGATTGACATATTCGAGCTTTCGAAATGCAGAAAGCGCTTTGGCGAGAGAAGCCGCTTCGGGGCGGCGCGAATCGGTGCCAAGCGGCAGGATGACGGCCAGCTCATCGAGGACGATAGCGGGGTCTTCGACGAACATGGAGTCTGGTAGTGCGGGCTCGGCAGGCAGCGAGATAACGCGGGCACCGAGTCGTTCCAGAAGTTTTTCATAAGCGTGGTGCTGCTCCTGCGCTCTGGCAAGATCAATCGGGCGGCGATCGATGAAGGAAATTTCGCAATGGACAATCGCCGGGCTGACGGCACGCGTCATGGCAGTAAGCATGGCAGGCAAGGCAGTTTACACGAGATTCTCTTGAGAGGCAGTGAAGGAGTGTATAGACTCGCCAGCGAAATTGCACGAGGGAGCGAATGCAAATGGCGATTGGAAGCAGGATGAGCAGCGGGCTGATAGCCGGCGCGATGATTTTCAGCATGTTAGCTGTTGCAACTGAGAGCCGCGGCCAAGACAAAAAGACGGCCGCGGTGGACGAGGTTTTTTCCGATTTGACAAAGCAAGGTTCGCCGGGCTGCGCGCTGGGAGTTTATCGCGACGGGAAGATCGTCTATTCGAAGGGGTATGGCCTGGCGAATCTCGAGCAAAACGTGGCGATAACGCCACAAACCGTGTTCGACATCGGCTCGACGTCAAAACAGTTTACGGCTGCGAGCATTCTGCTCCTGGAAAAACAGGGGAAGCTTTCCATCAGTGATGACATCCGGAAATATCTTCCCGAACTACCGGACTACGGGCAGAAGATCACCATTTTGCACCTGCTCAACCACACGAGCGGGTTGCGCGACTATTTGACGCTGATGGAACTGGCCGGGATCAACATCGACGGGGTAACCACGGACGAAGACGCGTTGCAGATAATCGTGCGTCAGAAGGCGCTGAATTTCGCGCCTGGAAGCGACTGGCTCTACAGCAACACGGGATATTTCCTGCTGTCCGTCATTGTGAAACGCGTGAGCGGAAAGACGCTGCGGGAATTCGCGGAGGAGAATATTTTCACGCCGCTGGAGATGAGCCATACACAGTATCGCGACGACCATAGGTCGTTAATTGCGAACCGCGCGATGGCCTACGACGCAAAGAAAAAGGAGGGCGGTTACAGCCTGGATGTTTCGTACTTCGAGCAGACCGGGGATGGCGCGGTGCACACATCGGTGGAGGATTTGCTGAAGTGGGATGAGAATTTCTACAGCGGACAGATTGGAGGCAAGGAATTTCTGGCGGAGATCCAGGAACAAGGCAAGCTGAACAGCGGTAAAGTGCTGGATTACGCCAAGGGTTTGCACATCGCGGACTACCGTGGATTGCACACCGTGAGCCATGGCGGATCGTGGGGCGGATACCGGGCAGAATTGCTGCGGTTTCCGGAGCAACACTTTTCGGTGGCTTGCTTGTGCAATCTGGGAAGCGCAAATCCGTCGAAGCGCGCGCACCAGGTTGCGGACATCTATTTGGCGAGCTCGATGAAACCACATACCGACACAGCACATACCCCTGAGAAAGAACAGTCCATCGATGTCGTAGATATGAGGTCGGACAGTCTCTCGGCTTTCGTTGGCAATTTTTGGAGCGATGAATTGCGGGCAACTTATCGCTTTGAGAATGTGAAGGGCAGGCTGATGTTGGAGGTCATAGGCGCCGATGGGACGCGGCGCCCGACGGGCAGCTCATCCAATGGATTGGTAGCGGGGGCGCACGACGTTTTTAGAGACGGCGATCAAGGACTTACTTTTCACTTTAACCGAGATGCGAAGGGTGAAGTGAATGGATTCACGCTGGATGCTGGGCGTACGCGCGGAATGGTTTTTGGGCGCGTATCCCGGTAAGGAAAGAGTTTCCGTCGCGCCTATCCGTAGAAATATGAGCGGGACTTAAAGAACCGGCGGAAATGACGTGGACGACAGGAGAATGGACAAAGGATACGCGGCGCCCGGCGCCGCGTGGGTTATCCAGAGCCGAGTGATTCCTGCCCCCAGCAGCATTCCGGCAAGAATCAGTCCGATCACGCCAAGAATTACCCAGATATCCGACTTCGAAATCACAAATCCACCTGAAGTTCGTGAGACGGGATTCACGGAATCCTCTGCTTTCTTATCGTGCACGTACAAGGTCGCAAGGGACTTGTCCGAGATTTCCGGCTGCACCAGCAGGCAATACCCTCTCCTGGGAATCGTCTCGATGTAGAGCGGCTTGTCGGAAGAGTCGCCGAGCGCCTGGCGCAACTTATTAACGGTGGTGTTTACGTTGGCGTCGTAATTGACATGCGTATCGGCCGGCCAGAGGCGTATGCGCAATTCCTCGCGCGTGACGACTTCACCCGGTTTCTCCAAGAGCGTGATCAGCACCTGGTAAACCTTACCCTGAAGCTTGAGCCGGGAACCATTGCGTGTCACTTCCTGGCGCTGCTGGTCAATTTGGAAAGGCCCAAATTGGACATAACGGCCGGAGGAGAGGATTAACCGCTCCGAAGTAGTCGGTTCATCCGGTTCCCGCATGGAGATCACTTCCGGTGACATAGACGCCCACCCTTACCGTGTATAGACGCAATAAACAGAGAGGTGTTTTCTTGTGTTACGAAAAATTTCAGAGATAGTTTCCAGATATTGGCGCAACAAAAATTGGCAATAGAGAGCGTTTCGCAGGGGATACGGGAATCGGGTGATGTTATGGCTGAAACGTCTAAATTTAGAAGGAAGTTATATGGTTTAGTGGAAGTTTTTACGAATTCTGGGAAGCATCCGTCCCCGTGACACGTCTAAGACTGCAATTTCGGGATATTTTCACGGAACAACGGGGGAAAGAATGAAGCGTTCCATTACGTGGTTCATGGGGATTGTGATTGTCGTTTTTGGACCGCAAGCTGCAACAGCGGCGCAGGAGAAACCGGCTGCCTCGGCGATGCAAACCGGCAGCGAGGCCGCAGCCGCATACGATGCGAAGGATTGGACGAAAGCGGCGAAATTGTACGGGCAGATCGTAGAGAGCGGGCCGAGTCCCCGCGCCTGGTACCGGCTCGGCGTGTCGTTGAACAAGATCGGGGAAAACGACAAGTCCATCGAGGCTTTTGAAAAAAGCCGGACAGCGGGTGTCCCTCCGCAATTCGTCGAGTATGGACTGGCCGTCGTTTTCGTATCGAAAAAGGACAAAGAAAAGGCTTTCGAACACCTCGAAAAGGCCGCTCAAAATGGCTTGGGCCAGCCGGAGCAACTGTCCGGCGATGCGGATTTGGCGGAACTGAAGTCTGACCCGCGGTTCGCGAAAATCCTCGAGCAGGTGAAAAACAATCAGAATCCCTGCGCTCATACGGTGGAAAACCGCCAATTCGATTTCTGGCTAGGCGAGTGGAGCGTGGTGACGACTCAAGGCGCGACGCCTGCGGGAGACAGCAAGATCGAATTGATTCTTGGAGATTGCGTGGTGCAGGAAAACTGGACGAGCGGAGGAAACACCGGATATTCCGGCAAGAGTTACAACATCTATAACGCGGCGTTGAAGCGCTGGGAGCAATACTGGGTGGACAACGCGGGAGGAAATATTTTCTTCTACGGTGGATTGAAAGACGGGGTAATGGATTACTGGACGGATGAAATCCCGCAACCCGATGGAAAAAAACTGAAGCGCCACCTGCAGTTCATCAAGCTGGGACCGGACACCGTGCGGCAATTCAGCCGCGGCTCGAACGACGACGGCAAGACGTGGTTCGTGGAATACGACTTCACTTACAACCGGAAGAAATAGACATCCAGCTTGCAGAGGCCAGCGGATTTTCCCCTTGACACTATGGCGTGGTGCGATATAGCGTAGGACGACAGAATATTTCGGCAGGAGCCGCGTCCTTTGACTGCGCCGCAAAACAATCCGGAGACTCACGCACCGCTGACGCCGGCCATGTTTCACGTTCTGCTGGCGCTGGCCGGAGACGATCTGCACGGCTACGCGATTTTGAAAGAAGTGGAGTTGCGCACCGGCGGAAAAGTGAAGCTGAGCACGGGAACGCTCTACGGAATCATCAAGCGGTTGCTCGCCGATGGGCTGATTGTGGAGCGGCGTGCGCGGCCGACGGATGCTAATGATGACGAACGCCGGCGCTACTACCGGTTGACGCCGCAGGGCCGTGAGGTTGCAGCCGCGGAAGCGGAACGGATGGATGAAGTGCTTTCCATCGCGCGAGCGAGAAATTTGCTGAGAAAACCGCGACCGGCCTAGCAGAATTTTCGGAACCGAATGTCGCGGTTCCATAAACAACGAGTGGTCCGAACCGTGGCGTTGTGGTGGCGCTGCAGGAGGACACCATGGACGCAACTGATTCCCGCGCAACTCGGCTCTATCGAGCACTGCTCAAGCTTCTTCCCTTCGATTTTCGGGGCGATTTCGGCCCGGAAATGGAAACGGTCTTCCACGAACAACGCGAGGAAGCGGCGCGCCGCGGCGGAATCGCGGGCGTGCTGCGCCTGTGGTGGGAAACGATCGTGGGGATTTTCAAG
>Ga0222749_10001782_pt1 | contig 10585 bp, 8 predicted proteins | sample IncBWH2Mmetat_FD_197234 | JGI IMG/M metagenome (GOLD analysis project Ga0222749, IMG submission 197234) | Metatranscriptome of lab incubated forest soil microbial communities from Barre Woods Harvard Forest LTER site, Petersham... | ecosystem: Environmental > Terrestrial > Soil > Temperate...
CTCTTCAATCAGCTTTCTGTTCGAAGAGAGATGATCTGGTGAAAGAAGCTCCCTGTGTTATTCGGAGCCTGGTTAAAACCCAGAAAAGCAGGTTTTTTGAACCTGCTCCAAGGGTCCCATCCCCTCCCGCACCCTTTCGAGTGCAGTCGCCTCTTGCCATCTCGACTTCAGCAAGATTCGTGGATGGGTCAGTTGGCTCTGACCCGATTGTCAAAGAGCCTCTCAGGGACGACAAAATCCCACCCAACGATTTGCGGGTTCATTACCCTCAGACCCGGAGTGGGTACTACACCTGAGAGAGCTTATTCGCTACGACACCGATTATACGTTCGTGGTCTGTGGTGTCAAGCACTTTGCTCGATTAACAGAAAATTATCGCGGCGCCTGAACGAAGTCCTGAGTCCACAGGTGAGTGTGCGGGAAGTCGTCCGTCGGTGCGCGATCCAGCGCGTATCCCACCCCCGTGTGCGTCCAAACCTCCGACTCGATGTTCTGCCGGTGACCTGGCGAGGCGAGCCACGCATTGAAGACCGCCTGCGGCGTGGCGTATCCCGCCGCGATGTTCTCCCCCACGCTCGTCCAGGCAATCCCGTTTTCGGTCAGACGGTCGACCAGAGAAAGGCCCTCCGGGCTCGTGTGCGAGAAGAAGCCGTGCACGATCATGTGCTGTGAGTTCGCCCGCGCCGAGTCTCGCACGGCGGATGAGTCGACGAGCGCGGTCAGCCCCTTGGACGCGCGGTAGTCGTTCACCAGCCGGATCACCTCGGCCTCGAACGTGAGCGTGCCGGGGTCGGAGGTCGGGGCGGAAAGCGGGTGACCTCCCGCGTCCACCGACGCCTTCGCGCTTGAGGCAAGCGCGGCCTCCTCCGAGGGCGAGACCTTTCCCCCGTCCGGGGACGCGTCGCAGCCCGCCGAGAGGACACCCGCCGCCAGTCCCGCGAGGATCGCGATCGTCTTCATTCCGTCCCTGATCTTATCGGGAATTCCGCCGCTCAGTCGGATTTTTTCAACCGGAGCGTCACCTCGGCCGTGGTCGCCCCGGAGTTGACCACCACGGTGGGTTTGTCGAGCGCCTCGTACCCCGGAGCGCTGATCTCCAGGCGATAGGTGCCCGGGCCGACGTCCTTCGCCTCAAAGCCGCCGTCGCGCCCATGGATGGTCTTGGCCGGCAGGCGGATCTCGCGGCCGATCTCCTGGTCATACCGGTAAAGGAGCAGGGCGAAGGACTTGGGCAGGGGCGTGGCCTCGATCCGCCCGGAGATCTGTCCGGCCTTCGGGAGCCGGATCGTGAGGTTCGTCGTTTCCGGCGCGACGCCCCGGACGTAGACCGTCCCGAACCCCTTCGCCTGGACGGACAGACCGACGGGGCCGCCTCCCAGCCCGAAGAGCTCGAAGCGCCCCTCCGCGTCGCATTCCGCCGCGTAGCTGGTCTCGTTGAGTCCCATGACCGACGCCCCCTTGATGGGGACACCTCCTTCGTCGACCACCCGACCCGAAAGCTGGCCGCCTCGCTCCATGGCGATATCCATCACGAGCACGTCCGAGGCGTCACGGAGCAGGAGCCCCGCCCGGTTCCAATGTTTGAAGCGGGGGTGCCAGCAATTCAGGCCGAACTCCGCGAGGGGAACGCCGTTCATCTCGTACCGGCCTTGCTCGTCGGTCTCCACCTGAAGATCGGGGTGGATGAATTCCAGGGTCTTGGAATTGAGCAGCCGGACCAGAGCCAGCGGCAGGGGCAGGCCCAGGGGGTCGGTCACCCGGCCCTGGACGAGTCCCCCGGGCTCAAGGTCAAAGCGAAGTTCCGTCGTCTGATCCGCGGCGACGAGGATGGAGGCTCGCTGGGGAACCCGTCGCGCGTGGCGGGCGATGACCAGGTATTTCCCGACGGGGACCCCTTGGAGCGTCCTGGAGCCGTCCGCGATGGTGAGGAATTCCTTCCTCCCCACGCCGCCGATCTGGAGCACGGCGACATGCGCGCCTTCGACTGGCTTGCTCTCCTCGAACACCCGAAGATGGAGCGATCCGGCGCCCGGGGACTGGGGCCCCCCCGGGGGAGGGGACTCGGGGGATCGGGTCGCAATCTCGATCGGTGGAGCGCTCATCCCGGACGGCTGGGACCGGCCGACGTCACTCGCCTGTCGCGAAAACCCGCGGAGCGCGAGGATCGCCACCGCGATCCCGATCGCCGCCACCGGGATTCCTGCCTTCTTCATAGGAGATGCTCGACTTCAACAAAAAGGGCCCCGATGGCCGCATGGCCACCGGGGCCCCGGGAGTTCCAAATCTAGGCTGACCTAGGGAGCCTGGCCGAGCGGGAGATCGATGAAGGTCAGATCCCATTCCGTCTTCCCGCCGACGGTCCAGGATCCGGCGCCGCAGTAGGCGGAGCTCCCGATCATTTGAATTCTCCGCTGGGCCCCCGCCGCGGCCATGGCATTCCAGGCCGCCGTGGCGTTGGCGACGGCGCCGGAGGCCTGGGGATATTCGGTCGGATTCTGCATGGCGGCATTGATCCCGCACTTGCCCAGGCGCCACGCCAGGCCGCCCGCCGCATTGAACGCGCCGGGGCCGGCGCGCACGGCGCCCGCGGGCGCGAGGATCGCTTCACAATAACCCCGGGGCTCAAGCTCCATGTTGCTGGAGCTGTAGAGCGGCGGCTGCTGGTTGAATCCGCCCACTCCGGCCGCCCCGCCCACTCCCCCGATTCCGGCCACTCCGGCCGCCCCGCCGACATTGGTGAGCGACGAGTGATAGGCGAGGGCCAGGCCTTCGATGGTCTGTTCGTCGGCCGCCGTGGTCGCGTTCTGGGGTTTCGCCGAGGAAAGGGCGGAATTCATCCACGCCGCCCCGGGGCCCGGAGGGGGTCCGCTCCCGTAATCCGTGGGATCGGCCTGGCCATAGGTCAGATTGCCTCCACCTCCCGTGCCGCCCTTGATGGGGGCGGTGTTCGGGTCGTTCCAGAGGAGCACGCCCGGCGTGGGACCTGCGGAAGGACCTCCCGAGGTGGTGTTCCACAGCGCCCCGGTGGCGCCATTGTTCTTCGGGCCCGTGCCGCTGTCGGTGCAGGCCGGTACGATGAGGGCCGATGCGAGGAGCGCACCCCGCGCCAACCATCCCAGACCCCGTGTGCTCGCCATATCGTTCACTCCCTCAATGAGATCCACACCTTAATATAACAGGGACGTTAGATTCAAGAGTTTCCCTCACCGGATCACATCCTCCAGGTCCGCCTTCGTCATCCACGACAGCTGAAGGTCATCGATCCGGATCTCCCCATCCTGGGCCAGTTCGGCCTTGGCGTTGGCGCCGAAGGAGAACTGGACGATCTTGGCCTTCAGGGGATTGGGGTCCGCACGGATCATCAGGTCGTTCCGTCGCACCACCACGAGATCCTTCGTCAGCCAGAGCTCCAGCACTTCCCACTCCTGGACGCACGGGAGCTCCTTCTTCCAGACGGTGGCCTGGGCGGCTTCCGACCAGAGCTCAAGCACGTTCCCGCGGCGCTCCAGCGAGAGCGCCTGGCCCGTCATCGACCGATTGACGGTGAACCACGAGGAGCGATCCGCGTCGCCGTTCGACTGCCACAGGCGGATGCGAAGGCGGAGCGGAGTGTCGTTGCTGAGCGTGAAGGTCTGTCGCGTCTCCAGCCAGAGGGCGCGCGGAAGCTCGCCCTTGGAGCCCAAGGCGGCGCCCCGCGCCACGCTCTCGACCGCCTTCTTGGCGACGTCCGCCGGGATCTTGACTCCCGGCGCGCCCGGCGCCACCACTCCGGGGGAAATGTCGGGCGGCGGCTTCTGGGCCATCTGGAGCGCGAGCGACCCGGTCTCCGTCGAAAACCTGAGCCCGCTGCCGGTGTCCCCGCCTTGGGCGAGAGCCGCGCTCCACCGGCCCCGCTCAAAGGTTTCGTGCAGGATCATCTTCGGGCCCGGCGCCGGCTTGGGGGTGGGTGCAACGCCCTTGCCCGCCATCGCAAAGTGGCCTTCGGTGATCTCAGCCGACTGCCCGTCCTCCTTGCGTGTGAGTTTCACCTTGCCCTGGCGGACGTCGAGCCGCGTCACGGCGGCGGCGACCGAAAGGCTGAGCCGGGTGCCAAGGACCTTGGCCTCGGCGTGGGGCGTGAGGAACACCATCGATTCACCGGCGGGCTGCCGCACAATCTGCGCGGCCAGGATTCCCTGGGTGACCTGGATCAGCTTCCCCTCGGCCGCCTTGCCGCCCGGGGCGCGGCGCTCGCACACCTGCAGGAGGATCGTGTCACCCCCGAGCGCCACCCGCGAGCCGTCCGAGTACTCGAAGACCGCCTGGCTCCCGGCACCCGCGGTTTCGAGCCCCGCGCCGGACGGGATCGGCTGGCCGGTCTTGGCGGCGGATTTCCTTCCCCCGACCACGACGAACACCGACCCTTCCGCGCGGTAGAGCGTGCCCGCGGGAGAGGCCGTCTCGCCCGGATTCGCTGCCGGCTTTTCAGCTTCGGGCGGCGTGACCTTGGGAACCTTGGGAGATGGATTCTCTTCCCGGGCGACCTGCTTCTCCTCTGCCTTGGCGGGAGCGGGGATCTCGGGCCTCTGAATCGCGGGGGCCGGTGCTGGAGGCTCGACCTTCCCGGCGTTCGGAGGTTCAGGCGCGGGGGCGGCCTGCCTTTCCTGCTCCAGGAGCTGCTCCACCCGGTTGCGTTCGATCTCCTGGGGGGCCGGCTCGCGCCTGGGTTCCAGGCGAGGGGCGGGTGTCGGGATGGAAGGGGGCGCGTGAGAGATCCCGGCAGGAGCCTGTCCGGCCGGGCGCATCAGAAGGAGGGTCGCGACGCCCAGGAGTGCGGCCGCGGCGGCTCCCCCAAGCCAGGAGAGGCGCCGGAACCGGTTCGACCCCGCTCTCCGGAACACGTTCCGGGTTGCGGCGGGAGAGAGCGCAATCTCCGGGAGCGCGCCCATCAAGCCCCATACCTCCCGCATCCGGGCATGGCTGTCCCGGCAGGGAGAGCAGGAGAGGAAATGCTTCTCGAGCTCGGCCGCGTCGGTGGCCGAGGCGTTTCCGCTGAGGACCCGCGTCCCCAGATCAGCCGCCTGTCCGCATTCCATGCCCATATCCACCCAAGTACACCCCTCTCCCCGATCCACCCCTATCGGAAATCGTCAAAAAAAAGAAGATCGTCCTTTCGCTTCACAGGAAGTCCTTCAGGTGGGTGTGGAGTTCCTGGAGGGCCCGGCTCAGGCGCGCCTCCACCGTCTTGACCGAGATCCCCAGCACCCCGGCGATCTCGGAGTACTTGAGCCCGTTGTATCGGCTCAGGATGAACACCTCGCGGATCGCGGGCTCCAGCTTTCCCAGCGACCGCTCCACCGCCTTCTCGAGTTCCCGCTGCTCCAGGTCCCGCCCCAGGGAGGCGGGCGGGGACTCCGCGGCGGCCTCGGAGAGTGGCGCGGTTTTCCGGTATTCCTCCCGTTTGGCGGCGTTGACCCAGGCGTTGCGCGCCATCGTCAGGAGGAGGGGGACGATCGGCCGCTCCAGGTCGAAATCGGTCCGGTGCGACCAGAAGCTCAGGAAGACCTGCTGCGCGACGTCCTCGGCCAGCGTCCGGTTGCCTCCGGAAAGGCGGTGAACATAGTTGAGGACCCCGGGATGATGTTTGCGGAAGAACTCCGAAAAGGCCTCCGGATCGCCCGCCTTCAGGCGAAGCATCCGGTTCCGTTCGTCTTCCGGCGGCCCGGGGTGGTGCATGAACGCTTACACCCGAGACGGAGCCCAGCCTCCCGACCCTGTCGAAAAAGACTACGGGGCCGGGGAGGGCGGAGGGGCCCCGGTCGAAGTCGACGGCGGCGGGGGTGCGGGGGCGTCCGCCGGCCGTCGATTGCGTGCCAGAAAGAGCCAGACGCCTGCCCCCAGGAAGGCCGCAAGGCTGACCCACTGGGAATAGGAGAGCCCGCCCCAGTCCGGCCGCTTGTCGCCCCGCGTCCATTCGATGACGAACCGCCAGATGCTGTAGAGCATCGCCATGATGAGGAAGACCTCGCCCTGCGCCTTCCTCTTTTTCCGGTAGATCCAGGAGAGGATGAAGAAGAAGGCGACCGCCGCGATCGCCTCATAGATCTGCGTGGGATGGACCCGCAACGACCGGCCGTTCTCACCGCCGGGGTATTCCTCGGCGGCCGGGCTGCCCGCCGGGAAGCTCAGGCAGGGGAACCCCTCCCCCTTCTTCCCGTGGCAGCATCCGTTCATGAAGCAACCCAGGCGGCCGAATGCGAGCGCGAGCATCATCGGCGCCGCCGTCAGATCCGCGATCATCGGGACCGAGATCCCCCGCATCTTGGTGTAGAGGATGCCCGCCGCCACGCCGGCGATCAGGCCCCCGTAGAGCACGAAGCCGCTCTGCCAGTTCTTGAAGACCTTCCACGAATAGTCGTCCTGGTGCTGCCAAAGATAGAAGGCGCGCGTTCCGACGAAGGCGAAGACCACCGTCAGGACGATGAGCACCCCCGTTTGCCAGGAGATCAGCCTGACCTTCTCCCCGGACTGCTTCATCCGGTAGAACCAGAAGCCAAACGGGACGGGCCCCAGGAGCAGGGCGCCGATCGGGTTGAGCCCCATGTCGCCCCAGAGCGCTCCCTTCGTCGCTTCGCTGACGCTCTGCGAATACTGGAGCACGTAGTTGATCTTCGCGCCGACGATTCCGAAGATCATCGCGATGATGCCGACGTCCAGGACGAAGTCGCTCGAAATCCCCAGCTCCTTGCCGCGCTTCACCGCGATCCACGAGGCCAGGAGGAATCCCACCATGATGCAGAAGCCGTAGGAGTTGATGGGCAGCTTCCCGTCTCCGATCGGTGTCTGGACGAACGTGACGAAGGCAGTCACGAACGCGGCGGTGGGGAGAACCGACAGCACCTGCCCCCTGAGCCTGGACTTCTCGCCGATCTTCGCCGCCCAGCTCACGACGAACATGAGCGCGAGGACGAGGCCGATGAAGACCGGCCAGGGCACCTTGACGAGCGGCCACAGCGGGATTTCGAAGAGCTTCGGGAACATGGGTCGTCGGGTATCCTTCTATCGTTCTTCGGTCGGAAGTTCGAACCCGAAACTGGTGTCCTCCGCACGAAGCGACTCCAGGAGCGACCGGCGGAGCATCACTCCGCCGCACTCCTTGCACCGGTAAGTGCGGCCGTTCTCGGCCCCGACGACGTTGAATTGCCGGCCACACCCGGTGCAGAAAAGGAGGTCCTTGTCCTGCATCCGGAGCACTTCGGCGACCGTCTTCTTGTCCACGAAGCCATGCTCGACGAGCAGTTCGCCCAGTCTCGGGACCGGCTGGACGCCCTTCTCGGTCAGCTTCATCTGGACCTCAAGGCACTTGTTGATCTGGAGCTGCGTCGCGAGGTTGTTCTTCACCAGGAGCTGGCCGAAGAGGTACTCGACTTTCTGGTTCTTGAGGTGCTGGTCGATCGTCTTCAGCCGCCGGTGCTGCTCCTCGAGGAGCGCCTCCAGGTCCTTCTGTTCGATGACTCCGCGGGAAAGCATGACCACGCCCAAGGGCCGGGTGGGAGTTCTCGGCCCCGGCATCTGGCCGACCGAGGTTTCCTGCTCGCGGATGCACTCGTCGAGCTGCTTCTGCGAGATCAGCCCCTTTTCCACGGCGATCTGTCCCAGCATTAGGTCTCTCTTGGACTGCACGGCGCCTAGTATAGGGCCCGTGGCGGGGGGTGTCAAAGCAAGGTTCAGTGCGCGAGCCACTTCACCGCCTGGGGCTGGAAATTCGATATTTCCACCGATCCGCCCGCCATGTCGCGCGACGAAAAGCCCGGCTGCCATCGAGCCGAGACGTTGAGGATCAGCCCGGCCGAGATCGCGCACGTCAGCATCGAAGACCCGCCGTACGAGACGAAGGGCAGCGTCACCCCTGTGATGGGCGCGACCCCGATGGTCATGCCGATGTTGATGAACGTCTGGGTCGCGAAAAGCACCGTCAGCCCCACGACCATCAGCCGACCGAAGGGCTCCCGCGATTGGTAGGCGATCCACAGCGATTTTGAGAAGTAAACCCCCAGGAGGAGAAGGACGAAGGTCGAGCCGAAGAACCCCATTTCCTCCGCGATGATCGAATAGACGAAATCGGTGTGGCGTTCCGGAACATAGAAGGGGACCGACTGTCCGCCTTCCCCCAGGCCGCGACCCCAGAGCCGTCCCGCGGAGCAGGCCTTGACCGACTGCTCCCGCTGGTAATTGATCTCGGGGGCCACCTTCTCGGGGAACATGAAGGAGAGGATTCTGTTCTTCTGGTAGTCCTTCATTCCCCATTTCCATCCGGGGACGGCGACCGCGACCATCACGAGAACCATGGCGGCCAGGTGCACCTTTCGGGCGCCCGCGGTGAACAGCATCGCGAAGAGGGCCGGGATGAACAACAGGGTGGTGCCCAGGTCCGGCTGCACGACGATCAGGGCCATGGGAACGGCGGTGAGAAGCAGCGGGAGCGCGAGACCCCTCCAGGCCTGGATGTTCCGGGAGTGCATCAGGACGCGCGAGAGGGTGAGCACGTAGGCGATCTTGCAGAATTCCGCCGGTTGGACCGTGAAGGGCCCGAGCGAGAACCAGTGTCGCGCCCCGTTGATGTACCTCCCCTTGGCCAGCAGGAAGGCCAGGGCAATGATGCAGGCGATCCAGAGGAACCATGACCCCCGGCGGTACTGCTGGTAGTGGGGGACCGCGACCAGCCCCATGACGGCCAGACCGACCCCCAGGAACGTCGCCTGCTTGAGGAAGATCGATTTCGTGACCGAGCTGCCGCCCAGGTCGGTCACCGGCGCCTGGGTCCAGAGCGACAGCAGCCCCGCGCCCGCCAGGAGCAGGACGCAGGCCACGATGGTCTTGTTGACTCGTCCGATCATTTCGCCTTCGGGAGCAGCAGGTCCAGGATCTTCATGGCCACCGGCGCCGCCGCTTCTCCGCCATGTCCGCCGTACTCGACAAAGACCGAGATCGCGTATTTCGGGGCGTCGTAGGGCGCGTACCCGGCGAACCAGGCGTGCGAGTCCGGGCCGCCCGACTGCGCCGAGCTGGTCTTGCCTGCCGCCTGGACTTCGCGCAGGCCCGAGTGGTAGGCCGTGCCGTGAACCTCGTGGACCACCGAGTAGAGCCCGCGTTGCACCTCGCGAATCGTCTCCCTGGAGGCACCGATCGAGACCGGGGGAGGGGGAACGGCCGGACGGCGGAGGTGGGGCGTCACCCGATATCCGCCGTTGGCGATGGCGGCCATCATGACGGCCGCCTGGATGGGAGAGACCATGAGTTCGTGCTGGCCGATGGCGAGGGAGAGGACATCGCGGTCCGAGGTCTGGCGTTTGGGAAGGGCACCGGCGACCTCCCCGGGAAGGTCGAGCCCTGTCGGGGATCCGCATCCCATTGCCCGCGCCCACTTGAGGACGCCCTCGAGCTCGACCCGGCGACCCACCTCATAGAAGTAGCAATTGCACGAGCGCTCGAGGGCCTGGTAGAGGACAAGGTCGCCGTGGGTCCCGTGGTGTTCCTTCCAGATATGGCAATTGAACTTGTCCGAGGTCGGGAAGAACTTGCCGTTGCAGGGAAGGGGCTCATCGGGCCGGACCTTCCTTTCCTCGAGCCCGGCGACGGAGGTGACGATCTTGAAGATCGAACCCAGCTGGAACTGTTGCGCAAAGGCCCAGCTGCTGAGCGGCTTTCCCAGGTGGTCCGCAAACAAGGCCTGGATCGCCGCCCGCTTGGCGGGGGTGGAGGGCGGCGTGAAGATGTTCGGATCGTAGCCCGTGGTGGAGGCGAGGGCCACGACCGCGCCGGTCTGCGCGTCCAGGACCACCGCTCCCATGCGGTGTTCGCCGGACTGGAGGATCGCCTCGACCGCCCTCTGGACGTCCAGGTCGATGGTGAGCTCGATGTCCTGGCCGGGTTCGGCGGCTTTCACCTCGGACATCCGCTTGTTCGACGTCCCGGGCTCTCGCTCAAGGACGACCAACCCGGGTCTGCCCCGGAGCTCGTCGTCATAGCGCTTCTCGATCCCCATGACCCCCAGCCTGTCCTCGTGGAAGGCGCCGCGGTGGTAGAGCTGCGCGATCCCGTCCTGTCCGATCACCTCCGCGAATCCCTCGTAGAGGGTCCCATCCTGGAGCCTTTCACGGAAGACGCGCTCGTTCGCGGTGATCGGTCCGAGATACCCCGCGGCGACCCCGAAGACGCGGCCCGCGGGATAGATGCGTTTGAGCGATTCGCGCACCACGGCCCCCGGGAAACGCTGGGGGGCGGTCTCGAACGCGAGAGCCGCCTCGAAGGGGATGTCGCGGGCGAGGAGGTACGGGGTGCGCTGCTCGCGCCGGTACAGCCGGGTCTGTTCCGCGGGCGGCCGGCGGCGCACCTGCTTTTCGATCTTGGTGAAGATCTCCCCGCGGGCCTGCTCGAAATCCTCCGCGGTCATTCCGATCCGCGATGAGACGTCCCAGGGAGCCTTGTCGAATTCGCCGAGCACGAGATAGAGATCGAACGAGCGCTGGTCCTCCGCGAGGGGGCGGCCTTTCGCGTCTCGGATCGCGCCGCGCCTTGGGCGGGACACCTCGATGTAGCGCATGAC
>Ga0222749_10001783_pt1 | contig 10569 bp, 9 predicted proteins | sample IncBWH2Mmetat_FD_197234 | JGI IMG/M metagenome (GOLD analysis project Ga0222749, IMG submission 197234) | Metatranscriptome of lab incubated forest soil microbial communities from Barre Woods Harvard Forest LTER site, Petersham... | ecosystem: Environmental > Terrestrial > Soil > Temperate...
CTCTTCGAAAAGCTGATCACCGTAAGCGGCATTGGCCCAAAGCTCGCGATCACCATCCTCAGCGGCATGCCCGCCGACGAAATGGTCGCATCCATCCGTGGTAACGACATCGCCCGCCTCACCCGCATCCCCGGCATCGGCAAAAAAACCGCCGAACGCATGGTCCTCGAACTCCGCGACAAGCTCCCACCCGTACAAATAGGCGAAGCCCCCGCCGCCCCAACCATGACTGCAATGGAAGAGGACGTCCTCTCAGCCCTCGTGAATCTAGGCTACCAGCGCCCAGCCGCGGAACGCGCCCTGGCGTCAATCACAAAGAACGGAAAAGACGGCTCCTTCGAAGCCATGTTCAGAAACACCCTGGCCGCCCTGGCCAAGTAAAAACGGGATCAAACAGGCTTCGGGTGCTCTGGCCTGCTTACAGCAAGTGTCTAGCTCGCCTATTAGTTGGAAATGAACTACACTCCCCGGTCATGCAGATTCAGGACCTTGTTAAGGTTTACGAAACAAAAAGCGACGAAGAACTTAAGCAGTTAGCCGCTGCCCGAGAACAACTGACCTCCGAGGCGCGACTCGCCCTCCAAAGCGAATTGTCCAGACGCCAAATCAGTATTGCAGAACATTCTGGGGCTTCCGAAAACGAGGAAAAGTGGCATGATTCTGGCCGTGCGAGCGTCAGCGAAAGATTGCAACAGGCTGAACGGCAAGGTGTCGGTGATTTTGTGGCAGAGGTTCTCCGAACCTATCACAGTCATTTCTGGCTGTTCTTCAAAATCACTGCTCCTGCGGTAATCGTCAGTACGATTGCCATCATCACAACTCGCAACGAAGTACGGGAAATTGCACGCCACCTTCCGCGAGGCGTCGAACTGCTTGAGCACCAAACTCAGATGTTTGAGATGTGGCTCGCCAACTTTTCGTCATGGCTTGTTAGTTGGATGGCTTTCTCTTTTGCGTTCGGTGCTATTTGCATTGCGTTGGACGAGACCGAAGCCGGATTTACTCCGTCAGCATGGCATTCTCTTCGGAACGTTCGTGAACGGTTAGGCCCTTTCTTAGGTATTTCTTTGCTGCTTTTCGTTCTGTATCTGGTTGCAGAGGCGGCTTCCGTGCTGTTGGGGGCGGGCGTGTTCTGGATGCTGCACCAAATGCAAGTACGTCCGAGTCGTTTAGCGATTCTGGTGGTTTCATATGCGCTGGTGGGCACAGCCTTGCTGGTGTTGTCGCGGTTCGCAATAGCAATACCTGCCGTTATCTTGGATGATTGCAGAGTTGGGCAGGCTATGTTTCGTAGCGAAGAACTAACCGAAGGGAAATGGTTGAAACTTGCGGCACTTTTGGTGAAGTCAATAATCGGCGGCTATGTTGCTGCCATGTGTCCGTTCTGGCTGGCATCTCTTATTCGTTTCACTGCGCCGTTGCCTTCGTGGTTCCCGTGGATTCTAACCATTGCCTCGATAATCGGCGTTACTGTGGCGGAGCCTCCTATGTTTGCAGGCTTCGCCCTCCTCTACTTGAAGATGTCGGCGCTGAACTCCATCCCCTCTAGAGGTGCTGACCAGCCAATTGGCGTAACGTCGCGATTAATTCATTGACCCGGATTGACCAACTCAATCGCCCACCCGCCAACCCTTACCGTTTCCGAAATACCTCAAAAATCAAATTAAACAACTGCACCAGCGTGATCCCGATGGTCACATAAACCGCAATCTCCAACCGCCGCCCCGCCTCTTTCGTCCCCGCGAGCATCTCGATCACTTCCTTGGTGCTCTCATGCAAGGTTTCAGCCAGCTGCTCGAAGTGCTGCGTCGACCCCCGCAATTTCTCCAGGACATGCGAAGTCGCCGAAAGCGCCGCCGCGATCTGCTCCCCATTGCGGATATCCAGCTCGATCTTGCAAGCCGACCACCACGGACTTCCCGGCGGATTGTCATACATCCGCTGACGAATCTCCTCATACGACCGGGTCCGCAGCAACTGCACCAGCGCGTGAACCTTCTCCGCGCCCGCCGCCGGCGTTTCTTCAGTAATGACCGCCATAACTCGCGAGTGTAGCAGCCATCCACCGGCCGGCTGAGATACCAGAAGGACAACTCCAACTGTGCCCGTTCATCCATCCGAGACCAGGGTTTACCTGGTTACCCCAAACAATGGAGGACGGGCGTCCCCGCCCGTTCAAACCAGAAACAACCGTGTGGCGCGGGCGCCCTCGCCCGCGAAGCCAGCACCGTAACGTCGGACAACCCGCCAAACCAGAAAGCCAAGCCCCGTACGTATACCAATGTCATCCAGAGACTCCCAACCAAGGATCTCTGCACTACCCGCCCTCGTAATTCCACATGTCCTCTCGTTCCAGATATCCCCATCCCCTATATCTTGTCATTCCGAGCAAAGCGAGGAATCTGCATTCTCCATCGACACACATCAACGCAGAAAACACCCAACAAGGCGCCTAGGGAATGATCTCAAACACCGACCCGAAAGTCGTGGTGCCGTCACCCTGGGTCGTCCCGTAAAGATTTCCCGCCGCGTCGAAGACTAGGTTGGAAAAAGGCAGAGCTCCAGGATGGTCATGAAAGCTGTGGAGCACTGTCTCCTGCCATCCGCCATTCGAGCTCGGCGTTAGTTCAAAGACGACGCCGGCGTCAGCAGCGCCGCCGACTTCCGCCGTACCATACAGATTTCCCGCCTGATCGAAGGTCATGCCGGCGAAGGGAAGTCCTCCATCGAAGCACTTCCCGAGGGAACAGAACGTATGCAGCACAGTTTCGCTCCAACCTCCCGAAGACGGGCTTAGCTCGTAAACTGTGCCTTGGCCTAAACCACCAAGCAGAGTGACACCATAAAGATTCCCCACGCCGTCCAAAACCAGGCTGCCGTCGGGAGCGCCTCCATCCCCGCTGCCGCTAAACGTGTACAGCAATGTCTTGGTCCAGACGCCACCAGACAGCGTCAGCTCGAAAACCGTGCCACAACCGGAATTATCGCAGCCACTGTCGCTGCCGCCAAATTCTGTCGTGCCATAAACATTGCCCGCCGCATCTTGAATTACGCCGCCATAGGGATGCTCTCCGTCGGTGCCTCCGCCAAAGCTATGCAGCACAGTTTCCGTCCATCCTCCATTTGACGGTGTCAGCTTGAAAACTGTCCCACAACCGATATAGCCACCGACGTCGCAGCCGCTGCCAGTACCGCCCGATGACGTCGTCCCATACAAGCTTCCCTGGGAATCCACAATCATCGCTGCGGCCGGAAATGCCCCATCGGTACCCGCGATGAAAGTGTGGATCAGCTTATAATCCCAACCCCCTTTCGAGTTCGGGCTAAGCTCGAAAACCACGCCACAACCAGGAAAGAGACCGCCCGCGCACCGCCCCGCTCCTCCGTAGTAACTCGTTCCGTACAGATTGCCGAGTGCATCGAAGACCAACCCGGCATAAGTGGCGTATCCATCTTGGCCGTTGTTGTTGAAGCTGTGGAGTACACTCATCGCCTATTCCGTACAGAGTGCCCGCCTTGTCGAAGACCACACCAGCTTGCGGCAAGCTCCCGTCCTTGCCGCCCTTGAACTTGTGTAGCGTCTTGTACGTGCTTTGCGCCCACACGCCCGGTGCGAACATCAGAACTCCGATGATGACGAGCAGCACTGCGCTTAGGGTCCTCAAGCTTCCATGGCGAGACATAAATTCCCTCCGCTTGTGAAATATCCCAGAAAGGCATTCGAGGGGTGCTCAGGAACGCCCGCTTGAGCGGCAACATTCTATACCTAATGACAAACTCCCAGCGTTCTCCGCGAATCCTCAGCGCACTCTTCGATTTGAGATTTCCTCCCCACCCTCTACAATCTCAACTTCCCCATGGAACCTGCCCGCATCGCCGAACTGCTCCAACCCTTCCTCAATGTTCCCCCTAACCCTTGTCATTCCGAGCCTTCATCTTGTCATTCCGAGCCAAGCGAGGGATCTGCTGTCCTCACCCAAACCCAACTGCAAAACATATCGACGTACATCGATCTACTCCTCCGCTGGAACGCCCGCATCAACCTGACCGCCATCCGCCAGCCGGAGGAAATGGTAACCCGACACTTCGGCGAATCCCTTTTCGCAGCCCGCCATCTCTTCCCCGCACCGATCTTCCCCGCAACGGCCGTGCGGGGAGAGCGAAGCTCGGCTCCCATTCGCCTGATCGACGTCGGCTCAGGCGCAGGCTTCCCCGGTCTCCCAATTAAGATCTGGGCGCCCCACATCAACCTCACCCTCATCGAGTCCAACCAGAAAAAAGCAACTTTCCTGCGCGAGCTAAGCCGAACTCTTACATTGACGAACATCAATGTATTCCCCGGCCGCGCAGAAGACTACCCCGACCCTCCCGCCGAAGTAGTAACCCTCCGCGCAGTAGAACACTTCGACACCACCCTCCCCATCGCCGCCCGCCTCGTCGCCCCCGGCGGCAGCCTGGCCCTCCTAATCGGCCAGGCCCAACTAACCCGTACCCACGACATCACCCCAGGATTCACCTGGACATCCCCACACCCCATCCCCCTTTCAACGGAGCGCATCCTCGTCGTCGGCACCCGCGAATCATCGTGACGGGCACCGCACGTGATAACCACTCGCAGACGACGTGCACCAAGAGAGTAACAAGTGGGCACCGGTCCAGAGATAAAGACATAATCGCTCTTGGGCTGGCGCAAAATCCAACCCGAACCACCCTCAAGTGGGAACTTGCGCTCAAAGATGATCGTGAAAGATAGGCCTTTAGGATCATCGAGCCAATGTTCCACGTGGAACACTTCATCGAATTGTTCGCAATATCGAAAGCCCTCCAAGCTTTATTGTGCGCCCCTCAGAATGTTCCACGTGGAACACTCCGGGCAAGTTTCGGGTTATGTTCCACGTGGAACACTTGTGGAAAGATGGCTCGCGGACACGTGTAACTCACTCACCCTTCAACAAAATGTCCTCATGAGTTACTTGCACTGAAATCTGTCGTTGCAAATGCACAATGATTCGGCCTATTCTGCAAGCGTCTCTCCGATTCTCTGAAAACTTAAATGGGACGCGTCATCGCGGTTGCCAACCAGAAAGGCGGCGTAGGCAAGACTACGACCGCCATTAATCTGGCCTCGTCCATTGCGGCAGCAGAGGTGGACACTCTGCTGGTCGATTGTGATCCGCAATCGAATGCCACCAGCGGACTTGGCCTGGTCAAAGATCCTCAACGAATCAGCACCTATCATCTCCTGATGGGCGACGCCAGTGCGGCTGACGCCATCCAGAAAACTGAGCTCGATCAGCTTTGGATTATCCCTGCACACAAAAATATGATTGGGGCGAACCTTGAACTGGTCGAGGGAGAGCGCAGGGAGTTTCGTCTGCGGGACGCGCTCGCGCCCTTGCGCGATCGCTTTCGCTACATTGTGCTGGACTGTCCACCGGCGCTCGATCTGCTGACGCTGAATGCGCTGGTCGCAGCGGATTCGATTCTGATTCCGATGCAGGCGGAGTACTTTGCTCTCGAAGGCGTGTCTGAGTTGCTCGACACGATCGAACGGATACGCGCGTCTTTGAATCCTGAGCTGACGATCGAAGGCGTCGTGCTAACCATGTTCGACGATCGCACCAACCTGGCTCAGCAAGTTACGGCGGAGTTGAATCGATACTTTGGCGACAAGCTTTGCAAGACGACGATCCCGCGGAACGTGCGGCTGGCGGAGGCTCCGAGTCATGGCAAGCCTGCGTTGCTTTATGACGTTCGATCACGCGGTTCGGAGAGCTACATTCAGTTGGCCAAAGAGATCATTGGGCACAGCATGCCGGTGGAGATGCCTGTACCCGCTGAATCACCCGCTGAGGAGAAGCAGGTGGTGAACGCTCCGCGATGGAAGCGGTGGATCAAGGAGCGGAATAAATTGACGACCATCAATATATTAGATCGATGAACGTCGATGTATTGGGCGGGTGAACCGCAAGGTCCCTCGACTGCGCTCGGGATGACAGAGAATAGGGGATGAACAAACAATGACGACTCAGGTGGCGGCGAGTACGGATAAAGCTGTCGACAAAGTTATTGAGAAGCGGCGGGCTTTGGGGCGCGGGTTGGATTCGCTGCTGCCTTCGGGGCCGCGCGCGGTGGAGGCTCCCGCGCAATCTGCGGTTTTGCCTGAGCTGCACGCCCAAGCGGCGCGGGGCGATTCCGTGGTGGAGATTCCGCTGGAGCTGATTGACGAGAATCCTTATCAGACCCGGTATTTCTCCAAAGACGAACCGGTATCCGAGGATTTTGTTGCGACCACGCTGGATGAATTGGCGGACTCGATCCGGGCGAATGGGGTAATCCAGCCGATCTCGGTTCGGCCAGGAGTGGCGGGGCGCTATGTCCTGATCCTGGGCGAACGGCGCTGCCGGGCTTCGAAGATTGCGGGGCGGACGACGATTCCGGCAATCGTGCGAAAGGTCTCCGACCAGCAGGCGGCGGAGATGACGGTGGTCGAGAACCTGCAGCGGCAGGATTTGAATTGCATGGAGCAGGCGGCCGCGTTCTCGAAGTTGAGCCAGGATTTCAAACTGACGCAGGAGCAGATTGGGCAGCGCGTGGGAATTTCTCGGGAATCGGTTTCGAACTACATGCGGTTGCTGCGGCTGCCGGCGTCGGTGACGCAATATCTGCAGGAGGGTCGGCTGGGATTCAGCGAGGCGCGGGTGCTGCTGACGTTGCTCGATCCGAACATGATTCCAAAGATCGCCGATGAAGCGGTGCGCAAGCACATGTCGGTGGAGCAACTGGAAGACCTGGTATTCAACACCAACGTGCCTTTGCAAAAGGAGAAGCAGCCGGGGACGGCGCGCTGGGTGGATCCGAATGTGCGGCATGTGCAGACCGAACTCGAACGAACGCTGGGAGTGCGGGTGCGGATTCGCGATCGCAAGGGCAAAGGGAAGATTGAGATCGAGTATGCCACGCTGGAGGATTTTGATCGGGTGGTGGGAATGTTGAAGGGCGGTCGCTAGTCGTTCGTCGTTAGTGTTTGTCGCAACTACTCTTTCGCCCTTTCAGGGCTATGTCATTCCTCGCTTTTGACCCACGGCTTGCGCCGTGGGCTGCATTCTTACGCCGCTTCGCGGCTGTTGCGCAAAGGGTGCGCAAATTTCAGGAATCGAGATTTGCACGAATCTGCGTAGTAACCTGTGGGACAGCAGTCCGTATTGGACTCTTCATAGCCCTCGTGGCACTGCATTTATCGTGGTGAAGTGGTAAGTGTTCATAACAAATGCGCAGAAGGTTCCACGGGTGGAATTCGGACTGGCAAGAATCTAAGCTATAAACTGTGGGAGTGTGCGTTCCAATTAGCTTTGACAGCCAAGAGTTGACCTTGCAGGCCATCCTGTCGAATGAGTCGGTGCTGTCAGGTAGACTCTCAGCCGGGTGTTCGGCGCAACTGCTGCTGACAGGGCGAAGAAAGGGCGCAAGCTTGTGCTATGGCCTGTTCTCAATAGGTATCCGTCTTTTTACGGAGTCCTGCTAAAATCCTCCATGGTTACTAGGTCGATTGAAATGCCATAGCCACCCGCATGCTTTCGTCGATCTGTCCTGAGTCAGGAACAACCATAGACTCGGAGGAGACCTAAATGTTCATCTATGGTGACCTTGCTAAGTCTGTAATTCTGTTGGTTGTTGCGACTGCGGTTCTGAGCGCCCCGTCGCAGGCACAGACGTTCTCGGACCTTTACAACTTCGGGACCAATAGCGGGGATCCGATCCAACCAGGGTCTCCCGGAATCATTGCCCAAGGCCGCGATGGCAACCTATACAGCACGACTGAGTTTGGGGGCCCAAACGGTTGGGGTACCGCATTTAAAATCACGCCAGAGGGAACCGTGACTGTGCTCTACGGCTTCGACACAGATACATACGGATTGTTTCCCGTTGGCGGTCTGACGCTCGGAACAGACGGGAACCTCTATGGCTCGACCAGTAATGGACCTGGCTCTTCTGGCAAAGGGACCGTGTTTAAGATTACCCCCGGCGGCAAGCCTACACTACTGCATGTCTTTGGTACCGACGCAAGCCGCCCGTTCGCGCCTCCGATCCAGGGAACAGACGGGATCTTTTATGGTACGACTTTCGGAGATAAAGATATCGGTGACTATGGAGGCGTTTATAAAATGACACCTTCCGGTAATTTGACGTTTTTGTATCGCTTCGATATTACACACGGCGCAGGTCCTGTTAATCCCCTAGTCCAGGGTAGGGACGGGAAGTTCTATGGAACAACGACCAGCGGAGGAATCTACGACAAGGGAACCCTTTTCAATATCACACCCAATGGCGGATTCACAGTAATCCACAATTTCGGGAAGACTAAAGGTTATAGTTCCAGCCCTCTGGTTCAAGGCAGCGATGGCTACTTCTATGGACAGGCTCATTCCGGAGGTACTGGAGAGGGCCGCCTGGGGACCATCTTTCGAGTTACTCCAACCGGCAAGTTCACAGTCCTGCACAACTTCAATCCCCTGCAAAATGGTGACGACGGGGCCTATCCTGATGCCGGTCTGGTGCAGGCAACGGATGGGAACTTGTACGGTGCCGCTACCGGCGACGAATATGGAACGATTTATCGGATTAGCCCGCAAGGCGGCTTCTCTGTTCTTTATACTTTTCTCAACCCTTCGATGGGAGTAGCCCCACAAGTAACATTGTTAAACCACACCAATGGGACTCTGTACGGGGACACGTATGGCGGTGGAAATCTGAGCAACTGCAATTTCGCTGGTTGCGGTGTGTTTTACAGCCTGGATGTAGGCCTCGGACCATTCGTCAGCTTCGTCCCCGTTGCTGGCAAGGTTGGCAAGACGATTGAATTCCTCGGCCAGGGATTCAACGGAACAACCGCGGTTTCTTTTAACGGGACTGCCGCAAGTTTCATGATTAAGTCTGACACCTACCTGACGGCCATCGTTCCGACCGGCGCAACGACGGGATTTGTCACAGTGTCGACGCCAGGGGGCGTGTTGACGAGCAACAAGCAGTTCAGGGTTGAGCCCTAAACGGGGTCCACGCGCTGCGCGAATCAACGCGATTGTTGGCGTAACATCGCCATGACACTCAAAATCCCTCCCATCGAATATCCTCTGTGTCCGATACGGAGAAACTCGGCAAGGCTGTCCGTAAGGTCGAGTCCAAGTATTACAGGTTAGCCGTGCATTCGTGTTCACGAGCATGGTTACGCGGGAGTTTATTAGGGAGAGAAGTGGCGAATGTTGAGGGGCTTCGCTGCAAGCCAAATGCGTTACCCACCCTTCGACAAGCTCAGGGCAGGCTCCGGACACAAAGCTACACAGAGGAAATCCAGCTTGACTTGACCTGGATTCGCAATTAGACCCGGTCTTAAAAATCGGCCTTGGACAGCATTACGAATTGACGGGGCGGACCCTTGCCGCCCCGTTGTGTCCTGCCGATTTCAAGCGATTCAGATTTGTCCCATGCCGCCGTCGACGTTGATTTCCGCGCCGGTGATGTACGAGGCATCTTGCGACGCCAAGAATGCGACCGTAGCTGCTACTTCCTCGGGTTGTCCAAAGCGCTTCATCGGAACTTTGGAAACGATATCCTTCGCGAATTCATCGACCGCTTCCTGGGGCAGCCCGGCCCTGCCAAAAATCGGAGTAACGATCGGCCCCGGCGCAACCGTGTTCACACGGATGCCGCGACCCGCCAATTCCGCGGCTACGGTTCGCGCCAAAGAGCGCAGGGCTGCTTTAGTTGCCGAATACGCGCTGGCTCCCACGGTCCCTTTCTGGTCTGCCACGCTGGTATTCAAGATGATCGACGCACCGTCATTCAGTAAGGGCAGCGCTTTCTGGATGGTGAAGTATGCGCCCTTGATGTTGATGTCAAACTGTTCGTCGTACGCGCTTTCGGATGTCTCGGCAAATGGCGCGATGGTGACAATTCCCGCGTTCACAAACAATACGTCAATTTTGCCCAGCTTCCGCGAAACCTCCGCAAACAGTTTGTCTACGTCGGTGAGCCTGGCCACGTCCGCCTGCACCGCGATCACACCATTTCCGATCGTTTTCACCGCTTCGTCCAGGGTTTTCCTGCTACGCCCCGAGATGACCACTCGCGCGCCCTCCTGCTGAAAGCGTTTAGCTGTCGCCAGCCCAATGCCGCTGTTTCCGCCGGTCACTACCGCCACTTTCCCTTCAAGTCTCTTCATGTCAGTCTCCCTTTATCTGGCTAAGAATTTTAAGCCCTTTGTGCCGCGCTTTCGCGATTTGCTACAATTAGACATTTAGATGAGCGTCGAACTAGTTGGTTTCAGTTTTTGCGGCGAGCCCAGGTTCTGGCAGCAAGGACAATGACTTCGCTACACTCTGGATGAACCCTATGGACCGTTCTAAGGTTGAGAAAATATCGAAAGCCCTGGCCGACCAGACCCGGCTCCGGATCTTTGAAGCTATCTCGGCAAAGGACCACATGAACTGCGGCGAGATCGTCTCGATGCGGGGGGTGACCCCGGCAACTGTCTCTCACCATCTCAAGATTCTGAGCGAAGCCGGGCTGATC
>Ga0222749_10001793_pt1 | contig 10536 bp, 9 predicted proteins | sample IncBWH2Mmetat_FD_197234 | JGI IMG/M metagenome (GOLD analysis project Ga0222749, IMG submission 197234) | Metatranscriptome of lab incubated forest soil microbial communities from Barre Woods Harvard Forest LTER site, Petersham... | ecosystem: Environmental > Terrestrial > Soil > Temperate...
CGATTGTCACTTTCGGAGCGTGGCCATGATTGAAATCGACGCGCTTCGCAAGTCCTATCGAAAATCCCGTGGCTTGGACGGCTTCTCTTTGCACATGGAGAGTAATGAGCTTGTCGGACTGGTCGGCACCAACGGGGCAGGGAAGACCACACTCATCAAGATTCTTGCCACACTCCTCCCAGCGGACTCAGGTTCCGTCCGTGTGTCGGGTCATGATGTTTCGTTGGATGCTGCTTACGTCCGTACGTCTCTCGGATACTTACCCGATGTTGGAGGCATCTACCAGGACATGCGCATTGGTGAGTTTCTCGAATTCTTTGCCGATGCTTTCCGGCTCAAGGAGCCCAAGCGCACCGCAGCCATTGAGCGCGCGCTCGAGCGTGCCGGCCTTGCCGATCGCCGCGAGGACTTCGTCGAACATCTTTCCCTCGGTTGGAAACAGCGCCTGCTTCTGGCAAAAATTCTGCTCCACGAACCCAGGCTGCTGCTCCTCGATGAGCCTGCCACTGGCTTGGATCCGTTGGCACGCATTCATCTTCGCGAGCAATTGAAGCGCCTGCATGCGGAGGGAGTGGCTATCCTGATCTCCTCGCATATTCTCAGCGACCTCGAGGACATCTGTACGCGTATTGTCTTTATCGCCGATGGAAAAAATGTCGAGGAAGCACAAATTGCCCCGGCCGACACCAAAAACCACTCCCCGGTCATTCGTTGCGAACTCGAGTTTGTAGGAACCAATGAGGTTGTGGATCGTGCGATCGCCGGCCAATCAGGCGCGCGCGTCCTCGAGCGAAAGGACGGCTTCCTGCTCGTTGAGCTGCCCGGCAGCTCCAAAGAGGCTTCCGCTTTCCTTCAAACGCTCCTCACGGCGGGGATCACCATTCTTCATTTCGACGCGCGCGGGCCGGGCCTTGAAGAGCGTTACCGCCGCGCTTTCGGAGAGCACACTCGATGAAGCGTTACGTCACCAATCCCATGATTATCAAGGAGCTTCGCCAGCGCCTCCGCGAGCGCCGTGCATGGCTCCTACCCACGCTCTATCTCTTTGTCCTCTCCGGCGTCGTCATCTGCGCCTACTACTTTACGACCGACACCGGTCACCGCCTTCGCGGCGCGGAGGTCCAGGGCGCGGACATTGGCCAATCCATCTTTATCGGTGTGGTCTTCACCCAAATCACCGTACTCCTGCTCATGGCCCCCGTTTTCAGCAGCGGAGCCATCACCATCGAACGAGAACAGCGCACCCTTGCGGGGCTCTTGACCAGCCTGCTCACCGCTCCTCAAATTTGGTGGGGAAAATTCGTCGCCGCGCTTCTATACCTCCTGCTTCTGGTCGCCAGTGCGCTTCCCCTGCTGGCCCTTCCGTTTGCTTTCGGAGGTGTTGAGCCTCTCGACATGCTCAAAGTACTTGGCTCGACCATCCTCACGCTTGCCTGTATCTGCGCTATCGGCCTTTGGTGCTCGGCGCTATTTCGCCGCAGCGTCCATGCCACGGCGTCTTGTTATGCCATCGTCCTGGTTCTCACCGTGGTGACGGCTATCGCGTATGGCATGTTGTATGCGCACTGGCAGCAGAGCCACCCGGGGGTTCCCGGTCCGCCCGCGCACATCCAGGCGCCTCTCTTCCTAAATCCTTACTACCCGCTGCTGACGTTCATGGAAGACAACGATTTCGGCATGCACGCCTATCCCCTCTCCTCTTGGCTTTTGTTTGCGGCGGTCGGCTGCCTCGCCGCGGCTTTCTCCATGAGGAGCCTGCAGCGCTCCGGCGAGCAATTGTGAGGCCTACTGAGAGTGACCATTTCATTTTGAAGCGCACGCCGTACCATCCTCGGATCCGCGTTTTTCCCCGGCTCTCATAAAATTCATTTGAAAAAAACTGTAATTTGACTACGCTACACCACGCCGGAGGTCTTTCGATGGCTGGTACGCCGACTCTTTTGCCCGAGTCCCGACTCGGCAGCACTTTGCGCCGCGATCCCTGGTGGTTGGAAATCCTACCTGTTGTCATTGTGCTCGGAGGTTTTGGCTTGTATGCCACTCTGCGCGCTTTCGAAGGCAACTATTATTCCTGGGGGCCCTATCTCTCGCCTTTCTATTCACCGCTCATCGATCCGCAGCACCATTGGTGGCCGCGGCGGCTCTCACCTGCACTCTTGATTCTTGCGGGTCCCCTAGGTTTCCGTGCTACTTGTTACTACTACCGCAAAGCCTATTACCGCGCGTTTTTCCTCGATCCGCCCGCTTGCGCCGTGGGTGAATCTCCCCGCCGCAAATACAGTGGCGAAACGAAGTTTCCTTTCATCTTGCAAAATCTTCACCGTTATTTTTTCTATGTTGCGGTTCTCTTTATCTGCTTTCTTTGGTACGACGCTGTCCGCTCTTTCTTTTTCGACGGCCACTTCGGCATTGGCGTCGGCACATTGATCCTCACTGCCAACGTCTCTCTCCTTTCGCTCTACACTTTTTCCTGCCACTCCCTCCGCCATCTCGCCGGAGGCAAGCTCGATTGCTTCTCTTGCGCCTCGTTCGGCCGCTCCCGTTTCGCCGCCTGGCGCTTCTCCACCTTCCTGAACGAGCGCCATATGCTCTTCGCCTGGTGCAGCCTCTTCTCCGTCGGCCTCGCCGATTTCTACATTCGCCTGGTCGCTACCGGCGCCATCCATGACCTGAGGCTCTTGTGACCGCAAACTACGAGACCCACGAGCACGACGTTCTCATCATCGGCGCCGGCGGCGCGGGGTTGCGAGCATCGCTCGAAGCCCTCGCGCAGGGCGCCTCCGTCGGCGTGGTTTGCAAGTCGCTACTCGGAAAAGCACACACCGTCATGGCCGAAGGCGGCATCGCCGCGGCCATGGCTAACGTCGACACCGCCGACGATTGGAAAACTCATTTTCGCGACACCATGCGTGGCGGGAAATTTCTGAATAACTGGCGCATGGCCCAACTTCACGCCCAGGAATCTCCCGACCGCGTCCATGAACTTGAACAGTGGGGCGCCCTCTTCGACCGCACCGAGAAGGGCGACATTCTCCAGCGTGCCTTCGGCGGCCATACCTTCAAGCGCCTCTGCCACGTCGGCGACCGCACCGGCCTCGAAATGATTCGCACCCTTCAGGATCGCGGCGTCCAGCAGGGCATCCACGTCTACATGGAGTGCACCGTCACGCGCCTCTTGACTGACGGCGGCCGAATTGCCGGCGCCTTCGCCTACTGGCGCGAGACCGGCCGCCTGATCGTTTTCAAAGCCAAGTCCATAGTCATCGCTACCGGTGGCATCGGCAAAGCCTGGCGCGTCACCTCAAATTCGTGGGAGTACACCGGCGACGGCATGGCCCTCGCTTACGAAGCCGGCGCCGAGCTGATGGACATGGAATTCGTGCAGTTCCATCCCACCGGCATGGTCTGGCCTCCCGGCGTGCAAGGCATCCTCGTCACGGAAGCCGTCCGCGGCGAAGGCGGAATCCTGCGTAACAAACTCGGCGAGCGCTTCATGGAAAAATACGATCCCAAGCGCATGGAGCTTTCCACACGCGACGTCGTCGCCCGTTCCATCTACACCGAAGTCAAGGAAGGCCGTGGCACGGAGCACGGCGGGGCATACCTCGACATTTCGCAAAAGCCCGCTGAGTACGTAAAGAAAAAACTCCCCAGCATGTATCACCAGTTCAAGGAACTCGCCGACGTGGACATCACCAAGGGCCCCATGGAAGTCGGCCCCACCTGCCATTACGTCATGGGCGGCATCCGCGTGGACGCCGAAACCGCCGAGTCCACCGTGCCGGGACTCTTCGCTGCGGGAGAAGCTGCCGCCGGTCTTCACGGCGCGAATCGTCTCGGTGGCAATTCGCTCTCCGATCTGCTCGTTTTCGGCCGCCGCGCCGGACTTGCCGCCGCTCAGCACGCCAAGCGCGTCTCCGCCCCTGCAATCGACAACGCGCAGATCGACTCAGCCGAAAAAGAATTGCTCGCCCCGTTTTCTAATACCGGCGCCGAAAGCCCGTACGCCGTTCATCGCGACTTGCAGGAAGTCATGCAGAATCTCGTCGGAATCTTTCGCACGGAAGAAGATTTGAAGAAAGCCCTCGTCGAACTCGAAAAGCTAAAAGCCCGCGCCGCCAAAGCCGGCGTCGAAGGCTCGCGTCTCTTCAATCCCGGCTGGCATCTCGCTTACGACTTGAAGTCCATGCTCACCATTTCCGAAGCGGTCACCCACAGCGCGCTGGCGCGCGCGGAAAGCCGCGGCGCACACAGCCGCATCGATTTCCCGAAGTCCGACACAGTCTGGGAAAAGAAACACAACATCATCGTCAAGGAATCTGGCGCCATGAAGCGACGCGAATCTCCCATCGAGGAGATGCCCGGCGACCTGAAACAGATTTTGGCTGTGGATTAGAGTTTGTGTAGCGTCAGGGCTTTAGCCCTGACGTGCGAAGGCAGCGAGCAGGCAACGGAGATCACTCATGGCCGAAGCAACATTGCGCGTCTTTCGCGGCGATTCGAACGGCGGACAAACCGTCGACTACCGCGTGCCCGTCGCTCCCGGCATGGTCGTTCTCGACGCGCTCCACCACATTCAAGGCCATCTCGCAGCGGACCTCGCCGTCCGCTGGAATTGCAAAGCAGGGAAGTGCGGCTCCTGCTCCGCCGAAGTCAACGGCCGCCCGCGCCTGACCTGTAAAACGCGTATGGACGAACTCCCGCAGGACCAGCCCATCACCGTCCTGCCCATGAAGTCCTTTCCCCGCATCAAAGACCTTGTCACCGACGTTTCCTGGAATTACCGTGTCAACCGGAAAATCCCTGCGTTCACGCCGCGCCCCGGCGCCGACTGGAAAATCTCCCAGCTCGACGTCGATCGCGTGCAGGAATTCCGCAAATGTATCGAATGCTTTCTATGTCAAGACGTATGCCACGTTCTGCGCGAGCATGACCAGAAGGAACAATTCGGCGGACCGCGCTTCTTCGTTCGAATCGCCGGTCTCGAAATGCATCCGCTCGACGGCGCCAACCGCAACGCCCTGCTCAAAGACGAGCTCGGCATCGGTCTCTGCAACATCACCAAATGTTGTACGGAGGTCTGCCCCGAGGAGATTCGCATCACCGACAATGCCATCATCCCGCTCAAGGAGCGCGTGGTGGACGAGTTTTACGATCCGCTGACCATGTTGTTTCGCAAGCTTCGCGGCAAATGAAATGGTCCCGGACGTGAGGCGCAAAGATTTCTTTTTGGCTGCTGGATCATCGAGCCTCTGAAAACGAGACGTCCAGCAACCCTGTGAGGTTTTCTCGGAACTGTTCTCTGATCACTGATCTCTGATAACTGATTGATTTCCGGAGGTTCCATGGCCCACCAGCTAAAATCCATCTCCAAAGCCGGCATTCCCGAAGCCATCGCCAAAGCCGAGCTCTACCGCTATATCAACGAGCCCGAAGAGGCTGAATCCATCTGTCGCGACATTCTCGCCATCGTTCCCGACCACCAACTCGCCCTTCGTATGCTTGGCCTCGCCATCACCGACCAATTCCTCGGCGCTTCTGGCGATCGCTATCCGGAGGTCCTCTCCATCTTTCAGAGTTTGCGCGACCCCTACGAGCAGTTTTATTACACCGGCCTGCTCTATGAACGCCGCGCAAAGACCCAGCTCCTGGTCGGCTACGCCGCGCACATTCTCCTGCCGCTCGTCGAAGAAGCCATGCGCTGCTTCGCCGAAGCGGAAAAAATCCGCCCCGCCGGCAACGACGACAGCATTCTCCGCTGGAACCGTTGTGTCCGGCTCCTGGAAAGCCGACCTGATTTTCATTTTGATCGCGGCCCCGCCGCCTTTGACGCCGAGGATTCGCCCCCCGTCAGCTCGCCCACGCGCCGCGCCGGCGGTCATCACTAAAGTAGGAGTTTGTTTCGCATGCGCCGCGCACCCGGCGGAACGCAATCGGAAATCACGGAAGGCAAGTCGCCAGCAATTTTAACGAGTCAATTCTTGCTCGCGCTCGGTTTCCACTTATTGAGAAAATCTAGAATGTCTTCCGGTGCCATCGAACGCGCCGCTTCAAACTCACCGCGCTTCTGGCTGAACAGCAGTTTCCCGTCGCTTTCCAGCACCGCAATGGCGGGGACGCCGCGGTCCAGTGGCACATCATATTGCTTCGCGACGTCCAGATTCTTGTCCATCTGGCCGATATCCACGTCCACTATTTCAAACGATTTCTCCAACGTCGAGAAAATCTCCGGGCTGTGAAACGCTTCGTCCAGTACGTGGCAGTCGTAGCACCAGTTCCCTCCAAAGACAATCAGCACGCGCTTGTGAGCGCCTGTCGCCCGGTGCACGGCCTCCGCTATCTCCGCTTTTGCATCCGCCGACGCAGGATATAGATCTTTTTTCTCCATCGGCTGTTTCAATCTCGTCGCATCTTGTCTCTGCAAGTAAACAATCTTCCAGGTCTCCCCCACCTGTGCCCAGGCCTGCGCCATCCCCACGTAGTATTTTTTGACCCCATCGTCCGTCTTCACGGACATCACTACCTGCGCCACCACCACATGCACCTTGGGCTGCGGATCCTGTTCCTGCGCGATTTCTACTCGTACATCGGATAAACCTTTGGCTTTCCATCCCGCCCAGAAGTTCACTTCGTCCTGCACGGCAATAGGTTTTTCATCTGCGCTTTTGATTTGTGGCGGCGGAGAAGTCACGAACATGTGCTCCAATGCCGCCGAATCGCCCCCCGCGACGGCGAGCCGCCATTGCTCCATGGGCGCAAAGCCTGGTGCTGGCTGCTCCTGTGACTTCACAGTGATCGCCGCGCAGGCAAGGGCAAGAAGGAGAAAATGAATACAAATCGTATTGCGGCGCATTCGCACCTCCCGGAAGGAGGTTTTACTCTAGCAGGAATTTACTGGTTTTTATCGGGCTGCGCCCGCCACGCGCTCGAATCGCCGCGCCAGCTTTTCGTGCTCCTCGCGAATTTCGCGCGGCAGCCGTTCGCCAAACTTGCCAAAAAATTGTTTCGAGTCGCCCATTTCTAGCTCCCAGTCTTGCGGATTCACGCGCAGCAATTCACTCAGTGCTTCATTGGAAATCTTCAGCCCGTCGAGCGTCAGCCCGTTCTTCGCCGGAACATGGCCGATCGGCGTCTCTTCTGCCGCCCCGCCGCCCTCCACGCGCTCCAGAATCCACTTCAGCACGCGTACATTTTCTCCGTACCCCGGCCACAGAAATTTTCCATCCGCGTTTTTCCGGAACCAGTTCACATGGAAAATCTTCGGCGGCTTCGGAATTTTCTTCCCCATGGCCAGCCAGTGTCCGAAATAATCCGCCATGTTGTAGCCGCAGAAGGGCAGCATGGCCATCGGGTCGCGGCGCGTGATTCCTACCTCGCCCGTTGCCGCCGCCGTCGTCTCCGATCCCATCATCGCGCCGACAAACACGCCGTGCTGCCAGTCGAATGATTCGTACACCAGCGGCGCTACTCGCGCGCGCCTTCCGCCAAAAATAAATGCCGAAATCGGCACGCCCTCCGCCGCCTGCCACTGGGGCGAGATACTCGGTGACTGCTGGGCCGGCACCGTGTATCTCGCATTCGGATGCGCCGCCGCGCCCTTCGACGAATCCCACTTCTCGCCCTTCCAGTTGATCAATCCCGCTGGCGGGTCCTCCCCAATTCCTTCCCACCACGGCTCGCGCTCCGGAGTCATCGCCACATTTGTAAACAGCGTGTTCTTCGTCAGTGCCCCCATCACGTTCGGATTGGTCCTCATTCCCGTGCCTGGCGCAACGCCAAAAAATCCCGCTTCCGGATTGATGGCGTGCAAATATCCGTCGTCCCCGATCTTCATCCACGCAATATCGTCGCCCACCGTCCACACGCGATAGCCCTGGTTCTCCAACGTGGACACCATCATCGCCAGGTTCGTCTTCCCGCACGCGCTCGGAAACGCCGCGCCCATGTACGTGACTTTGCCCCCCGGCGACTCCAGTCCCAGGATCAGCATGTGCTCCGCCATCCAGCCCTGCTCGCGTGCCATCACGCTCGCGATCCTCAGCGCAAAACATTTCTTCCCCAGCAGCGCATTTCCGCCGTAGCCAGATCCCACGCTCCAGATCAGTTTTTCTTCCGGAAAGTGCACGATGTACCGCCGCGTTGGATCCAAATCCCCCAAGGAATGCAGCCCCGGCACAAACTCGCTCGACGCCCCCAGCCGGTCCAATGCCACTTTGCCCATCCGCGACATGATCCGCATGCTCGCCACCACGTAAGGGCTGTCCGTCACTTCCACGCCCACTTTGCTGATCGGCGAGCCTACCGGCCCCATGATGTACGGCACCACGTACATCGTCCGCCCGCGCATGGCTCCATCCAGCAGCGCTCCCACTTTGTGCTTCGCTGCTCCCGGGTCCATCCAATTATTGGTCGGCCCGGCATCCTCTTTGTTTTGCGAGCAGATAAATGTAAGGTGCTCCGTCCGCGCCACGTCGTTCGGGCTGCTGCGGTGCAGAAAGCAATTCGGGTAGGTTCTTTCGTTGAGTTGAACGGTATCGCCGCCGCGCAGCATCTCCGCGGTCATCCGCTGGTATTCGGCCTCGAACCCGTCGCAATATACCAGGCGGTCCGGCTTCGTCAGTGCCGCCGCTTCGTTTACCCATGTTTCCAGAGGAGTTGCCAAGCTGCTATCTCCCTGCCGCTCGGGCACTTCGCCGCACGTACAGAATGCAGGCCACCGGGCGCTCTGTACTGCCGCCAGCCCTGCATCATGACCCCGATCATGTTGGGGCCGTCAAGCGATTGGACTACGCGACGCCCGCATTGCCTTGGAGAACCGAAAAAACCAGCCGCCCGGCATGCGTTTTGTTAATGACCAGCCACAGTCTATGTTATGCCTCGCCGCACGCGCAAGCCGCCGCCCTTCGCGCCCCGGCTGGGTTGGAGCAATTCCTTCTCACTTAGCAACCTGTTGTAGACTCACCCTTCTTGGCTACGCACACCCAGTCCGACCTCCTCCGCGTCGTGCTTGTCAACACGCGCAATCCTCTCAATATCGGGGCAGCCGCTCGCGCCATGAGTAACTTCGGTTTCTTCCACATCCGCGTCGTAAACCCCTACGAACTGGCCTTCCGCGAGGCCCGTTCTGCCGTCGGAGCTTCACCCATCCTCGCCGCCGCTGAAGAATTTCCCTCCCTCGCCGAAGCCGTGGCGGACTGCACCCTCGTCGTTGGCACCACATCCGTCGGCCACCGTGAAGTGCAGCACCCTGTTAAGCGTCTCGAGCAAGCCGCTCCCCTGATCCGCACACGCCTCACCGCCAGCCGTGTCGCCCTCTTGTTCGGCTCCGAAAAGCGCGGCCTCTCCAACGAAGACCTCAGCCACTGCCACTGGCTCCTCCGCATTCCTACGCGTGAAGAACATCGCTCCATGAACCTCGGCCAGGCCGTCGCCGTCTCCCTCTACGAACTCGCCCGCGATCTCCACGCCACGCCCGCGCCGGAGAAACGCAGCGTTGCCTCTGCTGCCGATCTCGAGCGCATCACCACCGTCCTCCTCGAAGCCCTCCGCGCCAGCGGTTACTTGAAATCCTCTCCCGCCGCCTCCCCAAAGCGCCGCTCCGCCGCCCCCACCGACGAAAAAATCCGCCGGCTCATCCACCGCCTCCATCTTTCTTCCTCCGACGCTGAACTCATCCTCGGCATCCTCCGCCAAATCCTTTGGAAGTCCCGCTCTGGCAGCGACCCTGCCCCTTGAGCTCGCAACCAGACCTGTCCTTATTCGCACAGACGCTCTACTCCCGAATCGGTACTCTGATTGTGGATCCTGTTTCTCTGGGTTCAGCCCCAGCCGTTCTCGAGCCACGAATGAAATTACTCGCTAAATCCTTGATGCAATATCTCTTGTTCATGCTCATTGCTTCTGGGGCCCTCTTCGCTCAAAACAGCGGCCCTGAAAAACCGCCGGATCAACCAGCCGTCCTGGATGTCCGCCAGATCGTCGCCCAATCGATTGCCGCCACCGAGCGCAGTTGGCAGGCGCGTGACCATTACACCTTTATCGAACGTGACCAGGATCGCCGCCTCGACACTCTCGGCCAGGTAAAATCCGAAAATATCGACGTTACCCGCATGATTCTGGTCAACGGCATTCGCTTTGAGCAGCTTATGGAGCACAACGGGCAGCTTCCAACGGCCGAGGAACAGAAAAAAAGCGGCAAGGATCTCGAGAAACTGAAGCACGAAACGCCGGCGGAGCAGGCCGCGCGGATCCTGAAGACCGAAGAAAACAGGTCTTTTCTTCACGACCTCCTCGAAGCCTTCGACTTCCATCTCCTCGGCGAAGAAATCGTAGCCGGCAGGCCCGCCTACATCCTTAAAGCCACTCCGCATCCGGGCTATCGCGCCCACGGCAAGTACGCCAAGCTTCTCTCCAGGGTGGAGGGCAAACTTTGGGTCGATAAGCAGGACTTCGGCTGGGTCAAGGTCGACGGCGAGGTTACGCAATCCTTCTCCATAGGAATACTCGTGGCTCGCGTGCAGCGCGGTTCGCACATCA
>Ga0222749_10001796_pt1 | contig 10529 bp, 9 predicted proteins | sample IncBWH2Mmetat_FD_197234 | JGI IMG/M metagenome (GOLD analysis project Ga0222749, IMG submission 197234) | Metatranscriptome of lab incubated forest soil microbial communities from Barre Woods Harvard Forest LTER site, Petersham... | ecosystem: Environmental > Terrestrial > Soil > Temperate...
CGTATCTAGATGCAAGCAGGCTGCCGATCATAAGACCGCCCATAAAAGCACTTAGGGTCAGTGCCGCAGAATAAACATCGCTCCCAAAAAAAAGCGACAGGTGCCGCATCCATACCACTTCATATACGAGCGAAGAGAAACCCGAGAAAAAAAACACCCCTCCCATGAGCAGGAGGAGTTTGCTCTCACGGCTGCTTGTCTCTAGTCCAGCTGGGGTATCGAGGTCTACAGCGCTATTGGGCGCCATTCAGCATTCCTCTACGCTTTCTACTGGCGGGAGAAAAGACTTTGCACAAAGATTTTCTGCTCAGTTGCCAGCTCGCTTGCTCGTGTTTGCCAAAATCCACTGCTGCAACTGGGACGAAATCAGATCGTTCGCCTTGGCATTCGGGTGATCATCCTGGCGGGTAACCCAGAGTGTATCTTCGGGGCCGTGGTCCTTGAGCCCATCAATCAGCTCCACGACTGGCATGTTCTCTGCCGCCAGCACGTCCTTGATCTTCGCGTGGGCGGCTTTGAAGGGGTAGCTGTCATCGTTAATCTGGTGCAACTCAGGAAGGAGAGCCACCAAGACACTTGCGCCATTTGCTCGAGTCGCATCGGCGAGGCTTGCGAGGGCCTTCTTGCAAGCTTGAAACCCCGGCTTCTCATCATTGTAGAGCGACGAATAGTATTGTTTCCAATCAGGGCGCATTCCCATGTGCCTAAGCACTCCGTCAAAGCGGTTTGTAACGAAAGCGATGAGGTAGGACCGATCGATCAGAAAGCCCTTCCCCTCCACCGGCACCGGCTCGGGATCGTTGATGAAGAACACCAACACGACCAGATCCGGATGGAACACTTTGCCCCGAGTTTCGTAGTACGTTACTTCTTGGACTGTGTCATAGTTCCCGACACCGGCATTCATCACCTCAACCTTGTCAAATCCCGGCGGCAAATTCGCATTCAGTTTTCGCTCCAGGAATTTCGCGGCCGTATCCTCTTCGCGCACACCCCAGCCAAATGTCGTGGAATCTCCTAGCATCATGACTCGAAAGACGTTCGCCGGCTTCGCCTCCGAGTACTCACGATCGCGTAGCCCGTGGGAATTGATGGAAACGGGTGCGCCCATCAGAAACGCGGTGCGGTTCGGTGCATGGACAAAGCCTAGCTGAGGATCTGCAACCGCGTGCTTCAATTGTGTCGCATACTTCCACATTTCCATCGAGAAATCCATGCTGCGGGCGAACACAATTCGCAACGCCAACTCCATCACAAGGCAGCTGAACAGGAGAGTGCCCACTAGAAGGATGACATTGAGAAGGATGCCCTGGCGACCTCGACGAGGTGGCTCGCCCAGTGTGCCGGGCGCTGCGCTTGCGGATCCTTCAAGAATTGCACTTTTCATTCAGATTCCCTCTCCGTTTTCTTGTACAGATTCCAGGCTAAAACAATGTGTAGATGAGCGGCGCCATCGCGGATCCGCTTACAAATACCATGAGGGCCCCAAGCATCAAGATGATCACGATCAGGGGTAACAGCCAGAATTTCTTCTGCTGGTTCAGAAAACCCCACAAATCTTTTAGGAAATCCACGGTTAACTTCTCCCTCTCTCTCGGGCTCAGTAGGGCTTTTCAATATCTCGCCCGACAAACGTGTGGTTCCTCTCCAGCATAACTGAATCCTGGCTTCCCTTGAAAACGCGAAGTTTCAGAGCGTCCTTGCCCATCAACCGCCGCAGGATCCCGATGGGCGTCACCACCAGAAAGAAGACGATGGAGAGCAAAACTTTAGGAACAATCTCTCCCAGAAGATTCGAAAATCCCAGCCACACCACCGCGATGGGCCGGAATATTTGTGGCAAAATCATGTTCACGACGTGAACCGCAATCGCAGCGATCAGGTAGCCGTGCTGCCGTTTCGGAGAAATTGACAAAAGCAGAAGCAGCAGGACCATCGCCATGCCTGTGTCGCGAGATTGGTCCTTGGTAATTTTCTTCTTAAAAAAGGCCATCATGGCTTCTCTCCTTCCGTCACTCGATCGCCACGCCGGGGCATTGAGAAGCGCGGCGCGATCGAAACATCCTCCGTCCAACGAGCAACCTCACTTCCCATCAGGAACCGATACTCATCTGCATTGATTGGGTGCGTCTCCACCTCAACAACAAACCGACGGGCCAACACGCGGATCCGCTCCAATCGCCCCCATGGTTCAAACGGTGGCAGCGAGAAAAAGAAGTCGACGAGACGGTGCCGGCGGCCCAACCCGTGATCCACGATCTGACGATAGAGCCTGTTGATTAAGCTCTTCTCTCCAGCCTGAAATGAAAAATTTCGCCGGACGATAGTATTCGGCGGCAGCAACCCAGCCAAAAGCACGTTGGTGCAGAGATGCATATGATGATGGCCATCTAGCCTTGCGGGTGGTGCACCATAGAGGCGGCCAAACTCTTCGAGTTGAGCCGCAACGATGTATTCGAAGGAGCGAGCGAGGCCCGGGTGAAAAACTACCTGATTCAGCCGACTCCGCAACAAGTACGTTGCGACCACTTGCTGCTTTTCCACAAGCCGACGAGGACAGGCTGGCGCCGAAAATGGCGTCGTAAAATTTAAATGCAGCCCTGCATCGACTCCTCGCTCCTGAGCAATCTTTGCTGCTCGCTCCGAATCTGCCATGAAGACCATCGCGCTCGTCGAAGACACCGTTCCCCGAACCAGACATTCAAAAATTCGCTCGGTAGTCTCGTGGTCTCGTCCCCAATCGTCAGCGTTCACGATTAGAAGGCCGGAATGAGCCTTCTCACTGTTCAATCGCGCTGGTGCCGCAGTTGGCACGCAATCTCCTGAAGCCTTCGCAGTCAGGGGCATGGAGCGGTTAGTAGAGGAAGTTGGCATTGCAGTGAGGATTGAATCACGAGCCTTGAGACGGACGCGGCAATGCCTGTTTGTCACGGGAACTGTTGCCGGAGAGAAATGCCGCCAAGCGCCCCATCTGCTCACGCCTGCGAAATATTACCAATTCATCGGACACTGCCCTTTTTTCATGTCGAATGAGCGACCAAAAATATCCGGCTCCCAAAAGTAAGCCTCCCACGACAAACGGCCGCTTAGTCATCTGATAAATCGTTCTGAAGCACTCCCAAATGGGGTGGCCTCCCAAAGCATAATCCAAAGCTCCAACTTTGAACCTCGATTTCAGGACCCCTCTCTCGGCCGATCCCATTTTACGGTGGTGCAGACAGACTTTTTCGGTAAATGTCCTCGTCTTCCAGCCCTTCATCCTCGAAGTGATGACCGCAATGTGATCGACACCGCCGCCCTTCACCGGCACATATCCGCCAATGTCTTCGAAGCACTCGCGCCGGAATAATTGGCAAGCGCCGGACACGTGCTCAATGCTCACGAAGCGATAATCGTAGATCCCGCTCGATTCGTCCTGGAAAGGCGTTCCCACAAGCCCCAGTTTGGGATCTTCAGCAAACTTTCGAAGTAAGAAGGAAAAATAATCTTTTTCAAATGAGATGTCGCCGTCCAGACTGCCGATCATCTGATACTCCACATCGTTCATTCTGGCGTAGCCGGCGTTGAAAGCATGAACTTTCCCGGCGAAATGTCGTTCCTGGCGCTGTGGCATTTGAATCAGCTCAATCCAAGGGTTTTCAGCGGCATATTTGCTAACAATTAGATCCGTGCCGTCCGTCGAACCGTCGCTGACAATCACCCACTTAGCTGGTCGGACCGTCTGCCCGACTACGGATGTGATGGTCAGCTCGATGAACTGCGCCTCATTCCGAGCCGGAGTAATGAGAACATAGCTAGGAAGATTCAACATACCTTCGCTTTCAGTGAGGATAGGGAATCGTCGGTATGCGACCGCTTCGCTTCGGCCTCTGATTCGCACAAGAGGCTTGAAATTGCGAGCAACATCCACGCCTGGGACCACCTCATGTAGGAGGTACGAATTGTGCAGGTGCGAAGCTTTCGGTAGTAGAAGAAGCCGCGAGCATCCCACATGTACTTTATGGCCCAACTGAGCACGGAACGAGCCAGCGGGAGGCTGGTTGGATCGAGGTCCTTGAACTCCAAGAGCGTGATGATGCTCTGCGCCACACAGTGAATATCGATGGGATAGGTGCGATCGTGGAAGTATTTGGGCGTTCCATCCTTCAGAAAAAAGTGGCTCCTGTAAAATTCAAAACCCCGTCGGACACAGGAGTCAAATTCCGGCGTTTCCAGGTCGCGCGCGATGGATCGCAGGGCGCACAAATTATATCCAGTGTGAAAATTATCAACCCACTCTTGGCTCGGCGCTTCGCCATAAGCCCAGGAACCATCCTGTTTCTGCCTCGATGCCGAGTAGCGAGCTACCCTTAGCGCCGGCTCTATGAACTTCCCTTCACCGGTCTCTTTGCCCACCCGGCAAAACAGGGCGGCGCCAAGGAAATTCCCATTGTGAATATTGTTTCGCATGGAGGGAAGCGGATACCCAAAGCCAGCCACAGACCCCCCATCAGTCCAATAGAGCTCATTCAAAAGATACTCGGCGGCGCTACACGCCATCACCAGAAAACGGGATTCGCCGGTTTGTTTATACGCATCCAGCAGGGCATTGGCCACGAAGGTCGTGCAGACTAGATTCGGAAACCCCCGGGGCACCAGTAGCGTTCGCGTTTGCCAGGCGAAGCTATAACCCCAACACCAGTAGGAAGTATCCCGAGAGCGAAGAGCTTCCAGTCTTTCAACCACACTCCATAATTGGTCCTCCCGGTTTAAGAGGCCGAGTTTCGTGAATTTAAGTAATGACATCAGGAAAAGTCCCAAGGCCTTCGGATTCTGCGTGGGTGGCACCCGCAAAAGGGGCCGGATATTGATCGGACTTCTCTTGAGGGCTTGCGTCAGTAGCAAGCGAGGGAGCCTGCGGTCGAGGACCGGTAGCGCCTGAAAAATCTTGCTGTTCAAGCCGTCGTAGGGATCTACCCCTGCCCATTCACGTGATTCGCAATAGGCCAATAGCTCGAGTGCAACAGCCCGTTCTAGTTCCAAGTCAGCTGTCCGGCTATCAATAGCTGCGTCGTGCTTCATTGCTGATCCCATACTCAGACTTTTTCCGAGCTGCCGTTGGGAAGGACGTAGGTCAGAGCTCCGTCTTCAAGTCTGGCGTAGGCCAAAGCCGCCCGCTCTGAGCCCTTCCCAAGGATTGCCCACTTGCCGTTCTGTTGTACAAGCGACATGGCACCGCGTTCCCTCCACCACTGGTCCACCTCACCGGGCAAAGCCAGCCACACATCTCGCTCATCACTTTGTTTTCTCAACAAGCCGAGCAGTCGACGATAGAGAGCCTGCTTTTCTCGCTCCGTTGTGTAGTCGGGATGGATAATGAAACTCACTAGGCCGTGTTTGGAGAGGATGGCATCCATTTGCCTGGTCCACATCTCCATTGGATCAGAGCCTACGATGTTATATAGCGCGTAGTCTTGAATGGTGGTCAGAGGTAATTCCAATATATTTCCGATAAAGTAAGGGAAAACACTGCAGCAACCGCCACGTTGGGGATCCAGGTGTGCAACGTTGGGCACTGACATGTCATAAGAAAACTTAAAAGCGTCGTACCAATTTTGGTTCCGGTACATGATGGGTGACCGAAAACCCTTTGCTTTCCATTTTAATGCGTATTGATTGATGGCCTCGGCTCGGCTTCGAAAAAGTTCTTCAGAGCTGAAAAGCCTGCCATCGTGATTCAGTCCATGTATGCAAACTTCGCTGCCTGCGTCGCGGATAGCGCCCAGTATTGCTTCGGATACTACATATCGCACCTCGGGAACCAGCTCGAACGCCGACCTGATCCCATACTCTCGCTCCATCTCCAGCATAGTCGGACAGAAATCCTGCCCTTCGCCTGTTTCCACATCGTGAGTCATGATCGCGCAGGACATATGATTTCTGGGCCAGTACCAAATGAAAGGGATTTCCTTTTCGCCGGAAGCTTCCAGAATGAGTGAAAATAGCCAGTTCATAAAATTCTCTACAGTGGTATCAACCGGCCAAGCAGGAAAAGGTATGGTCGACCAATTCCGGAGGGCGATTCGCTGCAAGATCCTGCGGAAAGGAACTGGGAAAAGGGGCCTGAGTGAATAGTAGATTTTTCTTACGAGCGATTTGTTATCCGCTACGTGAGTGGTTTCCCCGCTGACCGCATCGACGTACCTCTCCAGACGGAGATTCTCGATGATTTCTGTCGGATTGAAAGGCAATCGGATTGTTCCGCCCTTGCGGACCACAAGGTCGTCAACTCTCGGAAGATCTGAAGCGTAGGACGGTCGAACCTGCCCTCCATTTATCCTTCCGTACAAGCGCAGATCGCCGAGTCGGAAAAACCCCTCCACCGCGTCCGTCCCGGAGCAATCAACGAGCTCCGCAAACACTTGAGGACACTTCATGTGATCGATAAAGGCGCGATGGAAATTCGGTCCGCCCGCTAGTTCGGTGCTGAATTGCGCCTCAGTCTTCATCGTTGTAGGGCCTATAAAAGCGTAACCCCTGCCTGCGGAAGGCTCTTAGCTCCGAGCGTGTAGGAAAGGTATGATTCTTCCAGTTGCCTTCGGGCTGCGGAATCGCCTTAGTGGATCGTGGATCAAACGTCTCTAAGAACGATGCCAGAAGTTTTCCGCCAGCTCTCGATGTCCTGCGATTGAGGCTGTACACGCTGTCTGCTTTGGAGACCGGAACTTCAGCCTGCGCTAGCACATCCCCGGTGTCAAATCCCTTAGCCACAACGTGCAAGGTCGCACCTACCTTGGGGACGCCTTCGAGAAGTGCATGAAAACTGGGGGACATTCCCCGGTAGTGAGGCAGCAAAGACTTGTGCAGATTCCAGCAACCGTGTCGGGCCGTAGATTCTCGGATTGTCTTGCCGATGTAATGGCTGAAATTTGTGGAAATAATTAAGTCGGGATTCCAGGATCGCACTTTAGCCACATTCTGCGGGTCATTAATGTCTGAACACTTGAACTCCTCGACGCCGTGCCGTTTGGCAAGGCGCGACGGTAGGAGCTCTTTTCGCTTGTCGACAGAGTATCGCACCATCTTGATATGGACCATTTCGGCAAGGAAAATAAGGCCGGATTTGCGCAGAATCGTGAAAACTGCCTTGAAATTGGATTGTTTATAGAGCATGGAACTGGAGGTGACTAGCCCAACGATCCAATCCGGATGGGTCTGATAAAGGAATCTCTGCATCTCGCCCGCGAACTCGTCATCTACGGCTAATAGGACAATTCTCATAAGAAATTAAACCCACTGCAATTAAGCGAGACGCGTGTTCGGTAGAGCACCATTACCCTGCGAGTCTAATCTTTCCGCGCCGATTCATTCACAGAGACCATCTCCGAGCGGAGACTTGCATTGACCTTGATCCTGCTAGGAACTTCTGAACCGCTTCCGGTGGCGGTGGACATTAACTCTAGATACCGCTGCTTCATCACATCCCACCGTATCGGTGCGTACTCTTGTCGGGCTCTTTCGGCCATCCGACGCCGCAGTGCCGGGTCCTGGTAAAGGCGACTCATTTGGCTAGCCAAGTCTGACGGATTGTGTGGTTCAAAATATGCCAGCGCCTCTTCAGAGAAGTAATGCCGTATCGTCTTGAGTCGTGATGCGACGACCGCCTTGCCCATGATGATGTACTCCGACAGCTTGCCTGAAAACGATAAATCTAGAAAAACATCCTGGCGCGTGGCCAGAATTCCAATATCGCATTTCTTGATCCACTGGGGAATGTCCTGGGGGCGGACCAGGCCGAGGAATTTCACTTTCTTTTCCAAGCCCAGATTGCGGGACAGGGTCTCGAGAGGTTCCGATTCTGGTCCTTTACCGATAATCCAAAATTCTGCCCCGGGCATGTTCTGATGCACTTTGCCAAAAGCCTGAATCGCTATGTCCAGTCCATAAATGTGAGTAACCGTACCGTGATACATCATCACAAAGCTTGGTTGAGAAGTTTGCATCACGGCTGTTTCTGGACCGGCCCCGGCTGCGGCGAAGAACTCCTCGTCGACGCAATTCATAACAATGGTTGATTTTGATGCTAGCAGACCGCGCTGGATCAATAGGTTCTCGATCGGTTGATTTATGTTGATCACATAATCGGCATAGTTGAAACTCAACCGCTCGATGGTTCGTAATGCGCGGACCAGCAATGAATCTGTTTTGATCCCGTATTTCGAAATGTAAAACTCCGGCGTAATCTCGTGCATGTCGAAAACGATCTTGGCGCCTTTCCATTTGGCATAGATCCCGGCGAAGACCAGAAAATCAGGAAGGTTGTTTACGTCAATTACAGCGTAGTGTTTCTTGCGAGTTAGGATGGAAACCTTGTAAAAAGCCCAAAAAAAGAACGCCAGATATTCAAACACGTAACGCGCCAGCGATCCCCGCTTCTTCCCAAGAGAGATCGTATAAACGTGGACCCCTCCCAAGTCATAGGTCTTTGACTTTGAATACTTAGAACGAAGAGCGAGCAGATCTACGTCATACCCAGCGGCAATCAATGCTTCGGCCTTTCGTTTCACGCGTAAATCTGTTTCGTAGTGATTGTGGAGCAGGATGCAAACAGATTTCATGAGAGTGAACCTAGCGCGAAATCGGGAAGTCTCTCTGCAAACTGAGAAGTCAGCCGGAGCTGCAATTCTTCAGCGGACTTTCCATTCCATGAAATATCAACAAACTCTGTATTCGCCGCACTCACGGATTCATTGTCACCCGGTCTCGGCGAACTTCCGTAAACTCTTACTCTCAGTGGCGGCTGGATTTCCGCGCCTTCATAACACAGCCGCATGCGCGTGGCTCCTGAGTTCCCTACCCGTTCGAATCGAACCTGCCGTCGTTTCCGAAACCAGTCGACGATTTGTTGAGCGCCGCCAAACCAGACGTTCAGCGACTTAAACTCTTGAACGAGCGTGATATAGAAGCCCCCCCAAAATCGTTCGGGCCCGTGACTTCTGTCATGCCAAAGCACAGTGAGCACCCCACCATGTTTTTTCGCGTTCTCAATCAGGGCCCCGCAACGATCCCATGCCTCAGGCTCCGATAGATCAAGCTTTTGCGGATAAAACAACGCCCCGTCCTGGATGTGCAAAGGGAGCTCCAACAGTGTTTGTGCTTCCAAAGGACGATACACCTGAGCTGTTCCACTTCGGTAGCCGATCGTGTCGTTGTAGCCAACACTTGCATCGAAATCGTATCCAGCTTCCTCCAAAACGCGGATGGTATTTTCATCGCCCAGCAACCAGTGCATGCGGATGCCACTGTTGGCTTTTCCCGTGATGGCGGCGATTCTATTAAACTCAGCGCGCCCTTTTTCTGCACTGTGCCAGGAATCTATTCCATGAACGCCAATCTCACAGCCTTTCTCTAGGAGTATCTCCGTCCACTTTGGAAGATCAGTGACATCGTAAGCGGTTGCGCGTCGAGATGCATTTCGACCAGGAACGCGCTCCCCAGTTCGGTTCTTGTAGGGAATCAAGAAGTAAGTTGCCGGCAGGTTTTTTTCGACCTGCAAATACCAATCGAATGGGTCCCAAAAGTCCTTCGCCCAGCCAATGTATACAAACGGGAGAGAAAGGGCTGCGAGCCATGACTTGGAAAGCCGCGAAAACGAAATCCTTCTCCTGAAAAAGTTACGAAGCGCGCCGATGGTGGACCGGTAGAGAAAACCCCACATGGTGTGATCGAACTTGTGGTTTCGGATTCCCACAAAATCGATGTCGTGGGTCAGGCAGACGGCAAACCCATATCCTGCAGGAGTGGGGGGTATTTCCAAAAGGGAGATGCCTGCTTCCAGAATCCAATCTCGTAGCATCGCGATATGAAAATCAACGGCCGGGAAATCTGCGTTCTTGACGGGCTGACCGCCCGTGAGCAGTTGGCGGATCTCCTGAAACAAATCATATCCGAGTCGCAATGTGGTGAAATCACCCGACGTAAGCTTCAGACCTGCGATTCCGCCTTCTATTGTTGCGCATGGAAATCCTGGACTGTTCTCTAGAAATGCTGACACCTCGCCATAAAGAGGTAGCAGCCGCTGCTGGTAGTTTAGTGCCCCCCCGTGATACCGCGAACCTACGACAATGCCATTCTGCGTGTCGACGCTTCTCTTCCCCGAGCCATAGACAATCAGGAGCTTCGTCTCGACTCGCGGGATCTCGTCTGCAGAGGCAATTACGGCGTCGTATCGTTGCCCCGGGCGATAGAATTCCCAGGGTGTTTTGAAAAGCTCGAAGAATTCCTCGACGACGGGTTTCTCATCGAGTTTGGCGATGACCCCAATCAACCTACTTGCTCCCACCCGTTCGCGACGCAGCGCCGGTCTGAGCGAAGACGCCCTCTGTCGAAGGGTCAGCGGCAAAAAAGTCTCGAATGCAATCCGCGACGTAGCGCGCTTGCGGTTCGGTAAGTTCTGGATGAACCGGAAGGGCCAAGGTTTCCTTCGCGGCCCGCTCACTTTCAGGAAATGCTCCAGCCTTGTTGCCGAGGTAGGCAAAGCACTCTTGCAG
>Ga0222749_10001806_pt1 | contig 10481 bp, 6 predicted proteins | sample IncBWH2Mmetat_FD_197234 | JGI IMG/M metagenome (GOLD analysis project Ga0222749, IMG submission 197234) | Metatranscriptome of lab incubated forest soil microbial communities from Barre Woods Harvard Forest LTER site, Petersham... | ecosystem: Environmental > Terrestrial > Soil > Temperate...
CGGGGATCCGCCGCGAAGGCGGCGAGCCCGACAACGCGCAAGGCCACCTCCCACGAGGCCACCGGCGGCGTCACGCCCGCGACGACCGCCGGAGCCGGCAACCACGCTGCCGGCTCTGTCGCCGCGAGCGGGCCGCCCCCGCCGGCCACCGCCCCCGGTCACGAGCTTGACACGGCAGCCGCCAAGCAGATAGAAACCCTGCGCAAGGGGATAACCAAGGCTCTCCAGGGAGCCCGCGAGATTCTTGCCCTCCTCGATTCGAGATCCCCACGCTAGGCAGTCCGGTCGGGACGTGGCGCAGTCTGGTAGCGTACCTGAATGGGGTTCAGGGGGTCCCGGGTTCAAATCCCGGCGTCCCGACCAAGTAACTCCCTAAGCACCAATACTTTACACGAGTTTTTGGATCTCCGCAAGTCACCGCAAAACGGTGGGTTGTACAAAACTTGTACGACCGTGCCTTTGATGCGAGTTCGCCGGCTTGCCGGGTGGCTCGCGGCGATGACCGCCGCGGGTATCGACGGCTGCCCCGAGCTTCGCCGCTGACCGCCTGCGCCCCATCGTCAGAAGGAGGTGGGCCCTCGACGTCGGCCGCCTCGTCGCCGTAGGGCGGCAGGAGAAATTCGAGCGGAGCAGAACCTCGGGGGACGAGGTGGCTTTTGACGATAACGGGCTGGCGGAGAACGGTCGGGGCCTCAGTGGTAGGCGGGGAGGTTCGGGATCTCCGCAGCGCGGGCGGCGAGGCGGGCATCGCCGCTGACGCGCTCGCAGCCCCGACCCCCCCCTCATGGTGCAGGGGCTCGCCGGCAGGACGACCGCTCGCCGCATCCCAAACCCGCGCCGTCCCGTCCGAGCTCGCCGTCACCAGGCTGGCGAGTGGTGCTGGGGTGAGGGAAGGCACTCCGGATCTCGCAAGAATCCCTTTGGTTGAAGGCCGGGCTTCTCATGCTGGAGGCAGCGATAGTCCTCGGCCCCGGAGCTCTGCGGCGCCAAGAGGTCGATGGGCGCACCGGCGGTTGCGCGCCACGCTGCGCCTCGCAGGCGATTACGGGGAGATCCTGAGTCGCAAATCTTGCCACCTCGCCGGTGACCACTTTACATGCACTGCTGACGATGCCCAATCGCCCAGGTAATCACGTCCTCCCAGTAGATCTCCTGCGGGACCAGCCCCCTGCCGCTCCAGCTCGCGCCGTTCCGGCCCGCTCCGTCTGGGCGCAGCTGCGCGCGATGGGGAGCGACGAGGGCCGCCGGCAGCGCCTGCGTGAGATCAGCGCCGAGGCGCGGTTCGATCCGTTCGATCCGGGGGCCTCGCGTGGCTGACTGCGAGATCTGCCTGGGGCGCGGGTGGGTGGTCGCCGCCGACGGCGGGAACGGCCTGGCGCGCCGATGCCGCCGCCGGACGGAACTGCTGCTCGTGCAGCGCCTGGCCGCGGCAGGGGTGTGGATGGATCAGCTCCACTGCACCCGCGAGACCTGGCGCGGCGAGTGGCCCACGGACAAGCTTCGCGATTTCGGCAGGACGCGCCACTTCTGCACGGTCATCGGACCCGTCGGTAGCGGCAAGACCCACCTCGCGACGGCGATGCTTGGCGAATGGCTGCTTGCCGGCGGCCGCGGGCTTTGGCGGGAGAGCAGCACGGCGGTCCAAGAGATCAAGCGGGGCTTGGCAGGCGGGAGCGCGGACAGGCTGATCGACGAGCTGAAGGCCGAGGGGCGGCTGCTGGTGCTCGATGACCTGCTGACGGAGCAGGGAACGGAGTGGTCGGAGTTCCTGCTGTCGCATGTGCTGCGGTACCGGCAGGGGCGGCACCTGCCGACGGTGATCACCGCCAACGTGACCGATCTGGCGGATCTGGACGAGATCGAGCCGCGGCTGAGCTCGCGGTGCGGGGCGGGGATCGTGATCGCGCTTACGGGCGCCGACAGGCGAACCACGACAGGAGCGGGATGATGCGCAGCGGACTCCATCTTCCATCGAGTCACCGGGGCCGCGCCGAGGAGCCGCCCGCAGCCGGTGGCGGTGGGACGATGAGTGTAGGTCCGTCAGCCGTGGCGGGGGCCGGTCCCAAACACGTGCTCGAGAGCCTTTCAGGAGCGCTGGATACGGTGCTCGAGCTGTCGGGTGCCGGCCGCGTCGTCGATGCCTGCAATCGCTTGGCCGCGGTTCTCGAGAAAGCGGGCACCGCGTCGGCGCCCCGGGATCTTCCGGCAGGGGTACGCCCTGATCTGCACCGCCTCATCGCGCTGCTCACCCTTCCCAACTGGAACGAGGTCCTCCGCTGGGCGGCGCTGCTCGAGGTCGATCTTCGCGATCTCATGGAGGCAGAGATCGCCTACGCGGAAAGGGTCACCATGAAGACGGCTCAGAGATGGCGGAGCGACGGCGATGGCCCGCCCTATCGAAACGAGGTCGGAATTCGGTATCCGATTGCCTGGTACTGGGAGTGGCGGTACAAGGGGCGCCAGACGATGACCGCCCAGAGGGCGACTCGCGGGCGGCGGCGGCTGTTGTAGTAGCAGGTTGTCTCGCAATTGTGCCTCGGTACTCCTGCCGTCGAGGGTGCAGGGGCTGTAGGTGGAAGTCAAATCGGGGCATCTGGCGTCAACGTCTCCGATGTCCCCGGACGGTTGGCGGCGGGTTCCGGCGCGGTGAGTAGACCCAAGCGAACGATATTTGACTATCGTCATATTGCTATTTGTCATCTACGCGAGCCATGTCATACACTGAGCAAATGCGACACGGGAGGCCATCCTGGAAAGGATCGAACGGCTGAGGTTACCCGTAGCAGTAACGGGCTGACGCTTGCCGGAGATGAGATAGAGGAAATGGATGGGAACTGGAGGCAGGTCTTGTTCGCATTCGGCCTCAAGACGGCGCTGAGGGCGACAACAGCCAAGAAAACCCTCTCGGTTCGAGGCAGACTGCTGGGCTGGACGCGACAAGAGCGCTTGACAGCGCCGCCGAAGAGAGTAGCAGGTTAAGCAGGTTGGGTGGGATTGTCTATGATGGTGGCGGGGCGAAGTTCATATGCTAAATTGTCGGCTTGAGCTGTCACGCCGAGCTAGCGCATGGCTGCTAACGCTGAAGATCACTGGTCGAGTAGCATTATTGTTGTCCATATTTGCTATTGGCTCTAGCTTAATATTTTCTATCAACGTAACAGTCCGATCGTCACACCGCCTATCCTTCATGGGAGAGAGCAAAATCACCGGGCGCGCCGTCGGCGGCGCGTCGCGGTGGGGGAGTGAAAGCGCGGCGCTCTCCCCAGTACCGCACCGATCGCGGTGCGGCCTTGCGAGCGTCGACAAGATGCGGCGTTCGCCTGAAAGGAGACAGTCATGAAACCACAGATCAGATTGGCCCCGGCCATTCTCCTCGCGCTGGCGGCGCTCTATGCCACGGCCGCGCGGGGCGTGACCGGGCAGGTCGCACTCGAGGAGTTCAATTATCCGACGGGGAGCGCCATTAACGGCCAGAATGGCGGCAGCGGCTGGGCCGGCCCCTGGACCGGCTTCGGCGACCTGGTCGTCGCTCCGGGGCTTACCTTTCCGCCCATGGTGACGGCGGGCAACGCCCTCGGGCCGACGCCCGGGTCGGCCAGCACTCGCTCCCTGAGCGCGCCAGTCGCGGGGACCGCCGGCACGTCGTTGATCCTCAGCGCCATCATCCAGTCGAACGTCAACGGGGCGCAGGCGACCCAGGCGACGCTCGGCAACTCCAGCGGCGGAACGTTCATCATCGGCGAGCTGTCCGAGCTCGATCCGAGAGCGGCGAACTGGGGCCTGCAAAACGCCGCCGGCGTCTTCTTCTCCATGAAGCCGGTGATCGCCAACGTTGCAACCCTGCTGGTCGCGGAGATCGATTTCGCCGTCGCCGGCGGCAATGACCGGATGCGGCTGTGGGTCGACCCGCCGGTCGGGGCGTGGTTCACCGTGGCGCCAGACATCGACACGACGACTGCCCACGTGGCGACGTTCTCGGGTGTCTTCTGGCAGACCCAGCAGGGGCAGGAGGTCGACGAGATCGCCATCTCGACGGCGCAGAGCGCGGCGTGCGTGCCGCCGCCGGACACCACGATGGTCGCTTGGTACCCATTCGACACGGTGGGGGCAACCCCGCCATTCCCGTCGGCAACCCCGCCATTCCCGCCATTGACACCCAACCTTGCCACCAGCAACAGCGGCGAAGTGTTCGGCCCGCCGACATTGTGCAGTGGCGTGGTGGGCAATGCGCTCAGCTTCGACGGCAGCGACAACTACGTGGAGTCGCCGTCTTCGATCGTGACGAACTTCGGTCCCGCCGCTTTTCCTATCACCTGCACCGGCAGCGGCAGCTTCTCGAGCTGTCCGGGCAATTTCTCGATCGACACCTGGATCCAGGTGTCGCCCGCGGTGGCGTCCAGCGAGACGGTGATCCTCGACAAGCGCAGCGGCTCACCCCCGGCGATCGTCGGCTACAGCCTCTTCCTCTTCAATTCCGGCAGCGGCCTCCAGCTCGGCCTGCAGCTCGCCGACGGCGTCGGTTCGGGGTTCTCCAACTACCTCTCGCCGACGGTCTCGCCTCCGCTCACCGACGGCCAGTGGCACCATATCGCTGTGACGGTTCGTAGGAATGCCCACGCTGGGATCCGCTGGTACCACAACTGCGTCTTGTTCGGGATCAGCAACCCAACCGACCGCCAGGGCTCCCTCGCCAACGACAGCCCCCTGCGGATCGGCACACGGACCGCAGCTCCACCCCTGAGCGGTTTTTTCGAGGGGTGCCTCGACGAGCTGGAGATCTTCAACCGCGTGCTGACGCCGGCGGAGGTGCACGGCATCTGCAGCGCCGGGCCGTTCGGGAAGTGCAAGTAGTCAAGTCGTCGCCCCACGGCCGCCCATCAGCGGGTGAGACGAGGAGCGGGCGGATGCGGCCACCGCCCGTTCCTCACGAGTGCCTGGGGGATGGCGGGATGCCGGCTGTCAAGATCGGATGAGAAGGCCCCCTGCCAAGCCTGAGGGGAAGGGGGAGCTGTTCGCGGCTTTGACGGACAGGCGATCTGCAGCGTTGAGGCTCACCACCTCGACCAAGGTCACGTGTGCCGGAAGGGCCCGCAGCCGCATCGAGGGCGTCGCCGCCGGCAGCAGCGACCTGCCTCTCGCACCGGACCCGCGACGCCGTTCCTGGCGGACCTCGCAGGGAGGTTCAGCGGCTCTGCGGCGGCGCTGCGGGCAGTGACCTCGGGACCCCGGCACGGTCGTCTTCAGCTCGCCGGTAAGAGGCCCGACGACTTCGGCTCCTGCCCTCGTCGCGCAGCTCGCCCCCGCGGGCGCCGGCGGGATCGCTTAGATCAGGCTCTGCACGGGATGCTGGGCCACGGGGAGGGAGGGGCGGGAGTGTCGCCGCTGCGAACGGGGATGACGCCTCCGAGCAGCTGACGAACGAAGCGCTCGTAAATGGTGGCAGCCTGCACAAGGGACGGCCCATGATGGTGCAGATAGACCCGCTCGCCAAGGGTCGCGGCTTCATGCCCGAGCAGCTGGGCCGAGTGCTCCGGGGCGATGCCGGCCCGCGGATGGATGGTCTTCGCCGTGTGCCGGAACACCTTGACCGGGACGCGGTCGCCGGTCTCGCCCGGCCAGATGCGGGCGCCGAGCACGGCCGTGTCGAGCGGGGTCGGCGAGGCGGCCTGCAGGTCGCGGAGCCGCGAACGCGCACCGGTGAGGACGGCGTCCCAGGTCTCGTTGAGGCGATAGAGGTGCTGGCCTGCGAGGCGACCAGGAACGAGGAAGAGCGAGCCGGCGGGACGGGCGATCGTGCGGAGCAGGTGGACGGCGTGGGGGCCGAGGTAGAGGAAGCGGCCCTGGCCGCGGCGGCGGTCCCCCTTGGCCCTGGGGATCTCGAGGCGCCGGATGCCGAGGTCCTCCTTGAACCAGGTCAGGTCGCCGGCGAGGAGCTCGGCGCGGTGGCGGCAGCCGGTGTAGAGCGCGATGCGCAGGCCGGCAAGCGCCGTCGATGAGGGGACGTGGGGCGACATGGGGCCGGAGTGGCGGGCGCGCTCCTCGAGCTCGCGCAGGGCGTCGCCAACGGCGGCGAGGTCCAGGCCCGCCCGATGCGTCCAAGTGCAACGGCGGCTCGACTTAGGGAGGTTCAGGTGGTAAACGGGATAACCCCTTTGTTTTCATGTGGTTCAGGGGGTCCCGGGTTCAAATCCCGGCGTCCCGACCAAGATCCTCCGAGCTTTCAAAGAGTTAGCTCAGCGCCTTAGAAGGCTGACAGGAGCCCCCGGCACGTCGACCTCGGCGGCGACTACTTTTCGACAAGTCCCACGGTCCTGCCGGGAAATCCAGCAGCATCGCTGTACACGGTGGAACCGACCACTTGCTGCCTGAGCACCGTCTTCAAGCCGTTCGCCGCCGGCGACGAAGTCACGGTGCGGAAGGTAGCCTTTCCAGGCTTGCCGCCGACCAGACTCTCGCTTAGCACGCGCCCGGTCAACGTACCCTTGGCCGGGATGTCGAGCTTGAGCAGATGTGCCAGTGTCATGCCGATGTCGGCATTGCTGGCCGGCATCTTGTCGACGTACTTCTTGCGGAAGTCGGGGCCGGTGGCGGCCATGAAGTTCCAGGTATCGGCGCGGCTCAGGCTGCCGTGCATGCCCTGGCCCTGCTGGAATGAAGTGTCCGCCACCTCGGCAGTGCAGAGGACGGCTCGTACGCAGCCCGTTGAGAAGGATCTGAAGTTGACTACGATGGCGGGCGGCGGCGTCAATGCTGAACCCTTCAGGCCAATGGCGCTGAGCGGCAACGTCCCCGGAGGCTTGCCCAAGGCGTCGTCCACGAACAGACCGCTCACGTAGTCCTGCGCCAGCAGGGCCTGAACGACCTTTGGTGCGAGGTCCTTGGCTTTGGCCGTCGGCAGGTAGATCAGATCGGACCCGCCGTTCGGCGCAACCACGACATCGGGCGCTGCCGGATCGCTGCCGATCAGCCCACCCGTGCCATTGTTGAGATGTTCGCTCTTCCAGTCCACCACCTTTTTGCTGGCGGAATCGAACAGCCTGAGCTGGGCATCGTCCCGGCTCAGGTTATCCGCCAAATCCATGGCGACGAAGCCCGGCGGCAGCTCATGGGCAATGACATCGGTATAGCTGACTTTGGCCGCGGGGCTGGTCCTGCTGGCCTTGGAAATGGTCGAGAAGCCGTGATCCGCGGCCACGATGACGTCAGTGGTCGCGTCGAGCCCCAACGCTCTAAGACTCTGACGCAACGCGGCCAGGGCACTATCACTAGCGCGGATTGCAGACAGGGACGTGGGGCCGTTGATACCGGGAACCAGCGCATCCAGGCTGTCGCCTTGATTGTGCTGAGTGCCGTCAGGGTCGCGCGACCAATATACCAGCACGAAGGGCTGATTTGCTGCTTTGAAGCGCGGCAGAACCACCTTCACCGTGATTTCCAGGAAGTATTGCTGCTGGACGAAGTTCGGTATCCATGTGCCGGGGGTCTTGCTGTCGCCGGGTTGGGCGTTGTCGCCACGCCCCGGCGCCTCGGCCTTGAGCTTGGCCGCTTCAATGGCGTCCTGCCATTCCTTCGGCAGAGCGACGATGCCCTTGGGGCCAGTGCTATCGTCCAGGATGAGCATGCTGCTGTTCTTCATGGCCGTGAGATTCTGGATGGCTACCGGCCCGACCTTCCCGATTGCTGCAGTCGAATAACCCTTCTTCTGCGCGGCGGCCAAGATCGACTCTTCGTCAAGGTAGTTGCCGGCATAGCGTTCATTGTCGTCGATCTCCTCCAGCACCGCATTGCTTTCCAGAAACGGCGTGAGGCTGTCCCGTGCGGCCTTGACGGGGAAGCCCACGAAAATCGTGTTGCTGAAGTCGCCGGTGTCGCCGAGCTGGTGCCCGGTGGCAAAGGCCGAGGCGTTGGCGGTGGTGAAAGTCGGGAACAGGGAGTGGCTGTTCTGGAAGTTGACGCCTTCGTCACGCAATGCCGCCATGGCCGGCGCCGTTTCCCTGCTGACGATGGCGGCGCGCAGGCCGTCAGGAACGAACAGTATGACGTTGTGTGGAAGCGTATTCGCTATGGCCGAAGCGGAGAAGCTGATGCATGCTCCTGCAATCAAGCCCAGCAGGTTCACAGAATGAAGCTGCATGACTCACCCCCAATTTAGAAAGCGATGCGCGCACGGATGGTGCCTCCGGTTGCCAGATGTTATTACACAAGTGCGGACCTGGAGTGCGTCGTGACCAGTCACCGCCTATCCTCGCCGGCCGCCAGCGCCAGGCACGGCGCAACTCCCCGGCCAAGCCCACAGATGCGGCCCGAGGGTGCATGCGGGGCTGTGCCCGCGGCCTGGCCCAGGTTGTGCCGCTTCCCGCGCCGGCGAACCACGTATAGGATGCCGGCGCGGAAGACGCCGACGCCGACACCGCGTAGGCTGTCCCGGCTCCCGGGTCTTCATGGCGTCATAGTTGTGGGTTTCCGAGGGCGGCTGGATCAGGTTGGCGATGGCGACACCTCGCTCAGAGAGCGTGCACGACTAACGAAGGAGTGAACAAATGAAGCGACTGGCGGGGATCCTCTGGCTCGTGGCGGCGATGGCGGCAGCGGCGATGTCCTCGGCGGACGGAGCCGTTGAACAGCACCAGCAGGAGCAGCCGACGCCTCGCACCGGTATGGGCGACGTCAAGCGGCCGGAGGCGGGTCCGCCGGCGGAGGAGGAGGGCGGGGAGAAGGGCAAGGGGCCGTTCGACGGGCTAAAGTTCCGCTTCATCGGGCCTCCGGGCAACCGCGTGTCGGCGGTGGTCGGGGTGCCGGGGGATCCGAACGTGTACTACGCGGGGGCGGCGTCGGGAGGGGTGTGGAAATCGATCGACGGCGGCACCGAGTGGAAGCCGGTCTTCGACAAGATGCCCGCGCAGTCGATCGGCGCGATCGCGATCGCGCCTTCGGACCACGCGATCGTCTGGGCCGGCACGGGAGAGCCCTTCATCCGCAGCAACGTGTCGATCGGCAACGGGGTGTACCGGTCCACCGACGCCGGCAAGAGCTGGCAGCACATGGGTCTCGAGAAGACGGGGCGCATCGGGCGCGTGATCATCGATCCCCGGGATCCCAGCGTCGTGTACGTCGCGGCGCTCGGCACCTGCTACGGGCCGCAGCCGGAGCGCGGAGTCTTCCGCACCAGGGACGGCGGCAAGAGCTGGGAGAGGGTGCTCTTCGTCGACGAGAACACGGGGGCTTCCGACCTGGCGATGGATCCTGCCGATTCGCGCACGCTGTTCGCCGGCACCTGGCAGATCGACATCAAGACCTGGGGGAGGAAGAGCGGCGGCCCCGGCAGTGGCGTCTGGGTCACGCACGACGGCGGGACGAAGTGGAAGCGATTGACTCACGACGACGGCCTGCCCGAATCCCCGCTCGGGAAGATCGCCGTCGCGGTGGCGCCAAGCGACTCGCAGCGGGTCTACGCCCTGATCGAGACGGGCGACAAGGGATCGCTGTGGCGCTCCGACAACGGCGGGACGAAGTGGAAGCTGGTGAGCCACAGCCGGCTCCTGAACGAGCGGCCGCACTACTACACGCGCATGCTCGTCATGCCGGACAATGCGAACGAGGTCTACTTCCCCTCGAACTCGATGGGTGTGACCTACGACGGCGGCGAGACGACCGACCAGGTGGACTGGGCCGGCGACAACCATGACATGTGGGCCGACCCGGCGAACCCGGGCCGGATGATGATCGGTTCCGACGGCGGCGTCTCCATCTCGACCACGCGGGGCAAGAAGTGGACCGGGGTGCGGCTGCCGATCGCTCAGATGTACCACGTCGCGACCGACACGCGGATCCCGTACTACGTGCACGGACAGATGCAGGATGGCGGATCGATGCGCGGCCCGAGCCGTAATCCAGGCGCCGACACGATCCCTCCGGCCCTGTGGACGACGACGGCGGGATGCGAGACCGGCTGGGCCGTGCCCGACCCCGCCGACCCCGACGTCGTCTGGGGCGGCTGTTACGCGGGAGTCGTGGAGCGCTACGACGCGCGCACGCGCATGTCGCGCTCGGTCTCGGTCTGGCCGGAGCGGACGATGGGAGCCAACGCGGGGCAGGTCAAGTACCGGATGAACTGGACGTTCCCGATCGCTATCTCGCCGCACGACCACGACACCGTCTACGTTGGCAGCCAGTACGTGCTGCGGACGACCGACGGGGGCAACCACTGGGCGGCGATCAGTCCTGACCTGACGTTGAACGATCCGAAAATGATGGGAGATTCGGGCGGCCTCACGATCGACAACCTCTCGGTCGAGTACGCGGGAGTCGTGTACTCGATCGCGGAGTCGCCGCTCGCCAAGGGCGAGATCTGGGCGGGTACCAACGACGGCCTCGTGCAGGTGACGCGCGACGGCGGCGCGCACTGGGCCAACGTCACGCCCGGGAAAGCCCTGCTTCCCCAGCACGGCACGGTCGGCTCCGTCGAGCCATCTCCTCATGAG
>Ga0222749_10001809_pt1 | contig 10470 bp, 9 predicted proteins | sample IncBWH2Mmetat_FD_197234 | JGI IMG/M metagenome (GOLD analysis project Ga0222749, IMG submission 197234) | Metatranscriptome of lab incubated forest soil microbial communities from Barre Woods Harvard Forest LTER site, Petersham... | ecosystem: Environmental > Terrestrial > Soil > Temperate...
CGAAGACCGGGACGGTCACGGCGGCCAATTCTTCCGGCATCACGGATGGTGCCGCCGCCGTAGTCATCGCGCGCGAAGACTTCGCCACGAAACATAACCTCAAGCCACTCGCTCGCATTCTCGCCGTCACTTCCGTGGGCGTGGATCCGCGCATCATGGGCATCGGTCCAGTACCGGCGTTGCGCAAGATGGAGCAAAAGCATCAACTCCGCGTAGCCGACTTTGACTTAGTAGAGATCAACGAAGCCTTCGCCGCGCAGGTCCTGGCTTGTAACCGCGAATTACATTTCGATCCTGAGAAACTGAATGTCAATGGGGGCTCGATCGCGCTCGGCCATCCCATTGGTTGCACCGGTACCCGGATCACGGTCACGTTGCTGCACGAGATGCTCAGGCGCAAGGCCAAACGGGGCGTTGCGACCTTGTGCATCAGTGGCGGCCTTGGCATGGCGCTGGCCCTGGAGAATGTCGCCTGATCGCATGGAACCGTCTTTCCGCATTCCCACCGAGGCTAACGTCGATCTGTTGTTGCGACTGATGCGCGAATATTATGCTTTCGACATCCGGAGAAGTCCCGCGTTGCCTTGATTGGGCTGCTGCGCGATCCAGCGTACGGTCGCGTCTGGCTCATCTGCGCTGAGGAAGCCGTTGTCGGATACGTGGTGCTTACCTTTGGCTACAGTCTGGAGCTACTGGGGCGCGACGCGTTCGTGGACGAGTTTTTTCTGCTCGAGAGCGATCGCGGCCGGGGATGGGGACGCAAAACTATGGAGTTCGTCGAGCAAGCCGCTCGTGCGCTCGAAGTTCACGCCATCCATCTGGAGGTCACCCGCCACAACTCCGGCGCCCAGCAGTTCTATCCCAAGCTTGGATTCGAAGACCGCGAACATCACCTGATGTCAAAATGGATCGACCCGAAGATCCAGAAGCCGAAGCACTAATTTCTTGCCTCCGATGATGGGGCAACCCATCATAAGCTCTAACGTGAGCAGGATTCCTTCCGGTTTGCCCGTGATACGACAAAATGCGTAAGTGCGGCCCAATACCGTGTTGCGCGGCGTCGTTCTCAATTGACAATTACTGACACCGTCGCAGATACTGCAATCTGCGCATGTAGGATGCACCGGCACGTCGCCGAAGGGCAATGCCCAACTACGATCTCATCGTGGAGGCCCACATGCCCAATCTAGAGAACCTCAAGAAACAAGCCAAGCTCATATTGCGGTGGCATCGCGAACGCCACTATCCCGTCGCCGCACAAATCCGCGGTCATTTGCCTCGTTTCCTGAATATGCCCGACTCCGAGATTCTTGCGGCAGCCTTTAAGCTCAGCGATGCGCAAGAAATGGTCGCAAGACAGCAAGGCTTCGATAGGTGGCAAGCCCTGAAAAATGGACTTTCGACCACGTCGCTCAATGAGAAGTCATCGCCATCCAAATCAGCGCCATCGAAAGCAACAATTGTCAGTGCAGAGCCGCAACTGTTCGTTACCGATATCCAGAGATCATGCGAGTTTTTCCGCGAGAAGTTAGGCTTTTCGCTGGTGTTCAGTTACGGCAAACCTCCTTACTACGCACAGGTGTGTCGCGACGCGGCGCGTCTAAATCTCAGGTGTGTCGAGCGACCAGTAATCGAGTCGACGGTCCGCGATCGGGAGGAACTGTTGTCGGTATCTATCACCGTCGCTACAGCGGACGAGATCAAGCTGCTGTTTCTTGAGTTTCAGTCCGCCGGTGTTGCCTTTCACCAGACGCTGAAAAAGCAGCCTTGGGGCGCCAGGAATTTCGTCGTCAAGGATCCGGATGGGAATCTGCTGCTGTTTGCTGGACCCGCAAACTGACAGCTACTAAGCCGAAGTGTGCTGATCGAGCATGTATAGTCGAATCCTCGTCATTGATGTTGTAGCGCGCTGCTTCTATACTCTCTACTAGGGCTCAGGAGCACGAATGTCCTTGTCTGCTGTAATCGTGGACGACGAACAGCTCGCTCGCGACGAACTCGCCTTCCTGCTAAAAAGCGTTGGTGACGTCGACGTTGTTGCCCAAGGTAATAACGGCGTCGAGGCTGTCAATCTCATCCGCGAACACAATCCTGACCTGGTTTTCCTCGATGTACAGATGCCGGGGTTGGACGGCTTCGGTGTGATCAAGAAGCTTCTGGATCGCAAGGTTCTGTTGCCGAAAATCGTCTTTTCTACGGCCTTTGACCAATATGCCGTGAAGGCCTTTGAGGTGAACGCGGTCGACTATCTGCTCAAACCTTTCGATAAAAAGCGGGTGGCTCAGTCGGTGGAGAGAGCACGAGCAAAAGTGACGGGCAGCGGCACATCGTCAGAGAAATTGGACACTCTGATGCGCATGCTGGAGTCCCAGAAGCCTCAAACTTCTAAGATTCTGCTAAAGGCTGCCGGCCGGATGTTCCTGGTCAATCAGAAAGACATTTGCTTCGCTTCCATCGAAGACGGCATTATCACCGTGGTGACCAGTGGTCCGAGTGGCATGGAAGGACAATCCAACTGCCGCACGCTCGAGGAACTGCTGGATAGCCTCGACCCCAATCTGTTCTGGCGGGCCCATCGTTCGTACCTGGTGAATATAAACCGCATCAAGGAAGTTGTCCCCTGGTTTAAGAGCTCCTATCAACTGCGCCTGGACGACAAGAAGCAAACCGAAATTCCGGTCAGCCGCGCCCAAACCAAACGCCTTCGGGAACTCTTCAGACTTTGACCCTTCCGAGTCCCGATCCTTACATGCGTTACTTCAAGTAAGACCTGACCATCTTGATTACTTCCTCGGCTGCCGACGTTTGCCCGGCATTTGATTTTTTTTCATTGAGCACATGATTGCGGATGTGGCCCTCTAGAAGCTCAGCCATCAGGCTATTCATGGCTCCCCGCGCAGCGCTCATTAGCTGCAGGACATCCGAGCAATCGCGCTCTTCTTCCAGGGCGCGTGCCAGCGCTTCTACCTGACCTTGGATACGCCTAGCTCGAAGAACCAGCTTTTCTTTGTCCTTGATGGTGTGACTCATTGTATATACTATACCCCGTATGGTATTAATATTCCTCTGATCAATCACGCTTTCGGAGAATGTATGAGTATTCCACAACCCCTCGAGAAACTCGACCCCAACGCCCTTGCGTCCGGCCATATCCCGGAAAGAGTTGAACGAGTGGCCCCCAACGCAATGCGGCACGACCAAGAAGGTCCATCCGAGCACGATTTTAACTGGACCGAACTCCTGCGGATTGCGTTTGTGGCTTTGGCTGCCGCTGCGGTCTGGTTCCGCGTTTGGGAACCCTTTCCCCGGATCAGTGTGATCGGCATCCTGGCCGCTTTAATTGGCGGATACCCGATATTCAAAGAAGCGTTTGAAAACATCGTTGAACGGAAAATGACGATGGAACTCTCGATGACTATCGCCCTTCTCTCCGCCGTGGCCATCGGTGAATTCTTCACCGCTCTGGTCATCACTGCTTTCGTGCTGGCGGCTGAGGTCCTGGAGGGGCTTACGGTCGGACGAGGGAGACACGCCATTCAGGACCTGCTGGATTTCCTTCCCCGAATCGTCTTAGTCCGGCGAAATAACGAAGTATTTGAAATTCCTGCCGGAAACCTTTTGCTGGGAGATTCGGTAATCGTGAAACCGGGGGGACGCATCCCGGTCGACGGCGTTGTCGTGAGCGGGCGATCGTTTGTGGAGCAGGCAGCGATCACAGGGGAGGCAATGCCGATCGAGAAATCGCCAGGAAGCACAGTCTACGCCGGCACAATCAATCAATCGGGAGCCTTGGAGATCAGAGCGGACAAGTTGGGACGCGACACGACGTTCGGGAGGATTATCGAGGCTGTAGAACGTGCTGAGAAATCGCGGGCTCCGATTCAAAAGACAGCCGACCGTCTCGCCGGCTACCTCGTCTATTTCGCCCTGGGCGCCGCAGTCCTCACCTTCATCATCACTCACAATGTGCGGTCAACGATTTCGGTTGTAATCGTTGCCGGAGCTTGTGGCATCGCAGCGGGAACGCCTCTCGCAATCTTGGGTGCGATCGGCCGAGCAGCTCATCACGGCGCAATCATCAAAGGCGGTCTCTACCTAGAAGCACTAGCCGAAGTAGACACGGTGCTGCTGGACAAAACCGGCACACTAACTTTTGGAACGCCTCAGATTCAGGATGTAGTCTCAGCCGACGGATTTACCGAACGAGAGATTTTGATTTCTGCTGCCATTGCGGAATGCAAGTCCGAACATCCTCTCGCCAAAGCCATTATTGCGCACGCTAGCGGCCTGGCTCTACCGGTTGCCGAACCTGACCAGTTCACCTGCACGCCTGGAAAAGGAGTTACAGCCAGTTACCAAGGGGAAGAGATTGTCGTCGGCAGCCGAATGCTCCTCATGGAACGAGGCGTGAAAAGGGTTCTACCTGACAACGGTCATGGCAACGTCGGGGCATCCGAAGTTTTCGTTGCCAAGTCTGGGCAAGTTCTAGGAACAATTCGAATTGCCGACGTGCTACGCCCCGAAGCGAAGAGTGCGGTCGCGGCGATGCGAGAGATGGGCTTGAAGACAATCCTGCTCAGCGGGGACGCACAACGAGTAACTACGCTGGTGGGACGTGATCTCGGCGTCGACGAAGCGGTAGGAGAGCTCTTGCCAGAACAGAAAGCACGATGGGTCAGCGATCTTCGCGGAAAGGATCGTAGGGTTGCGATGGTCGGAGACGGCATCAACGATGCTCCCGCACTGGTGCAGGCGAACGTTGGAATTGCTATGGGATCAGGAACGGATGTTGCGCGGGAGAGCGCCGATGTCATCTTGATTGGAAGCGATCTCTCAAAATTCGTCGAAGCGTTGCGGATCGCCCGGCGCTGTCGCGGCGTCATCATGCAGAACTTCGCAGGCACACTGATCGTGGACACCATCGGCGTGGGCATGGCGGCTTTCGGGTTTCTGAATCCGCTGCTGGCGGCCTTCATTCACGTTACATCGGAGCTGGCTTTCATTCTCAACTCCACAAGATTGTTGCCACGGAGTTCTGCAATCGGGCGATGAGTTGCTCACCATGCAGAGAGCGTCGCGATCAAAGTTTCAGCACCAACGTCTGGCGTTTCCGAGGCTGCGCGCGCTGCTGGCGGAACCTCTCTCGCTGAAATCACAGCATCGGAGGAGACGTGCCTCGAGAAGGGAGATCATTCAGCTGTTCCTGATCATTTTGGGCTCTACCGTTGCTGTGATAGTGGGCCTCTACGCGGGTGTAACTTCCTCGCACCATCACGAGCACTAGCCTTCGATGGACGAAACACTAACGGCCTGTCGTTGAATCTGGGCCCTGGGCCGGACCGCTTGAACAGGCCGAACAGTACATTACCAGGGTGGTCGACCCTTCGGGAACAACCGGAATCGCAGGATCAAGCATCCTAATTGCATCGGCGTGCTATTCCGGTGTAAATTCGAACAAACGCGCTCATAGAGCAATCTTCATGCGGTCGATCTCCAAAACGATAGCTTGGATGTGTCTACTGTTGACATTGTTGTCAGCGGTAGCATTTGTTGTGCATCACCATTCGAGTGCGACCGAAGCAGCAAAGTGCACGGTTTGTGTCGCCGCCCGTTCAGCTTCCCCCAAAGCCACTTCTACCCTGCCAGATGCAACGTTCGTTCCTGTAGCTACATTTCGATCAAAGCCAGTTTCCGCCAAGCAGCGCGTGATAGCGTTCGCCCTTTGTGTCCGCCCGCCTCCTGGCGTCTAAAGATCAGATCTCACTTGTATGTATGCCGGTTCGTGTCCCATGAACCGTGGCTTTGATCATTTAGACCAATTCTTCTGGAGGAATTCATGCTGGCTTCTTACAAGAAGTCGCTTCAATCGGCCTTTGTAGCGGTTTTCTATTTGGCTTCAGGTCTGCACGCTTACGCGCAGTCGAACTCTGCATCTCTCGGCGGCACGGTCCTGGATCCGTCCGGTGCCGTAGTTCCGAATATGACGGTTGAGATGCACAATCCAGTCAGCCACTTTGACCGGTCGACGACGACGGATAGCAGCGGAAGATTCAGTTTCGCGAACGTTCCATTCAATCCCTACCATCTGAGTGTGACTGGCGCTGGGTTTGCTCCTTACGCCCAAGATGTCGAACTCCGCTCCGCTGTGCCTTTGGAGGTAAAGATCAATCTCCAGGTGGCGGGATCTTCCGAGAGTGTGACGGTCGAAGCTTCGGGAGCTGATCTGTTGGAAAACGATCCGACATTTCATACTGATGTGGATCGTGGCTTGTTCGACAAACTGCCCCTGGAAAGCCAGTCCTCGTCCCTGAGTTCACTGGTGACGCTCGCCTCACCTGGAATCGCCGCTGATTCCAACGGCCTTTTCCACGGATTGGGTGACCACGCGGAGAATTCGTTTTCCGTCGATGGTCAGCCCATTACTGACCAGCAGAGCAAGGTTTTTTCCAACCAGATTCCCCTTGATTCAGTCCAGTCGATGGAGGTCATTTCCGGCGCACCCCCCGCGGAATACGGTGACAAAACCAGCATCGTAATTAACGTGACGACGCGTTCCGGTCAAGGGGTCACTACACCTCACGGTAGCGCCATTGCTACGTACGGGTCGTTTGGCACTTCCAGCCTCGGTTTCAACCTTTCCTATGGAGGCAAGAACTGGGGAAATTTCGTTTCCGCCAATGGCTTGAACAGTGGGCGATTTCTTGATCCCCCGGAATTTGCGGTTATGCACGACAAGGGGAATGAAGAAAATTTCTTCGACCGTGTGGACTATCAAATTTCCAATGTTGATACAATTCATCTGAATTTTGGGTTTACGCGTTCTTGGTTCCAGACTCCGAATTCATTCGATTCCGAATTTGCCACACCGTGGAACGGCGTGGTTGTCAGCGACGGCGGACTCGGTCCGAATGGCGTCCCAGTGGGACCTGCGGACCAACGTTCTCAGATCAAGACGTTCAATATTGCGCCCTCGTGGAATCGATTACTCGGCAACACCGCAGTGTTCACTCTGGGTGCTTTCGTGCGCAGAGACCAGTTCAACTACTACCCCAGCACCAATCCATTTGCCGATCTAGGACCAATCAATCTGCAAAGGGAAACGGTCTCGCAGAACCGAACCCTGACGAACGCGGGCCTCCGGTCCGATATTTCGTATGTGAAGGGAATCCACAGCCTGAAGGCGGGGGCCGTCTACCAGCAGACGTTTCTTGACGAACACGACCCTCTCGGCATCGTTGACCCGACGCTGAACGCTCCCTGTCTCGATGCCAACGGCATCCCGGTCTTCGTCGGAAATCCAGGGCTGAACGATCCGGCCAACTGTGCGGGAGCGACCACGACCAACCAGGCGCTCTATCCCAGGCCATTCACAGCGAATTCCGCCTTCAATCCCTTGTTGGGCTGCTATGACCTGACCAGGTCCACGCCATCCAGTAATGACGGCTGCCCGACATCTACTAGTGGCCTGTATACCTTCAACGGCCACACCGACGTGAAGGAACTTGCTCTTTACCTGCAAGATACGATCACCAGGGGAAGCTGGGCATTCAATCTCGGTTTGCGTGGCGATTTCTATAACGGCCTGACGACCCACAAACAAGCCGAGCCACGCCTCGGTGTCTCATACAACATCAAAAGGACAAACACGGTTCTTCGTGTCTCCTATGCCCGATTGTTGGAGACTCCCTTCAATGAAAACCTTGTGCTTTCCAATAACGGTTGCGCCAATCCCGTTTTGAATCCGCTCCTTGGCTGTACGGTCTCAGGCGTAACTCCGTTTGTTCCGGGTTGGCGGAACGAATTCCACGCCGGCTTGCAGCAAGCGTTTGGTAAATATGTTGTGTTCTCGGGTGAGTATATTTGGAAATACACCCACAATGCCTATGACTTCAGCGTGCTTGGTAACACCCCGATCACCTTTCCGATCGAGTGGGAAAGATCCAAGATTCCTGGCTACGCTGGCCGGGTGAGCGTGCCTAACTACCACGGATTTTCCGCTCTAGCTGTCTTCTCTAGCGTCGCAGCCCGTTTTTTCACACCCCAGATCGGTGGAGCTGGTGCGGTACCTTCAGCGGCGCTGGCGGGACCTTCCACGGCCTTCCGGATTGATCACGACGAGAAGTTCAACTTGACAACTCATTTGCAATATCAGCTGGGGAAAACCGGAGCGTGGGTCGGTTTCAACTGGCGGTATGACAGTGGCCTGGTAGCCGGACAAACACCTTGTTTTGGCGGAAACTGCGCGCAGACCACATCCCTGAACGGCCAGCCGGCCATTGCTATGACGGATTCCTTCGGGACTCCTTTAACAGCCGATCAAGAGTTCGAGTCAGGTTTGTTTTGTGGCGCGCAGCGGGCAACGCCGTTTACGCCTCTCCCCAATCCGTGTCTCGTATCGCAATTTGGATCGACACTATTAAACGTACCGGCCCCGAACACGGAAAACGATGACAAGAATCCACCACGCATCGCTTCCCGTAATTTGTTTGACCTTGCGGTGGGCGATGACAATCTCTTCCGCGGTGACAGATTCAGGTGGAGCCTGCAGTTAACAGCCGTTAACCTCACCAACAAAGTAGCCCTTTACAACTTCCTTTCAACCTTCAGCGGCACCCACTACGTCACGCCACGCTCGCTGGCGGCTGAGATCGGGTTTCACTTCTAGGAGAAGATCGCCGAGGGGGTAGACGGCCGGGGAGGAGAGCCGGCCGTCTACTGCGGCTGCAGCCGTCACTATGCAGCCAGCGCTTCCAACGCCGTTCGATTACGGATCACCAGCGTGGAACCATCAAGGCGAATGAATTCCTTTTTCTTGAGATCGCTCAGCAAGCGGGTTACCGTCTCCCGCGAGGAACCAATCATTTGCGCCATCTCTTCATGGGTCAGGCTTGCCCGAACACGGATCTCGGGCGGTTCGAATTTGTCTCGAATGGGCGTCCACGAGAGCAGCAATCTCGCCAGCTTGCCGGCGGAAGAACGCGCCAGCACCAAATCGTGGATGTCCCGGTAGGCTGACTGGAACTCCCGGCTCAAAGCCTGCGACGCATGCAGTCCCAGTTCCCCATTCTTTTCCATTAACCGCAGCAGGGGTTCGCGCTCCACGAAGTTGACTTGGCATGGTCCAGCGGTTTCGGCGGTTAGTTCAAAGGGCTCGCCTGCAATTACGGCACTCAGCCCCAGTACCTCGCCGGGCTCCGCGATTTTCAGGATCAGAACCTTGCCCTCGCGCGAAGTAGTCGAGAGCTTCGCCTTGCCCGAGCACAGTACGAAAGCTCCTCGCGGCATTTGCCCTTCAACGAACAGGACGGCGCCGCCAGGATAGGTGCTCAGGTGGCTGGCTGCGCTCAGGAGTTTCAACACCTCCGGAGTGAGGCCACAGAACCAATGGTCCCGCCGCAACTTGCAGGTGAGACAACTGTCCACGATTTCCAAGCCATACGGCGTATTCATTTCAGCCACCTTGCTGGGCCCCTGCCCACCGGGATGCCCCGCGCTTCGTGTCACCGGCTTCGTGCCAACGGCACGGGCTCGCCGCAGGTCCCGGACCAAAAGGCGCGCGTGTTCCGTTTTCGCCAGCAAGGCGGCCGCGATTGCACGTGCCGCCTTATCCTGCGAACGCAGAAACTGGATCAGTTCCCAACCGGCGCTCGTATCGCGTTGCACACGCCACAGCACGCCACAAGAAAACAGATACAAGGGATCGACAGATGCGCCGATCTCCCGCGATCGGTTCCCTTCGGGCTCGGTTCCGGCCATGTCCCCCGTTCTTGCTACTTTGGGTTGAACCGGGATCGGAGACAAGCATTTCTCCCCTGTCGCAGCGCGCCGTCCCCGCACGTCTTGGCCAGAGATGACTGCCTCCATACCTCCGCGACATCTCACAGTGCGCAGTTGGATAAGCACACAAATCTCCTCTTGCCTCCTCGAACCCCGTGCAAGCGTCCTTGGGGATAGGCGCTGCACAGCCGTGCCACTCGAATTCTCGCGACCGCATTCGCCCTCGACCTTGATTGAGTGAAACCCTTTAAAATCCCGGATTCACGAGTATGGTCGCCGGGTCTCTACGCAGCCTGGATGCCAAACCAAGGGACAGCTACAAGTGACAGCAACGATTAGGAGTCACTGGATAAACGTCGCCGTCGGAATGCACATTTTCTGTGCACGACCTGACGAAGGCCCGGCAGAATGCCGGAATGTCGTCGCTGCGGGCTCTAGGAGTGGCTTCCACGCGGCCTGGCACCGCCTTAATTTTCGTAGTCTCTTCGGGAAATGCCCATCTTCTGCATTCTGGACTGAAGCGTAGTTCGCTTCATACCTAGCCGCGCAGCCGCTCCGCGCAAACCGGAGATCACTCCGCCGGTTTCGCGCAGCACGCGGAGGATGTGCTCGCGCTCGACACTTTCCAAGGTGGCATCGTGGTGAACGCCGAAGGCCGGCCTCAGCTCTGACAGCGGGACGTTGAGAACCGTC
>Ga0222749_10001811_pt1 | contig 10469 bp, 10 predicted proteins | sample IncBWH2Mmetat_FD_197234 | JGI IMG/M metagenome (GOLD analysis project Ga0222749, IMG submission 197234) | Metatranscriptome of lab incubated forest soil microbial communities from Barre Woods Harvard Forest LTER site, Petersham... | ecosystem: Environmental > Terrestrial > Soil > Temperate...
CGACGGACTCCGGCGCGGCTTTCGACCGAATCTATGATAGCGTGGCAGTAGTGAACGTCGGGGGCACTGCGAGTTCTGAGCAGGCGGGCGTTGTATGGGGCGTCGCGTCACTCGAAGCGGAGCGCTGCGTAATGCTTGCATCGGTGCAACTTGCTGCGGGTCAGGCTGATTTTTCTAGCACTATTGGACAAGACGTCTCAACCGTATTCAGTCTCGCCAAGGCTTCCGGCGTTTCGATCGCCGCTCTTCGTCCCAGCGACGCCGACAAAGTCCCTCCCGTCGACGCGTCCCCAGAAGCGCGGCTCCGACTGTTGGGTGAGCTCTTTAGCGGAAACTCCGTGTTGGCACCGGATCGAGCCGTATCAATCGATGGCGTGCCCACGTATGGTTGGTGGGTCGTGGCGCCGCAGACCGGAATCTTGCAAGACGAGATGGCGAATGGCGCTCATGATGCAGCAACCGAAGAGACTATTCTCGAGGGAAACAGCGTCGAGAATATTTCAGCGGCGACGCGGTTAAAGAATACGATCGGACGGATCTATTGTGAGCTGGGCCCGCTGTCGAAGATCGCCACACTTATCGGAACTGGCATGATGCTAAAGGACTACGTGAATTTCTTTCGCGGCAGGTACGATAATCCGAGCTTGACGGACGTTGCGGAGTTTATGGCGAGTGGCGCTATCGCTTCGAGCATGTTTGGCTGGATGGCGACGCATTTCACAACAGCTGTCTTTACAGGCATGTACTGCGAGGGAGGTCAACTTAAATCGGATCAACCACTGATCAAAGCATTCAAGCGCCAACCCGTAGGTCTGAAGCCAAAGCTGGCGGGCCCGAAGGGAAAGACCGTGTACACCCCGCGGACTGCGGGAAACGTAAAACCTGTACCCAAGGCCTTGTCACAGACTCAGAAGGCCTTGTCAAAGACCAAGATCGACCTTCCGTCACCCGCCGGGCCGACGGCAAATACTGTGGTGAACCCCGTCAATCTGCCCAAGCTGGACTTGCCGCCTTCGTTGACGCCTTCGCAGCTGCAGGCCGGCATTACCGAATCAATCACCGGGCCGTGGTCACCTCCGGTCCAGAGCTGGGGACCGGGAGGCCTTCGGCTACGGTTTTGAAGTTGATCCAAGGAGAAATAATGACACAGCACTCCCGTCGCACCGGCATCAACAGATCCGTGTTCTTGTGCTGCGTAGCGTCGCTTGCTACTGGTCTCATCGTAATGGCATCTGAACCTGCTGCTCGAGCAGTACCGCAATTCACCGTGTACAAAATACCGACGGCGAACTCTGCCAGTGCGGGTGGCGGTATCGTGCGTGGACCGGACGGCAACATATGGTTCGCGGAGGAGGGCGCTGACAAGATCGGGCGGATCACCACCAGTGGTACAATCACCGAATTTGAAGTACCGACGAAAAATGGTATTGGTTTTATCTCCTCTGGCCGACGCGACGAACTTTGGTTTTCCGAATTCGCGGTCGGAAATATCTGGCACACCACCGTCTCCGGTGCGCTGCAGAAGTATTCGGCGGTCAACGATGCGATCTACGGACTGGCCGTTAGTTCAGACGGCAACATTTGGTTCGGTGAAACCGGTCGAAATGCGATCGGGCGCATGACTCCGGATGGACACGTAACGGAGTTCCCGCTGCCAGGTCCTGGCCGTCACCCCACTGGGCTTACTCCCGCAAGCGATGGCAACATTTGGTTTGTCGAGGACTACGGCGAAAGTGGCGCGTTGGCGCGGATCACGACTGAGGGTCGGATCACAGAGTACCCCCGACATCTTCCCCATTCAAACGCTACCCCGCACCCAGCCTATCCGTCGATCGGGTATGTTGCGGTTGCAACCGACGGTAGCATTTGGTTTACCGACCCATTTCGCAATCAGATTTCGAGAAGGTCGGCCTCAGGCACGATCACCGAGCACGCCATTCCAACCCCGAAAAGCGGCTCGTTGGATATAGTGGCGGGAAGAAATGGTGACGTGTGGTTTTCGGAGACCGAAGGCAACAAGTTCGGTCACGTGAGCGTGCAGGGGACGATGACCGAGTACAAGCTGCCCACTCCGGCCAGTTTCCCCGAGGCGATTAGCATTGATTCCGACGGCAATATGTGGATCGGGTGCGACGGTACGAACTCTATCTTGAAGGTCTCAATGCCGCACTAGGATTTCGTGCGAGACAACGAACCGCTACTTGGCTTCAAGTGTGCCGATGTTGCCGTCAGCGACCAGCGGTTTTCCGCTTCGTAACAACGACTTGGCAACGCCGTCTCCCTTGAGGTACGCGTTCCAAAAGACGAGAGTCGCCTGAACGACGTATTCGTGGATTTGATTGATGTCGCGCGTTTGCCCGCGCGCGATGATTTGCGCCACCGCGCTCGACGCCGGCTCGTCTGCAAACGAGAAGTGATTTGCGCCGTCCACGACAAGGTTGTACTTATCGCCCGGGAGCATGCGTTCGAATGGATCGCGCCGCCAACTGGACGGCTGACCTTGCGCAGCCACATCGTTCGATCCGTACATCGTCATGGTCGGACGCGCGATGTGATCCCAGCGGTGAAGATCGTTTTGAGAATACATTCCCTGCGGCGAAACCGCGATAAACGCGTTGATGCGATCATCTGCAACTGACGTGGAAGTACCCGGTACCGTTGCGCCGTCGAGGACAAGGGCGGTCCCTGCGCCCATAGAGTGTCCTGCCATGCCGATGCGCGACAGATCCACCATGCCCGCGAGTTCGGGCGCCTGTTTGACAACTGTATCGAACGACGAAATGATCAGCGAGTCGTCGCGGGCGTTGTCGGTGAGCTGCGTTGCAGTGACCGCCTCGCCGCTGCGTATGGCGCCGGGGCCTAACGCACGCAAGGCGGATCGATCGCCGCCGTGATGCGTCGGCAAAACTACGACATAACCGGCCTTTGCCCAGCCCTCGGCGAGATATCGATAGCCATCTTTGTCAGCGCCAAACCCATGCGAAAATATGAGTAACGGCTCAGAGTGCTGGCCCACCGGATAGTAGATTTTCAATGGGACGTCACGATTGCGCGCCGTATCGTGCAGCGTGATGGAGTCGATCGTTTTGATCTCATAGCCAGTCGTGTCGGTCGCAGCCGCGGCTCTCGCGATCAGAACTATCGCAATCACCGCAGCGATCGGCCATCCTAAACCACAACGACTCATAGCTCACACGTTGGCGAGTCGTTCTGGAATCACCCCGAGACACTGGGAGAGGTAGCAGCGCGCCGGCGGAGCGTCATTTCGCAGATTCATCAACTTTTCACTAGAGTTGGGAAGAATCAACGGCATGAGCAACGCAAGCGCCCGCTGCTGGATTGCGGTGATCGCCGCCCTCTTCGTCCTCGCCATCATTTTCGTGGCAGTTCAGCTCCATTCGATGTCTTCCGATCTCAGTCAGATGTCGGTGCGTGTAGAAACGCTCGCCAGCATGGATCGCAAGCTGTCGGTCACGAATGAGCTGCTGCTGCAGACCAACGCGAGCTTGACGAAGATGTTGGCGCAGTCGGTCGACGCAAATCAAAACCTTATCCGCATGAAGTCCGACCTATCCGTCATGTCGCACAAACTCGCCGGTTCTTTTCTTTTCCGAGGTGTCAAATGACGTAAAGGAGACGGCGCCCTAAGTGCACGATTGGTTACCCTGTTGTCGTGAGAGAGAACAATGGAGGTAGATAGTGTCCAAGCTTCGCGTTCACGCCTTCGGAGTGTCCATAGACGGATACGGCGCTGGACCAAGGCAGAGCCTTGAGAATCCACTCGGGGTCGGCGGACTCGCGCTGCACGAGTGGGTTTTTAAGACGCGCACCTTCCGCGCCATGACGGGCGAAGGCGGCGGGGAAACGGGCGTCGATGACGACTTCATCGCGCGTGGTTTCGAAAACATCGGCGCGTGGATTCTCGGGCGAAATATGTTCGGACCGGTGCGGGGTCCTTGGCCGGCCGAAACGTGGAAAGGATGGTGGGGAGAAGAGCCTCCGTATCACACCTCCGTCTTCGTCCTTACTAATCAAGCACGCAGCTCGCTGGAAATGAAGGGCGGCACGACTTTTCACTTCGTCACCGATGGGATCGAGAAGGCGCTTGCTCGGGCTCGTGAGGCAGCCGGAGTCAAAGACATTCGACTCGGCGGCGGAGTCGCGACGATCCGACAATATTTACGCGTAGGACTCGTCGATGAGATGCATTTGGCCTATGAACCGGTACTGCTTGGCTCCGGTGAATCTCTCTTCAATGGGCTGGATATGCCGGCACTCGGATATCAGGTGATCTCGCACGTATCGACTGCCACATCGTTGCATGTCCTGATCGCGAAGAAGAATCCGTGAGCGCACCGCGTTTGCGCGCTTAAGGGGTCGCTAAGGTATCCGCGATTTTGAAGGGGTTGCCGAATCGCTAGCGTGAACGCTGCCTCGTTTGCGTGATCGGGCGGCTCGCCGGGAGACTCTGTTGATATGTTTCACCGTACCTTCACGAGAGCGGCATGGCTTGCTTCTCTGGGCGCGCTCATAGCAAGTCGAGCGTTGGCGAAGTCCGTGCCGACTGGTTTGACCGGCGATCAGATGCAGCACCTCGGGGCGGTCATGTGGCAGAAATGGCAGACCGAGCGCGGCATCGGCCAGACACCGCAAATCCTGCGCGTCGAACGCTACCTTCAAAGCATATGCGACAAGCTCGCGTCGCACTTGCCTCACGCGATGCAGTTTCACGCACACCTAGATTGCGACCCGGCCTTTAAGAGTGCCGTCGCCATGCCGGGTGGACAGGTCGTAGTCGGCGTTGGCATCCTCGCGCTTGTCGATTCCGAAGATGCACTCGCGATGGTCATCAGCCACGAGATGGCGCACATAGAAGACGGCGATATCGATGAGGACTTAGCCCAAATCGAAGCGACACAGCACATCGCGCCGAGCCGCTTAGCCGGACTCTCCGTCGACACGATCATGAAAGATCATACAAACGAACAAGAGCTGGCGGCGGATAGAAACGGTCTCATCTTCACTGTTGCGGCGGGCTACTCGCCTTTCGCCGCCATACGGCTCTTAGAGCTTTTCCAGTACATGGCTCGCGGCAAGACGTCTCGACCGGGCGCGCTTACGCTCGACCGCCGCATCGCGCAATTGCGCGACCTCATCGCGAGCAACCACTGGGACCACCTCAAGGATCTGATTCGTCCGCTGAACTTACCCGAGCCGGCGTAGTCGAAGCATTATTTGGAAATCCCCGACGCCAGTGTCCGCGCTCGACGGACTTCAGGAAGTCTTCGACCTGATCGTTGAACGCCGCCGGCTCTTCGAGATTGATCAGGTGCCCGGTGTTGGGGCAGATCCACAAACCCGCTTCGGGAATCGTGGCTTTTAACATAAGGTTGGTTTCGAGGCACGGCGCATCCTCATCGCCCACCGCGAGCAAGACAGGAATCCTCATCTTCGAGAATGGCTCTTGAAAATCGTAGAGCGAGGGACGCAGAATCTGAAAGCGGGTCATCGTGCTCGACATACCGTGAGCCGAGTGCTGACGAAGATGGTCCACGAAGTCATGCCAACGTCCTAGATTCTTTGCCTTGAGTTGGATGCGCGTCGGATTGTGCGCCATCTCGTTCGACATCGCGTCCATTCCGCGCTCGACAAAGCCACGCGCGAGCTCGGACATCTCCCTCAGCCAACCTTCGCGCTGGAAGGGCGCCGAGCCAGACCCGGTTCCGGCGGCGACGATCGCACTGACTTTTTCCGGATACTTCAGGCCAAACTGGAGCGCGGCATAGCCGCCCATACTCAGCCCTACGACGTGCGCGCGCTCGATCGCGAGGCCTCGCATAACGGCATCGATGTCGTTGACAGCGAGTTCCCAACCATAGAGATTGACGTCGTTGGGAACGTCGCTGGGCGGATATCCGCGCGCGTTGTAGGCGATGCAGCGATAGGCACCAGAGAAATGGCGGACCTGAGATTCCCATTCGCGGAGATCCGATCCGAATTCGTGAACGAAAACGATCGGATAACCCTTACCGGTCTCTTCGAAATAAAGTCTGGCTCCAAAGGCTGAAACGTGCGGCATGTCGCGCCTGATCCCCTAACGCCAAAATGTAAACGAGAGGGCCTTCGTACTAATCAAGACCCCGCCGGCGTTTCCGTCTGCGTCCACGGCAAAAATATACATCAGATACCCGTGCTCGAATCCAACACGATATCTATACGCCGTCCGACCGTGTCCTTCGTTGCTCACATACGATCGCTTATCCACGAATTGCATCGATTTCGGAACACCGTAAGGCTCAAGAATCTTTCGAGCTGCTTGCTCTATGCCATACCGAAGTACCGGATTCGCAGGCGCATCGTTTGGTCCGCCGCCGAACTGATTCCAGTCCCAATTGCCATTGATGCAACGATACAGCCATTCGGCCGCGCGGTTGGACACGCTGCCAGCTCGAAATTGTCTCTGCAACAAAGGCGTGATCGTGGAGGACGCTATTGGGGCAGCCGGCTCGGTCCGCTGATGGCTTGCACATCCGACTGCCACAAGCAATAATGGCAACAGAAGCAACCTGATGCGCATGTTCTTTCTCACAGTCACGAGCGGTCTTGCCTCCGAGATGCTAATCGCACCTGCTATCAACCATCACGTCGCTGATGATCAACTGAATGAGCGCGAGCGCGATACGAGTCGCTTCTAGCAAACCCAATCGCGACTGTGCTAGAATCTGGTCGAAGCCCTCTGGATATCGCGATCGCGCGGGAGCGATTACGAACTGAGGGCTAGCCGCGTAATATCGGCGGCTTCATCCGGCCGGCGTGCGGCCACCTCTCGCCTGCACTCTTCGAGAAGGGGTAAACCATGTTTGCTTATAGGTCGGTTACGCGCGTTGTCATAGTTGCAGCGACTCTTGCCATTGTCGCCGTTGCCGCGGTTGGGTCGACAGCGTCAAGCGTTTCACGCGGCACGACCATCGGCTCCGACGTCACCGTGAAGTGTTCGGGCGTGAATCCGTGTCAGACGTACGCGAATTCGAGCACCGGCATCGGAGTCAAAGGAACGTCGGTTGGCGGCGTCGGCGTTTCCGGTTCCTCGAAGAATTTTAGCGGCATCGTGGGTGTTGAGACCGCTGTGTACCCGAGCCCGCTCCCGAGCGGAATATTTTTCGGTCGGTCAGGAGTGGAAGGCGATGACAAGAGCGTAGACTTCAACGAACAGGGCGTATTGGGCACGTCCGTCAACGGCATAGGAACATCCGGGACCTCGACCACCTCGTTTGGCGTGTTTGGATATACGGCTAGCACGGGGTCGACCTTGACAAATTCGAGCGCCGGTGTGTTTGGATTGGAACAATCGACGTCTCAGCCCGACTTCAATTTCGGAACCGTCGGTTTTGCGTTGAACGGCGTCGGCGTCTTCGGGCGTACAAAATCCGAGGGCCCAGTGGCGGCAGATGCGGAAGCGGGCGTTATCGGTATCGACACCGCGCAAACTTCCACGTTCAACGATGGGGTGGCCGGGCTCACTACCAACGGCTCCGGAGCGTTCTTTGATTCGATAAACGGCACCGGAGCCATCGCTGTTTCCAAGAATGGGAACGGACTTGAGGTCCAGGCTCAGGGCACCGGTACTTCAACAGCTGTGCTGGGTTTGTTTAGCCCCAACGGGGTTCCGCTTATACTCGCCGACGGCCCGACCAAACCGGCGATGTCGCTGGACGCTTCTGGAAATATGATTCTGCGCGGAAAAATTACGACAAACGGCAATCCGCTCATCGTCCAACGTGGATCGACCGGCGCATCGTACGTCGGATACTCTCCGATCATCACGGAGGCTACGATTGAAGACGTTGGTGAAGCCGAGATGCAGAATGGGGCCGCGGACGTCCGGTTAGATCCGGCACTTGCGTCGACGATGGATCTTCGCAAAGGCTACATCGTGTTCGCCCAGCCTGAAGGCATGATCCAAGGCTCGCTCTGCGTTGTGTCGCGCACGATGGTAGGGTTTTCAGTTCGAGAAAGCGGCGGTGGACGCTCGTCGGTCGCATTTGCATACAGAATAGTCGGGCGGCCGTTCGGATCAGATGATCGACGCCTCCCGTTGGAAACCTCCGCGCAATCGCCGCTCGCCAGCCGCATGCCGGACTGGACGCAAACAGTGCGGGCCTTCCGGTTGAAGGCGGAGATGGTTGCACGCGCCCGGAGAGGTTTGCAGTAGGCACCAACCTGCCGTACCAGCTAGAGCTCGAGGAGGCGCCGATGGGCCCTCCTCTGATTCGCGGGCTAGTTTTGAGGGCAAGAACAAACCCAGCTTACGCTACCGTAGCAAAGCTCGCGCGACCTGTAACTGTTGAACTCCGTAGTTGTAAGCGCATGGAAGGCGAAATCGACGATATGCGGCCAATCACCAGACATGCCGGAATTGGTCCGTCCATCGTCCGAAGACGAGATGATCCTCGAGTTCGTGAAAGCCGAACTCCAATCGCCGATCTATCGCGACCGCTGCAAGATCCCAACCGGGTACACGCGCGCCGAGTTGGTCGACCACCCCGACCTGAAGAACGCCGAACATAACGCCGCCCGGCTCGGTATGCTCTCCTACCGAGGGTACGCCACCCGATCGTCGCAGTTCAGCGGATTTCCGCGCAAAGTCGCGTGGACTCTTTGCAGATTCACGCTGGCCGAAGTCGGCTCGTTCAGGTACGCAAAGGTGCCGCCGTGGTCGACCCTAGTCGATCAAGATCGGCTTGTCAGCGAAGGTGCTTTGGAGATCGAAAACGTTAGGGACCGCGCGCTCAGCCTCAAGGTTCCGGTTGCGGCGATACTGGACGTCCGCCGAAAGTTCGAGAGCGGCACAACGTTTGCCAGACTCATCGCCGCTTCTGTGGATGATTCGTATGTGATCGTCGAAGGCCACGCGCGCGCGACCGCGTTCATCGGTTCAGGCGTGGATCGTCCAGTGGAAGTCATCGTAGGTCACGCCGACGACTTCAAGGATTGGCCGTTGCGCTGATCGCGGGCTTGAGAGCAACTAGCATCAACGACTAGCGATGCGTCGGGGAAACAGTTAGGCCGCTGCAGAAGCAACTCCAATTCCTTGCTAGTTCGGATGGAGAAGACCACATGGCTGACCCAAAGAAATGCGAGCACGAGCACTGCAAATGCATGGCGACATCGGGCCGGTTCTGCAGCGGACATTGTGCGAAGCACACCGAGCACGCACAAGAACATAAATGCGAGTGTGGGCACCCCGCCTGCGCGTAGTCAGGTCGTGGCTGCCTTACGAAATAGAATTCCATAGGGTTGCTGCCGATGTTCCCGTTGCCGTTCGACAGGCGAACCGTGGTCCAAGGGCGAGGACAGGCCGCCTGTCTGCGGGGCAAATCGGTCAGCGCAATTGATACAGATCCGTCGACCGTGACGGTGGACTAGCGGCCCTGCCGCCCGGCACGTTTCGCAGGTGGGTCGCGAATCTCTGGACATCACGGGCGTTGCTCGCTGGGCGCATGCCGCTCGCATCAGTTTCGCCTTATCACATGCTCCGCAATACACGCGGCCATCGCCTAAGGCGTGATTCAGATTCATCTGATCGCATCCCGAGCATCTCACGCCATCACGACGATCGGGGCCTGATCGCGTTTGGCAGCGAGACAAGGCGGACAGATTCCGTGGCCGATTCGAAACAAGACCTCAGAGAATCGAGCGACGCACGGCTCGAAACTAGCGTGCGGATCGACGCTGTGCGTACCCGATCTGCAACCGTGGCGACTACAACGATTTGCGTTCTTCATAGCCTTCTTATACCCGCGTGAGCTGTCGCCAATGTCGTCCCAAAGCGACGCGCACGGCCACATTCCGGTCGAGATGTGACGTCTTTCGTGTTTAGGGACACCTATGGCCGAAGCGCGGTACGTGGGGCTGGTAGCGGCCGCTCGGAGGTTGGCTACGCGGGTCCCGTGGCGATCGCGGGCCCGTCGGGCAATCCCCACTCCGCCCACGAGCCGTCGTAGAGCGCAGAACCGCGCACACCGAGCCGATAGAGTGCAAGCGTTAGAACTGCCGCCGACACGCCGGAGCCGCACATGGTGACGATCGGGCGCTTCAAGTCCACGCCCGCTGCATCGAAAGCGCGACGAAGTTCCGAGGTCGACCTCATCGTGCCCGTCGCGGTATCGATCAAGTCGGCGTAGGGGACGTTGCGGCTGCCGGGTACGTGCCCCGAACGACGGCCCGGCTACGGCTCGGCGACCGAGCCTTCGAAGCGGTCGCGGGCACGGGCATCGACGACTTGTTCTGCGCGCGATGCGACATTCTCGAGCACATGCTGCTTATCGCGAACGTAGGCGGAATCTAGAGATGAACTGAGATGGCCTGATGTAGGTCTGAGGATTCCGGTTTCGGTCGGGCGGCTTTCGCGAATCCATTTCTTCAAGCCGCCGTCCAACACTTTCGCGTTGGCGTGGCCGAAACTCAAG
>Ga0222749_10001812_pt1 | contig 10466 bp, 11 predicted proteins | sample IncBWH2Mmetat_FD_197234 | JGI IMG/M metagenome (GOLD analysis project Ga0222749, IMG submission 197234) | Metatranscriptome of lab incubated forest soil microbial communities from Barre Woods Harvard Forest LTER site, Petersham... | ecosystem: Environmental > Terrestrial > Soil > Temperate...
GTCCGCTTCAAGTTGCCTGTCGTGTCCCGAGTGCTTGTCAGGACACCATAACCTGTGTCAATACGGCCAAGGCACGATTGTGGGGCGCTATGGCGGCTTCGCCGATCGTTTGCGTGTCCAATGGACCTGGGCCCGTCCGCTGCCCGAAGCACTGGACCAGGCCAAGACCGGACCAATGCTTTGCGGCGGTGTAACGGTGTTCACGCCATTCCTGGACTACGACGTATCTCCAACGGCCAGGGTGGGGATCATCGGCATTGGCGGCCTCGGTCACATGGCTCTGCAATTTGCGAACAAGTGGGGATGCGAAGTCCACGCCTTCACCACCAGCGACAGCAAAGAAGCGGAAGCCCGGCAGCTCGGGGCGCATTTTGTGCATAACACAAAGCGGGAAGGCTCTTTAAAAAGCATCGCCCGAAGCCTCGACCTCATTCTCTCAACTGTGAGCGTTCCGCTGGATATTCCGGCGCTCCTGGAAACGCTCGGTCCCAAGGGCCGCCTTCATGTCGTTGGAGCCATTCTGAAACCGATGGAGATTCCTGCTTTCGGTCTGATAATGGGACAGAAATCTGTCACCGGTTCGCCCGTTGGAAGCCCTACCGCGATCGACCGTATGCTGGCTTTCAGCGCCCGTCACTCGATAGCTCCTATCGTCGAGTCTTTTCCCATATCAAAGGTCAACGATGCGTTGGAACATCTGCGCTCTGGAAAAGCTCGTTATCGCGTCGTGCTGATCAATGACTTTGCCAAGTCCCGCAGTGCGGCCCGTCCAGAGGAGCAAGCGGAGGCCGCGCTCACCACCGCGTGAATCTGAGCTCAATGTTACTTTGCTTTAGTGATTACAAACGAAAACAACGACAACTATGGAGGCTGGAATGAATACGACTAACATGTCTCAAGAAATCAAAATCGATGAAGGTGGTACTAATACACAGGAGAGGGAGGAACGCATGACCATTAGCCAGCGGGCAGCGATCTGTTTCGCAGCGGGTGTGGCGGGCGCACTGGCGGTGGTCCTCTTCAGCTACATTCTGTTTGGATTGGGGCTGAGCGGGGCGCTTGGGGTTAAGGGACCGGTGCCTCTGAAATCGCCCGATATATACAAACCGCTCTTCTGGGGGGGACTATGGGGAATCCTGTTCGGACTATTTATAAAAAACGCTTGGAAGCGGCTGTACGTCCTGGGCTTTTTATATGTCCTGGCTCCGCTGGCAGCGCTGTTCTTATTTTTTCTGCCAATAAGCGGTGCGGGTTTTTTCGGTCTTCAGCGCGGGCCGCTGTTCACGCTCTACCTGGTATTGGTGAATCTGCCGTTCGGGATTATTACCGCTTTGGCCGCAAAGGCGATCATAGGCAATCATCCGTAAGGCGTCCCGACGAGGGGGAGAACTTTAGGGGATTCGATCCGGTTACGAAGTTATGGTATCTAAAAGTTCCAATTCCCTGCAGACTCAGCCCGAAACCGGCGTCGTTGCCCAGTCAGGGGAATCCTCTCCCGGCCTCAACTCCAACTGGAGGTGGGCGTTTTATGCAGCGGCCGGCGTGGCCATCGTCATTGGCGCGGGGACGGCTGGATTGGTGACAGCGGCAGGGGCGGCGGGACTCGGGGCGAAGGTGGCCCTGGTTGAAAAGCATTTTCTGGGCGGAGACTGCCTCAACGTGGGCTGCGTTCCCTCCAAAGCGGTCATTCGCTCTTCGCGCACCGCTTTCGATGTGAAAGAGGCGGGCCATTTCGGCGTGCATGTGGGCAAGCCTAGCCGGAGCTGCCCAGGACCTGCTTCCTCTGATGTATACGAACTCTCACGTCCGGTTCTGAGGGGTGATCGCAAGGTTATTTCCTTAATCCGATCAGCTGAAAACCGCAGGGTGGAGGCGGTAATTGTATTCCGAAGCAGGTTTGGAGCACGAGGACGAACCTCGTCAAAGTCGAAGGCAATTTCGAGCCCAAAAAATAATCTGTTGACAAAACCCGCCGTGGTGTGTATATACACACAACGATGAAGAAAGAACTTGATTTGGCCTCGATGGAAAACTGCGTGTGCTTCAATCTGCGTTGGGTGACACGAGCGGTGACTCAATTCTTTGATGCGGAACTTCGCCATCACGGAATTCGTCCAACACAAACTCCGATTCTGAGCGCGCTGGCGGCCAAATCCGGATGGAGCATGGAGGAATTAAGCGACTGGCTGGGGATGGAGCGCACGACACTGGTGCGCAACCTCCGGCCATTGGAGCGTGACGGGTTGGTGGAAACAACGGGGACCGGCCGCGGCCGTCGCGTGAGTGTAGCCATCACACCTAACGGCAGAAGGGACCTGGAGAAGGCCAAGCCGGCCTGGAGGGCTGCGTAGGAGGCGGTGGTAAAAACCCTTGGCGCTGATCGCTGGTCCGCCATCCTTTCGGATCTCAACCAGGCTGCTCTAGCCCTGAACAATTGATCCTATGCAAACCGAAAGCCGACCTGCCCACGCGAATGCTGTGTATATACACACTAACCCCTTGAAATCGCAGACCGCCTCAAATCCGAGCGCGCTCGATGCCGCATGGCTTCGTCAATTATGTCTCGACGCGGGAGCGGATGACGTCGGGTTCGTGGAACTGGACCGACCGGCGCTGGCCGATGAACGGCCGCACATTGAGCGAACCTTTCCGCGCACGCGCAGCTTGATCAGCTTCGTCGCACGAATGAATCGGGACAATGTCCGCAGCCCGGCTCGCTCGGTGGCAAACACAGAGTTTCATCATACAGGCGATGAGGTAAACGGCATTGCACGTAATATCACCGCCGCACTGGAGCGCGCCGGAATCCGGGCGCTGAATCCTCCGATGGCATTTCCGATGGAGGCGGATCGCTGGATGACCGAACGCATGTGGGTTGTGGCCCACAAGCCAGTCGCCGTTGCCGCGGGAATGGGACGAATGGGAATTCATCGCAACGTGATCCATCCCCGCTTCGGCAATTTCATCCTCCTCGGCACGATTCTTTTGGATGCCCAAATCAGCGAGTATTCGAGCGAATTGGATTACAACCCATGCCTCGAATGCAAGCTGTGTGTGGCGGCATGCCCGGTTGGGGCCATCAGCGCGGACGGCACTTTCAATTTCTCTGCTTGCTACACCCACAATTACCGCGAGTTCATGGGCGGGTTTGCCGATTGGGTCGAGACCATCGCAGACAGTCGCAACGGGCTGGATTATCGGCGGCGCGTGAAGGATTCGGAAGGTGTTTCCATGTGGCAAAGTTTAGGCTTCGGGCCTAACTACAAGGCGGCGTACTGCATGGCGGTGTGCCCCGCTGGCGAAGATGTGATCGGGCCTTTTCTGGCATCGAAAAAGGATTTCATGGACGAAGTGATGCGCCCGCTACAGGCCAAAAAGGAGCCGGTCTATGTCATTCCCGGTTCGGACGCCGAGGCGCACGTTCAAAAACGGTTTCCGCATAAAATGGTGCGCCATGTGCGAAGTTCCCTGCGTCCGCGGAGCATCGCCGCGTTGCTGCAAGGGATGCCGAACTCATTTCAGCGCCAGGCTGCGGGGACTCTCGATGCAACTTACCATTTCACCTTCACCGGCAGCGAAAAGACCCAGGCCACAGTGGTCATTCGCGATAGAGCGATCAGAGTCGAGAAGGGGTTAAACGGCGCGTGCAACATTCACGTCATCGCAGACGCGGAAACTTGGCTCGGATTTCTGGCGAAGGAAAAGAATTTATTGTGGTCGCTCATTACTCAAAAAATTAAAGTGCGCGGAAACCCAAAGTGGCTGCTGGCGTTTAAGCGGTGTTTCCCCTCGTGAAAGAAAGGCGGGTATGAGCTCATCAACATTTCAGGTCACAAATCATGAATTCCCTGCCAGTCGCATTGAATGGCGATCGGACCGGACGTTTGCAGAGTCGGTTCGAACGGTGCGTTCAGCTTTGAAAACGCCACGCATGATCGAGCTCCTGTTTTACTCCAAAATGGGCGGGAGGGATTTTCCGTTGGCCATTCTAATCGGAATTCTCGCTGTTGTCTGTGTCGGTAGAATATGAACAAACGAAACAAGAAACAAGAATCAGCCGAAAACCTTTGAAAGGGGATCGGCAACAAAAAACATCAAACAAACAAGACATGAATATGAATATCAAAAACCAAATCGAACTGACTCGAAGCGTAAGACCATACCTTCCTGGCGGCCCGGGCAACGTCACCAACCCAAGGCATTTGTCTGCTGCGGGCTGGTCGGCCTTTTTCCCGAGTCCGCTGAAGCAGGTTGCTTTGAAAATGAACGTGAAGCTCGCACTGTTGGTAGCTTCCGCTCTCACCGTGAGTGCCGACCAATCGCCGATGGCAGCTGCGGCGTCCCCGGCAAAAAATGTTGTTTTGGTCCACGGCGCTTTCGTCGATGGTTCAGGTTGGAAAGGTGTGTACGAAATCCTTAAGAAGGACGGTTATAACGTCAAAATCGTCCAGAATTCAACAGAGTCACTGCAAGGAGACGTCGCCGCGACTAAGCGGGTCATTGACACGACGACAGGCAACGTCCTTCTAGTCGGTCACTCTTATGGCGGTGCTGTCATTACGGAAGCCGGAAATGATCCCAAAGTGGCGGGGCTCGTTTACGTTGCCGCTTTCGCACCGGACGCCGGTGAATCGGTCGGCCAGCTCAACGGCAAGCCTGCTCCTGACGCAACGAACCCACCGATGCTGCCTCCACAGAACGGCGCTCTAACCCTCGATGGGTCCGGATTCCAAGCGGCTTATGCTGCGGATGTTGACCCGGTTACCGCCGGGTCCATGGCAGATTCTCAGGTTCCATTGGGGTTGGAGGCACTTTCCGGCACGATTACCCATCCGGCGTGGAAGGATAAACCCACTTGGTATATCATCACCACCAAGGATAAGATAGTTCCTCTCTCGTTACAACGCACGATGGCGGAGCGTGCCAATGCCCACATTAAGGAGATCGCCGCCAGCCACGCTGTTTACATCTCTAAAGCAAAGGCTGTGGCCAAAGTGATCGAAGAAGCAGCACAAAACGTTGGCAGCGTCGAAAAATAAAACACCTGCCATCTTGAATTCCGATTTAAACGGCGGCGTGGCACGAATCATGGGTTAGAGGGTGCGTCAGTGAGCAACACAAGGTTTAAACACAAGAACGAAAGAAAGAATATGAACCGTATTCCTCAGATCAATCCAACCGAGGCGACCGGCAAGACAAAGCAACTTTTCGACGGGGTCCAAGCCAAGCTCGGCATGGTTCCAAATCTATCTAGCGATCGAAATTACGATACAGCTATGAGAAGCATGAGAGTTGTTCAAATCAGCCGCTTTGGCGGTCCTGAAGTCTTAAACCTGGTGGAAGCGCCGGTGCCGATGCCGGGTCCCGGCCAGGTTCTTATCCGCATCAAAGCTATCGGCGTAAATTTCGCCGACACGCTGAGGCGAATGAACCGATATGCCGTGACGCCTCCGTTGCCGGCGATTCTCGGTTCAGAAGCAACTGGCGTGGTTGAAAAGCTGGGTGTTGGAGTGGAGAACCTTGCCGCCGGACAGCGCGTAGCGGTTCCTCTTTTTGCCACCACAAATCCAATGGGGGGATACGCGGAATATGCAGTGATTGATGCAGGCCTGGCAGTGCGATTGCCGGACGAATTGTCTTTCGAGGATGCGACGGCGCTGATGATTCAGGGGCTTACGGCCCTTTATCTCACGCGCCAAGCGCCCCCACATGGCAAGGCGGTGCTCGTCAATGCCGCCGCGGGTGGCGTCGGGTCGATTCTTATTCAACTTGCCAAACGCGCCGGAGCCGCAAAAGTAATCGCGGGGGCCAGCGCTTCGAGCAAACTCTCGTTCGCTCAGTCGCTTGGCGCCGATTTCGGCGTGAATTATACAGAATCTGGCTGGATCGAAAAGCTTCTCCATGCCACCGGCGGCGCCGGTCCCGACATCATTTACGAATCGGTCGGAAACGCAGTGACCATGGAGAGCCTGGCGGCGTTGGCGCCCTTGGGCCAGATCGTCATCTATGGCGCGCTCAACATTCAAGAATTTCAACTGGGAGTGCCGGAACTTCTGGGACTCATATTCAAGAACCAATCACTGACGGGGTTTGCTTCGTTCCTTTATTGACCCCTGTGTCGCTAAAGGCGGGGCTTGCCGAACTCTTTGACCTGGCCGTAAACGGCAGTCTTAAAGTGACCATCGGCGGAAGGTACCCGCTGGAACGTGTCGCCGAAGCTCATCAAGCATTGGAGAGCCGGGTTACAAAAGGCAAAATCGTTTTGACGGTGTAATCCGCAAAATTCCGTCTTCGGCAAATGTCCATTGATAATTAAAAAGCGCATGGGTGAAAAAATGATTTCAACAATACAAAACCCCTTATCTGAGATTGGTATTTAAATCCCAAAGCTGAGAAACGGAGAAAAGTATGAGATTCAAAGACAAAAAGTTTGTAGTCACCGGAGGGACGAGCGGCATCGGGTATGCCGTTGCGAAGCAACTTGCCTCGGAAGGAGGTAAAGTCATTGTCACCGGACGCGCCAAGGCCGCTTTGGCAACCACTACACGGCAGCTCGGAACGAACGTGACGCCTTTCGAATCCGACGCCGGCAACCTCGCAGACATACAATCGCTGATCCGTTTCACGGAAAAAACGCTTGGCAAACTGGATGGCATTTTTGCCAACGCTGGCGTCGCAATCTTTGGTCCTATAGATAGCGTAAGTGAGGAGACTTACGACTCAATCATGATGGTAAATGTGAAAGGAGTTTTCTTCTTGCTGCAACAAGCTATCCCGGTCCTTAACGACGGCGCATCAATTGTTATCAATGCGTCAACAGCCGGCACCAAGTCTCGGCATATAACAGTCGTTTATTCAGCGAGCAAGGCAGCGGCGCGAGCGCTCACTAAGGGTTTCGCTACTGCACTCGTCTCGAGAAATATCCGCGTTAATACCGTGAGTCCGGGGCCCATCGATACTCCGCTCTGGTTTAAAGAGGGCGGTCTCCCGAAGGACATGCTCGACCCGGTGATGCAAGCCTCAAAAGATAGCAACCCCATGAAACGGTTCGGCACGCCTGAAGAGGTCGCAAACGCGGTTACGTTCCTTCTCTCGAGCCAGTCGTCTTACATCACAGGCACTGAAATTTTTGTCGATGGTGGATTGATTAACCTATAAAGCGGGCAGACAGATATTGATTTTCCAAAAGTTGAACCAGGTATGTCGGGTGTTGACGACAAGGGATAAAAACCAGTCGCCAGACCCAGTGGAGGACAGCTCAATGAATATGAAATACCAGAACATCCGCGTCAATGGCCTCAATATCTTCTACCGGGAGGCCGGAAAGAAAACTTCGCCAACGTTATTACTGCTTCACGGTTTTCCAAGCTCAAGCCACATGTTTCGGAACCTCATTCCTCTTTTGGCCGAACGTTACCACATCGTCGCGCCTGATTTTCCGGGATTTGGCCAGACGGATCTCCCAAGCCACAAGGAATTCGCCTACACGTTCGCAAACCTGGCGGAGGTCATTGGTAAATTCACCGAAGCCGTCGAACTCAAGAAATTTTCGATATACATATTTGATTACGGCTCCCCGGTCGGTCTTCGGCTAGCGGTAAAGCATCCCGAGCGTATCCAGGCCATTATCTCGCAAAACGGCAACGCTTATGTCGAGGGCCTGAGCGATGGTTGGAACCCGATCAGGACCTATTGGAAGGACCCGTCCCAGAAAAACCGCGATGCGCTCCGTTCCATGCTCACGCCCCAAACCACGGAGTTTCAATACGTGCATGGGGTGGCTGACAAGTCCCTTGTCTCTCCTGACGGACGCTCGCTCGATGATTTTTATTTGGCCCGGCCCGGCGCTCATGAAGCGCAACTCGACCTCTTCCTGGACTACGCCAAAAACGTCGAGCTTTATCCGGAATTTCAGAACTTCTTCCGTAAATACAAACCTCCTTTTTTGGCCGTCTGGGGCAAGAACGATCCGTTCTTCCTGCCGGCGGGCGCGGAAGCGTTCAAGCGGGATATCCCTGATGCAGAAATTCAGTTCTTCGATACAGGGCACTTCGCACTCGAAACTCACTTCGAGGAAATTTCGGCAGCTATTCTAAAGTTCCTGGGAAAGGCGGTTATCGGGAGGTTTGATGAGAGAAACCAATGAAATTTCGCCCCGGGAAATAACGCCACCTGCGCTGTATTTCAATCGCCGGAATTTTATCCGGACGGGAATCCTTGCGGCCAGTGCCGTGGCGACAGGCGTGGTTTACCGGAAACTGAATCACGTCTCGAGGACGACGGTAAAGACAGTGGAGATTCAGGACTTAGCCAAAGCGACGAACGCGCCGGCGGATTCGGGTTTTACGGTGAATGAGCCGGAGACGTCGTTTGAGGACATCACGCACTATAATAATTTCTACGAGTTTTCCACGGACAAGCAGGCGGTGGCCGATGCGTCCGCGAATTTTCAAACGAAACGATGGCAGGTGACAGTCAGTGGGCTGGTGAACAAGCCGAGGGTGTTTAGCCTGGCAGACATCTTGAGAATCGCGCCGCCGGAAGAACGGATTTACCGAATGCGCTGCGTGGAGGCGTGGTCCATGGTGGTGCCGTGGGCGGGTTATCCGCTGTCCAAACTGCTGCAAGTGGTCGAACCGACGAGCGAAGCGAAATACGTGACGTTTGAGACGCTGCTGGATCCGACGCGTATGCCGGGCCAGAAAGGTGACGTGCTCAAGTGGCCGTATGTGGAGGGATTGAGGATAGATGAAGCAATGCATCCGCTGGCGATACTGGCCAGCGGGCTCTATGGACGGGCGCTGCCACCGCAGGATGGCGCGCCAATCCGGATGGTCATTCCCTGGAAGTACGGTTTCAAGGGCATCAAGTCCATCGTGAAAATCACCCTGACGTCCGAGCAGCCGCACACGACGTGGAGCGAGTCTGCACCGAACGAATATGGCTTCTACGCCAATGTGAACCCGCACAAGGACCATCCGCGCTGGAGCCAGGCCACCGAACAGCGCATCGGCGAATCAGGCCGGCGTCCGACGCTGATGTTCAACGGTTACGGAGAACAGGTGGGGCATCTGTACGCCGGGATGGATCTGCAGAAATATTTCTGACCCGGATAATGGCCATGAAAGATTCCGACATGCGCTTCGTCAAATTTCTCATCCTGGTCAATGCGGCGGTGCCGGGGACGCTGCTGGCCTGGGACGCGTGGCATCATCAATTGGGAGCGAACCCGGTGAATTTTGCCATCCTGACGACTGGGTTGCTGGCGCTGATTTTTTTGATGCTGACCATGCTGGTGACGCCGTTGCGGAAAATTACCGGCTGGAATTGGCTGATTTTTTCGCGGCGCACGTTTGGGCTTTACGCCTTCTTTTATGCCCTCGCGCATTTTTCGATATTCTTCGCGCTCGACCGGTCGTTCAGCGTGTCGAGCACATTGACGGAGATGGTCAAACGCAAATACCTGATCATCGGAAGCATTGGCCTGCTGGCGATGGTGCCGCTGGCGGTGACGAGCACGAACGCGATGATTAAGCGCCTGGGCGCGAAGCGCTGGCACGCGCTGCACCGGCTGGCGTATGTGGCGGCGATTTGCGGGGTCATCCATTATTACATGCAGGTGAAGGCGGACGTGCGCCAACCGCTGGCGTTTGCCGGCGTGCTGTCCGTGCTGCTGGGGTATCGCGTGGTGACCTCCAAGAAAAATGCCGCTACCGCGCCCGCCGCCGCGACCCGGCCAAGAATCTGGTCCGGCCCGCTGCTTGTGGCGGGCATTATCCGGCAGACGCCAGACGTGCAGACGTTTCGCTTTGCGGCACCGGACGGTGGGCCGCTGCCTTTTCAACATCAGCCGGGGCAATATCTAGTTTTGTCGCTGATGATTAATGGGAGGAAGGTCAACCGCCCCTACACGATTTCCTCTTCACCGACGAAGCGCGACTATTGCGAGATCACCGTCAAACGGGAGGAGATGGGCCTCGTCTCGCGCCACCTCCACGACACGTTGCGCGAGGGCGATATTATCAACCTGTCCGCGCCTGCCGGCCGTTTCATTTTCGACGGCAGGCAGGCGAAGAGCATCGTGCTGATTGCCGGGGGCGTGGGCATCACACCTTTGATGGCCATCATGCGTTACCTGACGGACAAAGGCTGGAATGGCCAGATCTATTTCGCCTACGCGGCGAAGACGCCGAAGGACATTATCTTCCGCCAGGAACTGGACGCCCTGAAAGCGCGCTTTGCGAACCTGCACGTCCACGTGACCTTGAGCCGGGCCGAGGAATCGGATTGGACCGGCCACAAGGGGCGAGTCACCGCGGAATTTCTGATGAAGTGCATCCCGGAGCTGCCTTCACGGCTGGTTTATATCTGCGGGCCGGATGCGATGATGGCCATGACCCTCCAGGTGCTCAAGGATTTGGGCATGCCGCCGGAGCGGATTAAAATGGAAGAATTTATCGCCGCAA
>Ga0222749_10001818_pt1 | contig 10444 bp, 10 predicted proteins | sample IncBWH2Mmetat_FD_197234 | JGI IMG/M metagenome (GOLD analysis project Ga0222749, IMG submission 197234) | Metatranscriptome of lab incubated forest soil microbial communities from Barre Woods Harvard Forest LTER site, Petersham... | ecosystem: Environmental > Terrestrial > Soil > Temperate...
CCGAGATGGTGCTCGAGAAGGCCAAGCGCCTGGTCGAGCATAAGAAGGACGTGCTCATCCTCGTCGACTCGATCACCCGGATGACCCGCGCCTACAACACCGAGGCGCCCCACTCGGGGCGCATCCTCTCGGGGGGCATCGACTCGACCGCCTTCCAGGGGCCCAAGCGCTTCTTCGGCGCGGCGCGAAAGATCGAAGAGGGCGGCTCCCTCACCATCGTGGGGAGCTGCCTGGTCGACACGGGGTCCCGGATGGACGAGGTCATCTTCGAGGAATTCAAGGGCACCGGCAACAGCGAGCTCCATCTCGTGCGAGAGCTGGCCGACCGCCGGATGTTCCCCTCCTTCGACCTCACCCGTTCCGGCACGCGGCGCGAGGAACTGCTCCTCCACAAGGACGAGATCGCCCGCATCTGGATGCTGCGCAAGGTCCTCGCCGACATGAAGCTCATCGAGGCGATGGAGACCCTGATCGACCGCCTCAAGAAGACCAAGTCGAATGCCGAATTCCTGATGGGCCTGGGCCGCTCCGACTTGTCGTAGTCGTGGTCGCACGCGCCCCTCATGGGCGCGATCGGGCGGGCAGGATGGACCGGGGGGTCGTGACGTCATGCCGTTGACGCTGTTCGGCCGTACCATTTCGCGGGTCGCGATCGTAGGCTCGGGACACATCGGGCCGGACATCGCGTTTTACTTCTCGCGCGTCCTCGCACCCCACGGCGTCCCGATCGTGGTGACGGACGTCTCCCGGGAAGCCCTGGACGCCGGCCGGACCCGTCTCCTGCGCCGGGTCAAGAGGGCGACGGAGAGCGGGAGCTTCAAGACCTCGGACGTGATCGCCTTGGAGAAGAACATCACCTTCACTCTCGACAAGTCGCTCCTGACCGGCGCCGAGCTGGCCATCGAGGCGGCCACCGAGAAACTCGAGGTCAAGCAGGCCATTTTCGAGGAGCTCGAGCGCCTCCTCCCCTCCCACGCCATCCTCGCCTCGAACTCGTCCCACCTCCAGCCGGAGAGGATTTTCGAGCGGGTCCGCAGGCCCGAGCGCTGCCTCGTCCACCACTTCTTCTTCCCCGCCGACAAGAATCCGCTCGTCGAGCTGATCCCCCACCCCAGAACCAACGTGACCGACTGGTGCCTCCGGTTCTACGAGCGGATCGGCAAGGTGCCCATCCAGGTGAAGAGCCGCTACGGCTACGCCATCAACCCGATCTTCGAGGGGCTGTTCCTCGCGGCCTCGCTCCTGGACGAGGAGGGCCTCCCCCCCGCCGTCATCGACGCCATCGCCTCCCGGGCGCTCGGCATGGGCGCCGGCCCCTTCACGATCATGAACCTGACGGGCGGGAATCCGATCACCCAGGTGGGCCTCGCGGGCTACCACGACGTCATCATGCCCTGGTTCCGGTCGACGCCCCGACTCGACGAGAAGGTCCTGACCCGGGAGCCCTGGGAATCGAGTGACCGGGGCGAGACGGTGAGTTATTCGAACGCGATTTACGAGAAGGCCTCGCGCCGGCTCCTGGGGGCCTATTTCGGACTGGCGTGCGAGGTGCTCGAAAGCGGGATTTCGACGCTCGGGGACCTGGACATGGCGATCGAGACCGGGCTCTCCATGAAGGCCCCTTTTACCTTCATGAACGAGCTGGGGTACAAACGGGTGAAGGAGCTCGTCACCGCCTATGCCGCCGAGCAGCCCGGATTCAAGGTCCCCCGGGATTTCGGTCCGTGGAACATCCCCTGCGTCTTCCGGGAAACCATCGGGGACATCGCGATCCTGACCGTCCGGCGCCCCCGATCGCTCAACGCGCTCAACCGCGACGTCCTCCGTCAGCTGGATGGCCAGATCGCGGCGGTGAAAAAGGACCCCCTCCTCCGCGGGGCCGTCATTACGGGATTCGGCTCGAAGGCGTTCGTCTCGGGAGCGGACATCGGCATGCTCTCGGCCGTGAAGAACCCCGAGGAGGCGCAGGCGCTCTCCAGGGAATCCAACGAAATCCTCAGGCGGATTGAGACGCTGGGAAAGCCCGTCATCGCCGCGATGAACGGGCTCTCGCTGGGCGGCGGGAGCGAGCTCGCCTACGCCTGCACCGCGCGCGTGGCCCGGAAGGGCGTCTCAATGCTTTTTGGCCAGCCCGAAGTCCGGCTCGGGATCATCCCGGGCGCCGGGGGCTCGCAACGGCTCCCGAGGCTGATCGACTTCTCGACCGCATGGCGGATCCTCCGGACCGGGGGCGTCCTCTCCGGAGACGAGGCGCAAAAGCTCGGTCTCATCCTCGAGCAGGTGGAGGGCGACCTCGTCGCGCGGGCGATCGAGATCGCCCGCGCGATCAAGCCCGATCCGGCGCCGCCCCCGCGCATCCCCGCGGTGCCGCTCGAGGTGGACCTGGGCGGCCTCTCGCGCAGGGTGGACGAGATCCTCAAGAAGGCGGTGCTCACGGGCATCCGGATGCCGATGGAGCAGGCGTTGGAGTTCGAATCGAAGTGCTTCGGCGAGGTCTTCGCGACGCGCGACTGCCAGATCGGACTGGAGAACTATCTCCGGACCGGCCTGAAGCAGCCGGCGGTCTTCACTCACTCGTGAGGCCGCCGGGGGGGCGCGCGAACCCCGCGCCTCCCCCGTCATCCTCCCAGCGCCAGACGGACGAGTTCCTGATAGACGGGGCCGCCGGACGTGAGCGTCGATTGATACAGGACGAGGTCCCGGACCGTGTCCGTCCCGAGAGGCAGGTGCCGCTGCTCCTCGATCACCGCCTGAAGACGCCGGGCGTTTCGGCCGGACTTGACTCGGCCGAGCGTGAGATGGGCGACGAACGGCCGCCCTTCCCGCGGCACCCCAACCCTCTCGGCCGCACGCTCGACCGCGGCGGCCAGCCCTGCCAGTTGTTCGAGGTCGCCGGTCGCCCCCGCCCAGACGACGCGCGGGAGGCCGCGGCTGGGGAAGACGCCAATCCCCGCATAGGTCAGCCTCATCGCCGGCCACAGCGCGGCTTCGGCCCGAAGCAGCGGCTGAAGTTCGAGGACTTGGCCCTGGGTCACATCCCCCAGGAACTTGAGAGAGAGGTGGAGGTTCTCCTCTTCGACCCATCTGACGTCGGCGTCCGCCCGCCGGAGCGCCGCCTGCACCCGGACGAGGAGCTTCCGGATCTCCGGGGGGGCGTCGACGGCAATGAAACCGCGCACCCCGGAATCATCGCCGACGTCGGCCCCCGCTGCAACACTCGCGGGGAACTGGATGACGTGAACCTCCCGGAGGAATGCGGCCCTTCCCGATCCCGATGCGTGGGCCGGGATCACGGACTCCCGCTCGCCGCGGCGCCCGGGGTCCGGGAGGGCCACAGGACCAGGTGACCGGCTTCGGGCGGCTAGATTCCGGAATACGACTCCCCTATAATCCCTCCTCATGAAGGGCGTCGCGATTCTCTCGGGCGGACTGGATTCAACCGTCTCGCTGGCCGTCGCGGCCCGCAAGATGAAGGTCGCGCTCGCCCTCACCTTCGACTACGGCCAGCGCGCGGCCAAGCGGGAACGCGAGGCCTCCGCGTGGATCGCGAAGCACTACCGCGTCCCCCACCGGGTGATCCAGACGCCCTGGCTCGCGGGGCTCACCGGCACGGCTCTTGTGAACCGGAGGGCCAGCCTTCCGCGACACGAGATGTCCGAACGCTCCGCCCGGGCCGTCTGGGTGCCCAACCGGAACGGATGCTTCATCGAGATCGCCGCCGCCCATGCGGAGTCGATGGGTGCCCGACGGCTCATCACCGGTTTCAATCGTGAGGAGGCGGCGACTTTTCCCGACAATTCCAAGGCGTACGTCGCCGCCGTGAACGGGGCACTCTCGTACTCCACCGCCACCGGCGTCAGGGTCGTCAGCTACACGATCGACCTGGACAAGAGGCAGATCGTCCGGCTCGGCCGGCGGCTCCGCGCCCCCCTGGAGCACATCTGGCCCTGCTATGAGGGCGGGAAGCAATGGTGCGGTTCGTGCGAATCGTGCCTCCGCAGCCTCCGGGCGCTCCATGAATGAGAAGGGCCATCTCCTCGAGATTTTCTCGTCGTACCAGGGCGAGGGCCCCTACGCGGGGCTAAGGCAGATCTTTGTCCGCCTCTCGGGATGCCACCTCCGCTGCGTCTACTGCGACACGCCCGGATCTTGGGAACGCTCATCGACCTGGACGATGAACGGCGCGTCGCGCCGAAACCCCGTGAGCGTGGACGAGACCCTCCAGGCGATTCGCTCACTCGCCCCCCACCCGTCGGTCAGCTTCACCGGGGGGGAACCGGTCCTGCAGGCGGAATTTGTCCGCGAGGTCGCCCTCGGCGTCCGCTCCCTGGGGATGAAGACCTACCTTGACACCAGCGGGACGCTCGCCGACCGGCTCGCCCTTTGCGCGGACGCCATTGACGTTTTCGCGTTCGACGTCAAGCTGCCGTCCTGTCCCGGCGTGAAAGCCGACTGGAACGATACGGTGCGCTGTCTCGAGCTCGCCCGGGGCCGCGAGGCGTTCGTCAAGATCGTGGTCCTCCAGGACTCCCGCGAGGACGAGGTCGCGAAGGCCGCGGGCCTCGTGCCGGCGGAGATGCCGGTCGTCCTCCAGATCGCGACGCCCGTGAACGGGCAGGCCGTTCCCCCGGATGGGGAAAAGCTCTCCCGGCTCCGCGCCGCCGCCGGCCGCCCCGTGCTCGTGCTTCCCCAGCTCCATGTCCTGGCCGGCTGGAAATAGGAAGATCACTCAAGCCGGCGGGCGTCCCAAGCCGAACAGATTAGTGCGGGACGCAGTAGGGAAAGGCGGACAGCTGGGTGGGACCTGACTTCGACCTGGAGCAGTTCTTCATCACCGCCCTGGGGCCGGTCTTCGCCGCCGGGGCGGCGGTCTTCTCGTTCCTCGCCCTCCTGGCGTATTCCCATCTCCGGAGCCGCGCGCTCGTCGACCTCCTCCGGCAGGCCGTCGCGCTTCGGGAGAAGCAGGAAGACATGAAAAAGCGGATCGGGACGGCCCCGCTCCTCCCCCGCTTCCAGCGCTTCGAACAGGGAGTGCGGCACCTGCTGGCCCTCGAGGGGCTGAGGCCGGCCCCTCCGAAGCCCCCCTCCCCCAAGCCGGCGACTCCGACGCAGGGGCGCTAGACCTTCTTCTCCAGCTTCCGCTCCAGCAGCGAGATCTTCTCGATCCGCTTCTGGTGGCGCCCGCCCTCGAAGGGCGTCTGGAGCCACACCTTGAGCGCCTCGGCAATCTTCAGGACCGGGAGCACCCGCGCGCCCGCGCAGAAGACATTCGCGTCATTGTGGCGGCGGCTGAGTTCCGCCGTCTTCTCGTCGGTCACGACGGCCGCGCGGATCCCCGCGATCTTGTTCGCCGCGATCGACATCCCGATCCCCGTGCCGCAGACCAGGACGCCGCGGTCCACCTCGCCCGCCGCGACCGCGCGCGCCACCTTCTCGGCGAAGTCGGGGTAGTCGCAGGAGGCGTCGCTCGAGGTGCCCATGTCCACGACCGACGCCCCGAACGCGCGGAGCGCGGTCTCGATCTCCTTCTTGTACCCGAAGCCGGCGTGGTCCACCCCGAGAGCGACTTTCATGAGAGCTCCTTGAGCCGGGCCTTCAAACTCTCGTGAATCTGGCGGGCACAATCGCGGTAGACCTCGATCGGCCCGCCCACCGGATCGTCAATCTCCCGGCCCGACGGGTCCAGGAGCTGAATCTTCCCCGCATGCTCCGGCATCCATTCCATGAGCACCTTGCGATGGCGCCCGGTCATGACATACACGTGGTCGGACTCCTCCACCATCGCGACCGACACCGGATGCGACTCGTGCCGCGAAAGATCCGCCCCGTACATCCGCACCACCTGCTCCGCCTCCTCGGTCGCGGCGCCCCCATGGCCTGCCGCGGTGCCTGCCGAAAGGACCCTGTATCCGCGGGACTCCAGGTCAGCCTCCTTCACCTTGAGGCGGTCCGCAAGCATCTTCCGCGCCATCGCCTCCGCCATAGGGCTCCGGCAGGTGTTCCCCGTGCACACGAAGAGGACCGACCGGACATTCACCTCGCGGATCATCTCGGCCGGGACCGCGCCCTCCCGAAGCACCTCGGCACGGCTCCCTTCAACCTTGACGACCGTGGAGGGCCCGCGATGACGCGTCGGACCCGCGTCGACGATCACCTCGACCTTGCCCCGGTACGCCCCCACCGCCTCCTGGCCCGTCACCGCGGGCCGGTGGTCCGGAAGGTTGGCCGACGGCGCGCCCACGCGGACGCCCGCGCGCCGGACGATCTCGCAGGCGAGCTTGTGGTTGGGGAATCGCACGCCCACCCCGCGCCCGTCGGCCGTGGGAAAGATGATCGTGAGCGGACCGGGCCAGAACTTCCGAATGAGCCGCTGCGCCGCGGGTGGCACGGGCGGCGGGACGACCTTTCGGAGCGAGTCGCGCTCGCCGAGGTGGACGGTCATGGGCCGGTCAGGCGGGCTCTGGCGGAGTTCGTTCAGCCTCCGCACGGATTCGGGCTTTTCCAGGTTGACCGCAATCCCGTACACCGTCTCGGTGGGGATGACCACCAAGGCGCCCTCTCGGAGCGCCTCCACGGCGGGGCCGAGGCAGCCGGGGTCGAATTTCTCCGGATCCGCCGTGATCACGCGCGTCTCAGCCACCGGGCGCATGATACCAAAGCACTGTCCACTTTGCTTTGCGCAAAAGCTATAATCACCCTCCGATGGTCTTCCCCGTCAGTCTGAAAATCGACGGTGCGCGCTGCCTCGTGGTCGGTGGGGGCAAGGTCGCCCTCCAGAAGGCCCGGGCGCTCGCCCGCGGCGGGGCGCGTCTCACGGTCGTCAGCCCCGAGTTAGCCCCCGCCTTCAAGCGTCTGGAAGCCCGGTACTTGCGGCGCCCCTTCCGTCCCTCCGACGCGACGGGGCAGTTCCTGGCGATCGCGGCGACGGACGATTCCGAGGTCAATCGGGCGGTCCACCGCGAGTGCCTCCGTCGGGGCGTCCTGGTCAACGTGGTGGATGTTCCCGCCCTGTGCACCTTCATCGTCCCGTCGGTGGTCCGCCGCGGGCCGGTGACGCTGGCGATCTCGACGGACGGGGAGAGCCCCGCGCTCGCCAAGGCGCTTCGAAAGGACCTCGAGCGCCTCTATCCGCGGTCGCTCGGACGATTCGCCCGGACGGTCGGCCGGGCGCGGCGGAGAATCCTCCGCGCGCTTCCCCCCTCGGAGGCGCGGACGCGAATCCTGAAGGGCCTGGCCCGCGGGCTGGCCTTCACGCAGGCAGGCGCGCGGTGATCCTCAGCAAGTTCGAGACGACGCTTCTGTGGGCCGGGCTATGCTTCTACGTGTACGGGACGGCCTTCGCGCTGGCCGCCGTCCGGACGGGCAATGCCAAATCGCTGGCCAGGGCGCGTCTGGGCGCGCTCGTCGGGGCGTTCGACCACTCGCTCGTCCTCTTCTCATTCGGCGCCCGAACCGGCCGATTCCCGGTTTCCGGGGCGTTCGAGGCCCTCCTCTTTCTGGCGACCGTCGTGTCGCTTCTCGCCCTGGTCCTCGACTGGTACCGGAAGCTCGCGGTCCTGGTCGTCGGGACGCTCCCCCTGGCCGGGGTGACGACTCTTCTGGCGATCACGCTGGTCCTTGCACCCCCCGCGGCCGGCGGAACCCAGAGCGTCTCGAGCGCCTGGACGGTCCTCCACGTCTTCACCGCGATCGGTTCCTACGGGGCCTTCGCGATCGCCTTCGTGACGGGCATCCTCTATCTCGTGGAGCAACGCAGTCTCAAGCAGCACGCGTCGACCTCGATCCTGGGCCTGATGCCTTCGCTCGAGGCGGTGTCACGGGTGAACGTGAGGTCGATCGCCGCGGGGGCGGCGCTCCTGGCCGGCGGGATCGTCGTCGGCTACCTCCGCGCCCGGAAGGAGTTCGGAACGGGCCCCGAATGGCGGGTCGACCCGAAGATCATCGTCTCCACCGTCACCTTCGGGGTCTATTCGGTCGTCCTCGTTTTGAGCGTCCGGCCCGGGTTTCGGGGCAGGCGCACCGCTCTGGCGTCGGTTCTGAGCTTCTTCCTGGTCATGATCAACTTCAGCATCAGCCTCTTCGGGAGCGGCATCCACCGCTATCGCTAGGTGGAGATCCGCGTCACGGGACTGAACCACAAGCGGGCGCCGGTCGAGCTTCGAGAGAAGCTGGCCGTGGAGGGGGCCGCGTTGACCTCGGCGCTCGCCGACCTCCGGAGCGGCCTGGGCGCCCAGGAGATGGTCATCCTCTCGACATGCAACCGCGTCGAGTTCTACTCGGTGCATGATGGGTCGCCGCCCCCCCCGGACCGGGTCGCCGCCCTGCTGGCGACACGCCATGGGGTCCCGGCGGACCAGCTCCTCCCCGCCCTTTACCACCACCAGGGCCCGGAGGCGGTCCGCCATCTTTTTCGCGTGGCCTCGAGCCTGGACTCGATGGTGCTGGGCGAGACCCAGATCATCGGGCAGGTGAAGGACGCCTACCAGGCGGCGCTCGAAGCGGGGGTGACGGGCCGCGTGTTCAACCGGCTTTTTCAGCATGCGCTCCACGTGGCCAAGCGCGTCCACACCTCGACGTCGCTCGGCGAGAAGAACGTCTCGGTCCCTTCGGTCGCGGCGCGCCTCGCGGAGAATATCTTCCAGGACCTCACCCAGAAGCGGCTGGTCATCATCGGGGCGGGCGAAATGGGCGACCTGACCGTCGCCGCATTCCGGAACCGGGGGGTCGCGGAGGTCCTGGTCGTGAACCGGACGATCGAGAATGCTCGCGCCGTGGCCGACCGGCACGGCGGCAAGGCTTATGCGCTGGAGGACCTCCCCAAGGTCCTGCCCCTGGGCGACGTCGTGATCGCCTGCATCCGAAGCGATTCGTACATGCTCTTCCCGGAGCAGATCGAGGGGGCGCTCGCGGCGCGCCGGCAAGTCCCGATGTTCCTGATCGACATCGCCGTCCCGCGAAACATCCATCCCGGGGTAAACCGGATCGAAAACGTCTATCTCTACAACATCGACGACCTCGAGTCGATCGTGCAGCAGAACGTCGTCGAGCGCGAGCGAGAGGTCGATCGCTGCATGCCTCTCGTCGAGGAAGAGACGCTGGTCTTCCTGAAGGAGGTCACTCCGGGGGATGTGGCGGCGCTCCTGGGCCAGATCCGGGAGTCCCTTCAGGCCATCGCGGAGGAGGAATCCAGGAGGACCCTCGGAAAGCAGAACGGATGGTCGGAGGAGCAGAGAAAGGAGGTCCAGGAGATGGGACGGCGGATAATCAACAAGGTCCTCCACCCCCCCTCCGAGACCCTCCGGGGAGGGGGGCTCGACGGACCCGCCCATACGATTATAGAACTCGTTCGTAAACTATTCGGCCTGAACAAGTTAAAGTAAAACACCCCCCGGGCAGCTGCCTTGACTTTCGCCTCCCGGACTGCTAGAGTGATGCTCTTCCCAAGGCCCTATTTTTGTGGAAAGCCTGTGGAAATGTCTCTCCTCCAACGATTTGGGAGTAGAAGTTCGTGAAAGGGAGTACCGTCAAGGTCGGAACCCGGGGAAGCGCCCTGGCGCTCGCCCAATCGACCCAGATCATCCGGCGCCTCAAGGAGATCCACCCCAAGCTCAATTTCGTCCTGGTCCCCATCAAGACGGCGGGGGACCGCATCACCTCCGCGGCTGAACTCCGGAAGGCCGGCAAGGGGCTCTTCGTCAAGGAGATCGAGCGGGCCCTGATCGGGCGGCGGATTTCAATGGCCATCCACTCCATGAAAGACCTTCCCTCCGAGCTTCCAGACGGGCTGGCCATCGGGGCGGTCCCCGCGCGAGCCGATGCCTCGGACGTCTTCATCGGGAGGAATTCCACGCCGATCGAAAAGCTTCCGCCGGGCGCCCAGGTGGGGACTTCGAGCCTTCGCCGCCAGGCCATCCTGAAGTCAATCTTCCCCCACCTGAGCTTCGTCGAGCTCAAGGGCAATCTGGACACCCGTCTCGAAAAGCTCCGCGCCCCCCGCTCGGCGCTGTCGGGGATCGTGGTCGCGGCGGCGGGTGTCGGACGGCTCTATCCGGAGAACGGGATCCCCACCCAGCCCCTGCCGATGGAAGTACTGGTGCCGGCGGCCGGCCAGGGTGCGATCGCGATCGAGATCCGCGGGCGGGACGAGGAGATGAGGAAGCTCCTCCAGCCCATCCACCACGAGTCGACCGCCGCGTGCGTGGACGCCGAACGGGAATTCCAGCGCCGACTTGAAGGCGGCTGCCAGGTTCCGATGGGCGCCCACGCGGAGGCGTCTGACGACGGTCTCCTCCGGCTGACGGCCTGCCTGGCGAGTCTGGACGGCCGGAGAATCATCCGCGAAAGCCAGACGGGCACGCTCGACAACCCCCTCGCCATCGCCGCTGCCCTGGAAACGGTCGTGAACTCGAAAGGGGCACAGGAAATCCTTTCGGCTCTCCGTCCC
>Ga0222749_10001820_pt1 | contig 10441 bp, 5 predicted proteins | sample IncBWH2Mmetat_FD_197234 | JGI IMG/M metagenome (GOLD analysis project Ga0222749, IMG submission 197234) | Metatranscriptome of lab incubated forest soil microbial communities from Barre Woods Harvard Forest LTER site, Petersham... | ecosystem: Environmental > Terrestrial > Soil > Temperate...
GTCTGGGGACAATTTACGTCCGTTGCCGCTGCGCGTTCACGGACAATTGAGGCCGTTGCCTGTGCGTGGACATGGATTGTTCGCGGACACGATTGTTGGCGTGGACTGAACGCGGACACAGATGGTTCGCGGACACGGAAAGTTCCCGTCCGCGTCCCGTTCCTGGCTGAATCAAGCCCGTGGACTGGCCGATGCCATGTCCACGAACGGCTTATGTTGCGCGGAAATTCCGCGTACCAGCCGCGACTCATTCGCGGACACCAAGTCCTTCGCTCGCGAAGGGGTAGGGCGTGCCCTGTCTTAAACATGATGACAAACACACTGTTTCCTTTGCTCCAACAATTCGTCGCGCCAGTTCTTCAATTGCTCCGTGACGGTTTCAATGCGGGCGGTTTGCTCAATTGCCCGCACTTCAATGCTGCCCGCGTAGTGAGCGCCAAGTTGCGATTCCGGCAGTTGAATCACGGAATGTGCGGCCTCGGTGTTGAGACGCTCGCCAAGTTTATTGAGCACTTCGATGGCGGTGCGTAATTGTGCGGTGGTGGGTGTTTGCATAATCAGATACGGATGCCGCGTGAGGGTTTGTGCGCGAGTTCCTGCCGGTGTCCATGGCGGCGTTTGTGACGCCATTGCGCCCGCCTTGCTTGGTCGCGTGTGACCGGATGCGCCCACGGAGCACCAAAGCCGAGTCGTGCAGCAGTTTCCTCGGCGATGAGTTTGTTGGGTGCTTCGACAACCGTGCGAAGTGGATCACCCAACTCGCGGGCGTACTCCCGGTCGGTGTGGTAAATGCCCCAGAGTTGGTTGCCCGGCTTCGGAGTCACGTTCGTGTTCATGCCCGCAGTTCACCACAAACCGCGTTTGCGAAGATGTATCTGATACACAAAATGCGCGGACAGTCCGTGTAGTGTCCGATGTGTGGTCACGGCAAAGACGCAATACAACCTCAACAACGCAGAGGAATACTTTCAAGAACACCTGGCGGTTGGCGACTACTACGATGAAGGTCAGCGCATCGCCGGTGAGTGGATTGGGTTGGGCGCTCAATGGCTGGATTTGTCCGGGAAAGTACGCGCCGAAGATTTCTTGCGGCTCTGCGAGAACCAACATCCAGTCACAGGCGAAACGCTCACACAGCGGTTAAACACAACGCGGACTGAAGGTGGCGAGAGCACGGCCAATCGCCGGATATTCTACGACTTCACTTTTTCTCCACCGAAGTCAGTTTCCATCGCTGGATTGTTGGGGGAGGACAAAAGAATCTTTGAAGCGCACGCGCGCGCTGTGCGGTCAGCGTTGGAGGAATTCGAGGTGTTTGCTGCGACGCGCGTCCGCGCCGGTGGAGCACAAAGCGACCGTTTGACCGGCAACTTCGTGACCGCTTTGTTCACGCATGACACGTCGCGTACGCTTGACCCGCATTTGCACACGCATTGCATCGTGTTCAACGCAACGTTTGACGCCGTTGAGAACCGCTGGAAGGCACTCCAGAACTACGAGCTACTGCGTGCAAGAAAGTTTGCCGAGAACGCTTATTATCACCAACTTTCTCGTGAACTGCGAACTTTTGGCTATCGGGTTCGCAATCGTGCGCGAGGTGATTTTGAAATCGAAGGCGTCTCCGAAGAACTGTGCGAACGGTTTTCCAAGCGGCACACACAGATTGACGAAGCACTTGCCAAGCTGCTCGCTGATAAGCCAGAACTCACTGGCGGAAATTTCCAGGATTTGCGCGAGCAACTGGCCACGACGGAGCGATCCCGAAAACAGAAAACCTTGAGTCGTGATGAGCTTCGGAGACTGTGGGAAGCCCAGTTGAACCGGACTGAGCAAATTGCCTTGCGGCAACTTGCAAATTCGCCGGTCAAAGACCTGAAGGAGGAAAAGCGCGTCACGGTCAACGAAGCCGTCCGATGGGCAGAGGAGCACCTGTTCGACCGAAATTCGGTCGTGCTGGAATGTCAGTTGTGGCAGGAGGCATTGGGCCGGGCGCGGGGCGAGAGTTTTTCGGTTTCCGAACTCAAGGATTTCACCGCACGGCGCGGTTACATTCGAGACACAGCCCGTCCGGGTGAAGTGACGCTGCGGGATGTTTTATTACGCGAATGGGAAATCGTTCAGATCGCGAAAGAGGGTGTCGGGGATTGTCTCCCGCTGGTGGCGAATCCTCGTCCGGCGAGTCCGCAACTCGACAATGAACAACGACAAGCGCTCGAATCTTTGCTCCGTTCGACAAATGGCGTTTCCGTCTTTCGCGGCGGCGCGGGCACGGGCAAGAGTTTTGTCCTGCGCGAACTGGTGGAGCAACTTCGGCAGTCTGGCCGGAGCGTTGTCGTTCTTGCGCCGCAACGTCAGCAAGTCGTCGAGATGGAGAAGGCCGGTTTTCCGTCGCCAACGACGGTCGCCAATTTTCTCATCAAGCGTGAACTGGCTGATAGCGCCGTCATCGTGGTGGACGAAGCGGGTCAGATTGGTGGGCGGCAGATGTTGGAGCTTGTTCGGTTGATCCATGAGCGACATGGACGGCTGGTTCTCTCCGGCGACACGCGGCAACACGGAGCGGTTGAGGCTTCGGATGCTCTGCTTGCCATCGAACGGTATGCCGAAGTGAAGCCGGTCGAACTGCACAAGATTCGTCGGCAAGACCCGGCGCTCGGTCGTGATAATGAGGAACGCAAACGCATCAGTCTGTATCGGAAAGCGGTGGAAGCGGCGGCGGCTGGCAAGTTGGGCGATTCGTTTGAACGGCTCGACAAAATGGGCGCGATTGTCGTGTGTGCCATAGGCGAACAAGCCGACAGGCTCGCCGATGAATATCTCCAGCTCTCGGAGCAAAATGCTTCGGCGGTCGTGGTCTCGCAAACGTGGGGTGAAGTGCATCGCGTCAACTCGCGCGTGCGTGATGCGCTGAAGGGAAAAGGATTGCTTGGCGCGGCAGACTCGGCTGTTCAAGCACTTGAAAGAATTGATCTCACCAACGCCCAGAAGCGCGATGAGCGTTTCTATCCGCCAGCTGCCGTCATCGTCTTCAATCAGAAAGTCCGCGATGCCGAACCTGGCGCGAGGGGCAAGCTGGCGGGCATTTTGAAATCGAGCGTGCTCGTTGAAGTTGACGGGAAGTTTGTTACAGTCTCAAACCGATTGCTCGACCGCCTCACGGTCTGCCAGACGCGCGAGCTTTCTGTTGCAAATGGCGATCGTCTGTATCTCAAGGCCAATCGGAAGCTGGCGTCAGGCGGTCGCGTGACCAACGGTGAACTCGTCACTGTGAAAGCTGTCCACGCCGATGGCGGAGTTGAACTCGCCGATGGTCGCGTCCTGGACAAATCATTCCGTGAATTTCTTCCCGGCTACGCTGTCACGTCCTATGGTTCGCAAGGCAAGACTGTGGATTATGTTTTGTTCTCCGATTCGACCGTCAAGCCAGCGACGAACGCGCAGCAATGGTACGTGACCATTTCGCGCGGACGGCGCGGCATCCGAATCTTCACGCCGGACAAGCAACAACTTCGCGAGAATGTCACCCGCTCCGGGAATCGGCCCCTGGCAATGGAATTTGCGACGGGCTTTGTTCCGCGCGGACGACTTCTGCTTTGGGATCGGCTGCACGGATATCTTCTTCGTTTCGGTCGTCGAGCCGCCGACAACATTTGTCGTCTAAAACTGGCTCGGCGACATGACCATCAACCCACACAAACATATGAGCACAAAGTCACCCGAATGTTGGGCCAGCGACCCACAAACAAAGGGATTACGCATTGAGGTTTCGCCGGGGCGTTCGCTGCTGTTGCCGCACGATCAATTCATCTTCGCGGAACTGACCAGTGGCGGCGATGAGCAAAACCTCAAGCTGGTCTTCGCCACGCACGAGGTTTCCGTTCGCGGTCACCACTTGCGACGAATCGAAACGATAATGCAAAGGCTCGAATTGTCGCTACTCGCCAAATTGCCAAACAATCAACAGTCTCTCATCACAGAAGGGCAACCGGTGATTCTTAAAATTGCTATTACTGAATTAAAACCCTCTAGTGAGGAATCAAATACGATGCGCGGATAATCTCCTCGCAGGTCTTGTCAGCGAACTCCAACAATCTTGAGGTAGGCGGGAACGCTGCCCGATTTTCCCCAGCGTTACCACGCGTCCGCATTGGAGTTGTCCTGACCCCTCCGTTATTCTGGCACGCGCGAGGAGAAGCTCGCCTAGACTCCCGAAGCGCGAGACCATCAAACGGAAGATCGAACAACGGTATGAGGAAGTTAGGAAGTTTGCCTCGCAAATCCGGTTTGCTAAAAACGATCGGTGGATTGCGGTTCACATTTTTGCATGGCGCAATTGCAGCGCGTTGGTGATCACTGAAACCGAACTCAGGCTCATGGCCGCGCCCGCAATGATGGGACTGAGAAGCAGGCCAAAGAACGGATAAAGCACACCAGCGGCAATAGGGATGCCGAGCGAATTGTAGACGAACGCGAAGAAAAGGTTTTGACGGATATTTCGCATCATTGAACGACTCAAGGTGATGGCCTTGACGATGCCGCGAAGGTCGCCTTTGACGAGAGTGATGCCGGCGCTTTCCATCGCCACGTCCGTGCCTGTCCCCATTGCGATGCCGACGTCTGCGGCGGCAAGCGCAGGCGCGTCGTTGATGCCATCGCCTGCCATCGCTACGATTTGGCCTTGTTGCCGGAGTTGCTGGATGCGCTCGTGTTTGTGCTGCGGCTCAACGCCCGCTTCCACTTGATCGAGTCCGAGTTTTTTGGCGACGGCGTTTGCGGTACGCTCGTTGTCGCCAGTGAGCATGATGATTTTTAGACCGAGCCGGTGAAGCTGCGCGATGGCTTCGGGCGTGGATGCCTTGATGGGATCGGACACCGTGAGAATTCCGGCAGCTTTTGCATTAATGGCGACGAACATTGCCGTCTGTCCTTCCGCCTGTAACGCGGTTGCCTTGGGTTCAATACCTTCCAAGTCCGCGACACCGCGCTCTTGAAGGAATCTTAGTTTGCCGACAGCGATTTCGCGCTCGCCCACTTTTCCGATGACTCCGCCGCCGGTGATGGAAGTGAAGTCCGCCACGCTTTGCAGCTTCGCGCCGCGCTCTTTAGCCCCACGAACAATCGCGGCAGCGAGCGGATGTTCGCTGTGCTGTTCAACCGACGCGGCAAGGAACAACAATTCATGTTCACTCACGCCGCTGACGGGAAGGATTTGCGTGAGGCGAGGCTTGCCTTCGGTCAGCGTGCCGGTTTTATCCACGACGACAGTGGTGACTTTCTCCATGACTTCTATAGCTTCTGCGTTGCGAATGAGCACGCCTGCCTGTGCGCCGCGACCGATGCCAACCATGACAGAGATCGGCGTGGCAAGCCCCAGCGCGCATGGACACGCGATGATGAGCACGGCGACCGCGTTGACGATGGCATGAGCGAAACGCGGTTCAGGACCGATCCAGGCCCAACCGATGAAGGTCAACACCGCCACAGCCATCACTGCCGGAACGAAGTAGCCGGAAACTTTATCGGCCAACGCCTGGATCGGCGCGCGACTGCGTTGCGCGTCGGCAACCATCTGAACGATGTGCGCCAGCACCGTGTCGCTGCCGACGCGCTCGGCTTGCATGAGGAAACTGCCGGTGGTGTTAAGCGTCCCGCCTGTCACTTTGTCGCCAACGTTTTTTTCCACCGGAATCGGCTCGCCGGTAATCATGGATTCGTCAATCGAGGTTTTCCCGTCAAGCACGATGCCGTCCACCGGAATTTTTTCGCCCGGGCGGACGCGCAATTTTGCTCCGGCTTGAACGGATTCAAGCGGCACGTCGCGTTCCTCGCCGTCTTGAACCACACGGGCGGTTTTGGGCGCCAGATTAAGCAAAGCGCGGATGGCGCTGCCGGTTTTGCTCCGCGCCCGCAATTCGAGCACCTGGCCGAGCAGCACGAGCACGACAATCACCGCTGCTGCCTCGAAATAAATTCCAACCTTGCCATCGGGCGCGAATGAAATCGGAAACGCACCCGGCACAAGCATAACCGCGGTGCTGAACAAATAGGCAGTGGCGACGCCAATGGCTATGAGGGTGAACATATTCAATTGCCTCGTGACGAGTGAACGCCAACCGCGCTTGAAGAAAGGCCAACCCGCCCACAACACTACGGGCGTTGAGAGTACGAACTGAATCCAGCGTGACGTGTCGCCCATCACCCAGCTTTCGTGGCGTTGCGGGGGAATCAGGTGCGCCATTGCGAGCAGGAAGACTGGCAGCGCGAGCGCCCCGCCCAGCCAGAACCGGCGCGTCATGTCGGTGAGTTCGGGACTTTCTTCCTCGACCGCTGACACGGTTTTCGGCTCTAACGCCATTCCGCACTTTGGGCAATTTCCCGGATGATCCTGTTGAACTTCCGGGTGCATCGGGCAGGTATAAATGACTTTGCCCGTTGTCGGCGCAACCCACGCCGGATTGCGTTCCAACGCCATCCCGCATTTCGGGCAATCACCCGGCTTGTCCGACTCCACGCCGGAACACATCGGGCAGAAATACTTTGCGGCAGACGAGGGTTTCACTGCTGCGTCTCCATGCTCGTGGTTGGAATGGCCGCCAGGATGGTGGCCACCACAACAATCATCGTGCACGGGAGCGGGTTCAGCCTTGTCGCCGCAACACGAGCTCTCGGCGCTGTGCGCTGGTTGAGTCTCCGCCAGAAATATTTTGCGGCAATGTTCGCTGCAAAAATAGAACGTCTGCCCGCCACGTTCGGCGCGGAGAGCCGTCGTTTCGTCCACTGTCATTCCGCAAATGATGTCTTTGGCCATGTGTTTTGTTTCTCCGCCGTCACTCGGAGGGCAAAATCTTTTTCCCGCGTCAGTTTTTCTCGACAAGGTCCATGCCGCACTTGGGGCATTTGCCGGGTTTGTCCTGCACTACTTCCGGGTGCATGGCGCAGGTGTATTGATGGGCTTGAGTGCCGCTCTTGGCCGGTTCTGCCTTTTTGCAACCAGACGCGCTGAAGACTGCGGTTACCAGGGCCAGCGCCATCAGCGCCGGCATTATCCACTTGGATTTTATCATTGTCGTGCTCCTTTCGAGTTGATGTGTTTTGCGTGCATTGTGGATTTCAGACAGATTCCAATAATTTGGCGAGGCTCGTGCGCAATTGTTGCCGCGCCCGATAAATTCGCGTCTCAACCGCTTTGGTCGTGCATTTCAAAATCTTGCCGATCTCGGCGTGAGAGAGCTCCTCGTACTCGGAAAGTATCAGAGGCGTGCGAAGTTCTTCGGGCAGTTGTCCGACGGCCTTACGGACCGCTTCCGCGCGCTCTACGCCCTGCAAGGACTCGCTCGGTGTGGGCTTTTGTTCTGGCAGGTTCTCACGGAAGTCTTCGCCCGTTGCTTCGTTCTCGGCGTCCAACGAAACTTGTGGATGGCGCGTCCGATGCCGATAGCGGTCTTTCACCAGGTTCATTGCAATCGCGTAAAGCCAAGTCGAGAACTTCATTCGCGAGTCGAACTTCGTGCGGTTCTGAAAAACGCGGACGAACGTTTCTTGGGCGAGGTCGGCGGCGTCATTCTCATCCTGTAAACTGCGGGCGAGGTAGTTGAACAGCTTTGGGGCGTGGCGTTCCATCAGGTCATTGAGCGCCAGGTTGTGGCCGGCGGCGAGCCGGGTCATGTCCGTTCGGTCGCATTCGTCGAGTTGGGCAGCGGTGTCGCTCACGGTTTGACATTCACAGAAAAGCTAACGCTGCCATTGCCACGCGGTCCATCGTAACGGAGCGTGGCCGTCCAATCGCCGGCCATATCGGCCTTCACTTTGGCCCGGTATCGGCCGGGCGTTCCGGTCGGTTCAATCGTTGCGCCGTTGTGCATCACCATGCCGGGCATGTTCATGTCGAGATCGAATTTGACCATGCCAACATCCACGAGTTTGCCGCTGCTCGTTTCGCGGAACTCGATGAGGATGTCGTTCAACGCATGTTGCAACCGGCCTTCCGGATGAATGAGATTGACCGTTAGATCTTTCACCTTCTGCGTGGCGAAAGGAGTGCCGGAGACCTCTCCGCCAAAGCCACTGTGGCCGAATTTTTGCCACAAAAAGAATCCGCCCACGAGAGCAGCCACGAGGAGAAGCACGATGAACAGCCAACGACTTGAGCGAGACGACTTTGCTCGTGGACTACTTGGAGCGGTTGGCGCAGAAGTGGCAGTGGTTGGATCTGTGGACAAAGGAATAGCAGCAAACTCACCAGGAATCGAATTTGCGGTTGAGGCAGCCGCACTATTCGGACGGGCCGAGAGCGTGCCCAAATGTCGCTTGCGCCAGAGGACGTAAATCACCGGATAAAGCAACAGTTCCAAGATCCCGGAAGTGATGATGCCTCCGATCATTGGTGCCGCGATGCGCTTCATCACGTCTGCACCGCTCTGCGTGGTGGGGGACCACATGATTGGGAGTAAGCCGAACAGGATGGCGCAGATAGTCATGATCTTTGGCCGGATGCGTTGCACCGCCCCTTCGATGACGGCAGAGCGGAGGTCGTCCATGGAATTCATTCTGCCGGCGAGACGGAATTTGTCCCAGGCATGGTCGAGATAGAGCAACATCACGACCCCCGTTTCGGCGTCGAGACCGGCCAGGGCGATGAGCCCGACCCAGACGGCCACACTCATGTTGTAGCCGAGCAGGTAGAGGAACCAGAACGCGCCTACGAGCGAGAAGGGCACGGCCAGGAGCACAATCACCGTTTTGACCGCCGATTTAGTGTTCATGTAGATGAGCACGAAAATGATCAGCAACGTAAAGGGAACGACCAACTTGAGCTTTTGCTCAGCGCTCTTGAGATACTCGAACTGGCCGGCCCACTGGATGTAGTAGCCCGGCGGGAATTGGATGGTATCCCGAATGCGCTTGGAGGCGGCGTCCACGTAACCCTGAATGTCCTCGCCGGTGATATCCACGAACACAAAGCCGACCAATTGCCCGTTTTCGTTGCGGATGGACGGCGGGCCGGTCTTGAAATTGATGTCGGCCAGCATCGAGATGGGAATTTGCGCCAGCTGCCCTCCAGCCCCCATTCCTGTCGCTGCCGGTTTGCCGGCGGTCATCCCACCGGCGGGTGGTTCCGCCTGTGCCATCGGCACGGGCACCAGCACCCTCTTGAGCGCATCGAGGTCTTCGCGGAAATCGCGCGCGTAGCGGACGCTGACGGGATAACGCTCCCGGCCTTCGACGGTAGTAGTGATGGTCTTGCCGCCGATGGCAGTTTCTACGATGTCGTTTATATCGCCAACGGTAAGGCCGTAACGTGCGGCAACTTCACGGTTGGGGGTGAAGTCGAGGAAGTATCCGCCCGTTGTGCGTTCGGCGAATACGCTGCGGGTCTGCGGAAAATCGCTCAACGATTTCTCAATTTGCACGGCCACGTCCTGGATCGTGCCCAGGTCGGGGCCGAACACCTTGATGCCCAGAACGGAGCGGAAGCCAGTGGTAAGCATTTCGGTGCGGGTCTGGATCGGCATCCAGAAAATGTTCGCCATGCCGGGCGTTTTCATTTTGACGTTCATCTCCGCAACGAGCTTTTCCCAGGTCATGCCCGGACGCCACTGCTCCGGCGGCTTGAGCCGCAGCACGGTTTCAAACATTGAGACGGGCGCGGGGTCGGTCGGGGTTTCCGACTGGCCGGCCTTGCCAAAGACCGATTCCACTTCGGGAAACTGCCGCAGCATCCGATCCTGGATTTGGAGGACTTTGGTCGCCTCGGCGACGGTCATGCCGGGCACGGCGGTGGGCATGAACAGAATGTCGCCCTCGTTGAGCGGCGGCATGAATTCCTTGCCGAGTTTCATGAAAGGATAGACCGTGACTCCCAGGATAAGCAGCGCGGCAATGAGGGTTAGCCAGCGGAAGCGGAGGACGAAATTGACGAACGGCCGGTACGCCCAGATCAGGAAACGGTTGATGGGATTCTTAGCCTCGGGCGTGATCTTGCCGCGCACAAAGAGCAGCATCAGCACCGGCACCAGCGACACGCCCAGCATCGCGGCGAAAAACATCGAGAAAGTTTTCGTGAATGCCAGCGGCTTGAACAAGCGGCCCTCCTGGGCTTCGAGCGAGAACACCGGGATGAAACTCACGGTGATGACGAGCAGCGCGAAAAAGAGCGGTCTGCCCACGCTCTTGGCGGCGGCGATGATGACTTCGACGCGCTCCGCGTTCGTCGGGTCGCGGCCTTTTTCCTCTCGGAAATGTTCAAGAAACTTGTGCGCATTCTCGACCATGATGATGGCCGAGTCCACCATCGCGCCGATGGCGATGGCGATGCCGCCCAGCGACATGATGTTCGAAGTCAAACCCAGCCAATACATCGGCAGGAACGAAAGAAGAATGGCGATGGGCAGCGTGATGATGGCAACCAGCGCGGAGCGGATGTGCCAGAGGAAAATCAAAC
>Ga0222749_10001823_pt1 | contig 10408 bp, 14 predicted proteins | sample IncBWH2Mmetat_FD_197234 | JGI IMG/M metagenome (GOLD analysis project Ga0222749, IMG submission 197234) | Metatranscriptome of lab incubated forest soil microbial communities from Barre Woods Harvard Forest LTER site, Petersham... | ecosystem: Environmental > Terrestrial > Soil > Temperate...
TGCCGGAGCGTGGCGGTGGGATCGGGCAGATACAACAAAATGAATCTGCCGACTAGAGCGTCGAACGGCCGGGAGTCGGTAAACTCGTTGAACTGCGCGGTTTGAAGATGAATGTTGGCGATGCCGGCTTCGGCGACACGCTTTGCGGCCCAGGCGACGCTGGCGGAATCTCGATCGAGGCCAACCACGGAGCCTGTTGGGCCGACCATTTCGGAGGCGAGCATGGCGACGTCACCGGCGCCGCTGCCGATGTCCAGAACGCGCATGCCGGGGCGGATTCCTGCGGCGCGAAAGGCGTCGGCCAGAAGCTCGCGAAGGAGCTCACCCTGTTTCATCAGGCGACGGCGTTCGCGGTCGCTGGAACCCATCGCGTAGGCAGCGTGCGACGCGGAATCGGATGTTGGAGGTCCGTTGGATGGGTCGGTCGTCACAAGTCTCCTAAGTAGGAAGTATTTCAGCCTCTAGAGAAGGACCACAGGATCGCCCACGCGGAGGATTTTACCTGATTGCGTGGGAGCAACGCGCGTGTTCGTGGCAATACGGTAGTAATGGTCGAAGCGCGCTTCCGGAGTCCAGCTGGGGATATTGGCGCGGCGGAAATCCGAGAGACGTTTCTGGAAGCCGAGAGTAATTTCCCCGGTGCGTGCATCGCGCGGCGGCACCGGGCATCGCGCGCAGGGATTGCTGCCCTCGAAGTGCGCTTCGCCGATGCGGAAACGCACGGCGCTGCGCTCCTCTTCGCCGAAGAGCTGATCTTCCCAGAACGCGGGAACGCTGTCGATTTCAAGCGTGGTGCGAAAGCGGAGGCGTGCGTCTTCTAGGGTCATGCCGGGAAATAGGCCGGAGATTGCCTGCAGAGTTGCGGTGGAGATGATGGTAGGGCCGTTGGCGATGCTGTCGTCCGGGAAGCCGCCCGGCGAATGACGCACGATAATCTGCTGCTCGAAGAATACGCTGAACCATTCCGCGGCATCTTCCGTGCCGCCCGGGAACGCAAATGTCCTGGCAGGAATTTTGCGAGAGTCACCGGGAACAGAAAGCGTGGCGGAACTGACGTCTGGCGCATACGCAGCGCGAATTAAGTGCACGGCGGCCGTGCGTTTGCCATTCACCCACTGCCCATCCACCGAATAAAGCGCCCAGGCGCGGTCGTGGTCGAGCCCGCCGGCCGGGCCGATGCGCGCTTCCTGGACGTGGACCGGATCCAGCGCCTTAATCGGATGGAGGCGGATGTTCGCGAGTCGCGGCGTTGCTGTCGATGAGCTCACGAAAAAATTGTAGCAGACAGCAAGGTTCAGTAAGTGTCTTTCAATTCCGGGGGATTGGGGCGGCTGGCGGGCGGGACGATGCCGTTTTCGCGCAGGTAGATGGTCATTTGGCCGTAGTGGTCGGCTGCATGCCAGACGATCACGGTGGCAATACCCATGCGCGTATTGGGTCCGGCGTAGGGGCCTTCGATGGGGTAAAACATGTTTTTTGAGTCAAGCACACTGAGGGACTTGCGAATGGTTACGAAGGAATCGCGCAGGTAGATCAGCAGCTCTTTTTTCGACTTCGCAGGACTGGGGCCGCCTTTGTCGCAGGCTTCGGGTGGCTTGGTGCCGTCCAATTCCGCGGCGAACCCGAAATTGCTGCACGCTACGTGTTTCACCTGTTCTGCGAAAGTGCGCACTTCCGCAGGGCCGAACTCCGGCTTCTCGTTCTTGAACTTGCCTTCGGCGGGGCGGTAGCCGTATTTTTCTTCCGGCATAGCTTCGGCGGCGGAACGGAGTTCATATTCCTGGTACTTCAGGCCACGCAGAAAAGCGGCAGCGACGGTTTCCTTCTTGCTCATTTCAGCGGCGGTTGGCTGTTGCTGCGGATTGGCCTGGACGCTCTTATCCTCAAGGGGTTTCGTCTGGTCGGGCCGCTGCGCCTGTGCCGGAAAAGGCGGCTGCGAAGATTGCGCTTCCGCGGGCGGACCTGCGAGAGAACAGACCAGGAGCGCGGCGACGGCAAGGGCACGCAATGAGAGGTACTCGGCAATCAGACTCTTGGGGCACATCGGACCCTCCTTCCTGCGAAGTCTATCACTGGATTGTTGGCGCAGGCGCCAACTCATTGAAAATAAAAAGCTAAAAAAATCTTTGCAAAAAGTGAAAGTTTCCCTTGACAAAATTTTAGACTTTGATACACTTTCTCTTGTAGAGAGTTGCGTCCCGGTCTTGACCGGGACGTTTTGCTTTTAGGGCGCTTTTTTTCGAACTCCCATTCCTGCCTCCATCTTCAAGACTGACACAAGCTTGGGGGCGTAAATCTCGTCATTCCATGAATTTGCCAAGGCCTTCGCCCGGCGCCGTGATGCGGAAACACGTATGCGCCTCCGTGCGAAGCGCCGTCGCATATACGTTTGTCGTCACAAAGGAGCAGCCATGCCAGCCTATGCGAACACGTTTCCACCGAGTTCCCTCGAAGCGGGTGCCGTGCAGAACGTCTGGGCCACCGGTGACGGTAACCTCGCCAGCGGAACCAAGACGCAGCGCGCGGCGCTCGTGCAGCGTCCCGGAGGCGAGCCCATCAAGGTCGCTTTCCGCTGTGCGTTCAGCGGCGCGCCGGGAGTGATCGCTCTGCAACTGCAAACCTCCGATACCGATGTGGACACCGACTACGTGAACGAAGGCGCAGCCATCTCGGCGGTCAACGCCTCCAATGTCGCCCGGGGAGAATTTCCCAGCGTCGCAGCGAAATTCGCGCGCCTGCTCGCTACAACGGTTACCAACGCGGTTACCGCGACCGTGGACCTAGCCAGTTAGAACACCCGTTTCAAGTACTGCGGACTGCTGCAATTCCAAGGGTTAGAACTCGCTCCAAGGGTGAATTCTTCTCACTCATGAAATGCATTGCTTATGTTCGATCGGACCGCGCCGGGAACGCCTGGGCAAAGTGCAATCGGCGTGCCGCGCGAAATTCCGATTTCTGCATCGCGCATCGCGACGCCACGAACGGAGTCGTTCTCGGATTGATGGTAAAGGGGTTCCCCGAGCGCGCCACGCAGCCAGCGGCGGCTCCGGCCGAACCGGCCGCAAAAAAAGTGTTCATGAATTGACCAATCAGGCTGCGAGATTCCTGGTATCGAAGCAAATCAGCAACTCGACAGCGGTACCACACGAAACGAAGGCATTGGTCTCTCCGGAGGATCCATGTCCGAAGCGGAGCGCAACTTGTGGCGCGCGGTTTTGGAGCAGGCCTACGAAGACGCGGAGATGCTCGCGAGCAGTGAAGACAAGGAATCCCAGCCCTTGGACTGCGCGCGAGCGCGGCGTTATCTGCGTGGCTGCAGCCCGTTTGAATTGGGAAATCTGGAACTGGTTTGCGATTTTGCCGATGTGCCCGCGGACCGTGTGATTCTGTGGGCGCGGCAGCGCTATACGGCGCAGCCAACGATGGACCAGCTGTTGGAGCGCTGCAGCGAAGCTGCCGCTTTTCCTTCCGCGCAAATCGCGCCGTCAGAAAAGCGGGAGCCACACTCCCGCACTCCACAAACTGCGGCTTAGTGGCGCAGGGTGGTAAACGCGATGAATAGACGGAAGACCAACGGACACGCCGAACCCCAAGACCGCGTGAATGGCCACTCCGCCGGAGCCGCGATTGCGGCTCAGAGGGCGCAGGTTCGCGCTGCGAAGACCGCTTCGCCTGGCGAAAAAGAAAGTAGCGGCAAAACGGAAAAGGACAGTGTCCACTTTCCTGGCCCTACCAACTCCGAAGCCATGCAGGATGCGGGAGCTTACGTGAATGCCGTAGTCGAACGCGTTGACCTGGTAGCGGCGAGCGTGCGACTGGTGGAATCTGGCGACCAAAAGATCGCCAAAGCCGAACTGGATCGTTTGCGCGACATGAAATTCGGCAAAGTCGGCCCGGCGGCCGTGGAAGAGCAGGCGTGGCCGGAGTTGGGAGATTTGCCACGCCCGCCGCGGTAAGAATGTTCAGCAGAAGGAGAACGTATGGCCAGTGCGAAGACAGTGTTCATTGGAGAAGTGACGCAAGTCGCGGGGATTGCTTCCGCAGTGGCGGGCGTGGCGCTGAGTTTGCATCACTGGCCCGCGGCGGCAGCATTGATCGGCGGCGGCGTGGCGTTTTACATCGGCAAAAAGCTGCGCGCGCAGTAGGCCGATGGGCAGGCTATTGCCATTCAGCCACTACTACAAACCATTTTCGCGACAGAAGGAGTTTCACGAATCAGCGGCGAAGTACCGCCTGTTTGGCGGCGCGGCCGGGCCGGGGAAAACGAAAGCGTTGTTGTGGGAAGCGATTATGCAGGCCTTGGAAGTTCCGGGCTCGGACTCGCTGCTGCTGCGACGCACATTTCCAGAACTGGAGTCGTCGCTGCTGTTGCAATTCCGGCGCGATGTGCCGCGCTCGATGTACAAGAGTTACAACGAGTCCAAGCACCTGGTGACGTGGAGCAACGGATCGACGACACGCTTCGGGTACTGCCGCAACGAGAATGACGTTTACCAATATCAAGGCGCGGAGTTTTTGTTCATCGGGCTGGATGAGCTGACGCACTTCACACTGAAGCAGTGGCAATTTCTGACTTCACGCAATCGCTGTCCGTTGCCCCACTCGCGCTGCAAAATGGCCGGCGCGACGAACCCGGGAAACATCGGCCACGCCTGGGTCAAAGCGCTGTGGGTGGATCACGTTGCGCCGCCGGGCTTTGAGCGCGGGGATTTATACGATCGCGACGACTATGCTTTTATTCGCGCGCGGCTTGAAGACAACCCGATTTACGCCAACGACGCCGAGTACCGCAAAACGCTGGAGTCGCTGCCGGAACACCAGCGGCGCGCGTTTCTCGAAGGCGATTGGAACGTTTTCGCAGGACAGTATTTTGACGTCTTCGATTTCGGCCGGCACACCGCGCGGCCTGAAGAGATTCGGCTGGAGCCGTGGTGGCCACGGTGGATTTCCATCGACTGGGGGTTTCAGCATCCCAGCGCGGTGTATTGGCATTGCGCCGTTCCGAAGGAGCAGGGAAGCAAGGTCGTAACGTACCGCGAATTTGTGCAGAACAATCTTTCGCCGCGCATGCTGGCGCAGGCCATCGCGGAACGTAGCGCCCGCGAACCGATCAGCGAAGTGCTTCTCTCGCCCGATGCGTTTGCGCACCGAACTTCGGAAGCCTCCATCGCGGAGCAGTTGGGCGATGTGCTGATCGCGAATGGTTTGCCGCGGCCGGCGCCCGCCGATGACGACCGCGTAGGCGGCTGGCAGTTGATGTACCAGATGCTGGAAGGGAATTCCTGGGTCATCACCGACAATTGCGCGAAGCTAATCGATTGTCTGCCGCTGCTGGTACGCGATGAGCGCCGTCGCGAAGATATTCGCAAGGTCGAGGGGGATGACCCTGCCGACGCCGCGCGTTATGGATTGGTCTCCGGCGGAAGGTTCGCCGGTGTTGGGGCCGCCTTCGGGCCGCCCAGGGCGGGGCAACCCCCGCCCTTAAATCGCGCGGGGAGCGGGGCGCACTTCGTGACTGGGATGCCGCTGGACGTGCAGATCGAGCGGCAAGTCAGCGCCACGGACCCCACCTCGCGTGCCATTCACTTCCAGCGTCTCGAAGCCGAAGCGAAAAAGCAGTTCCGGCCGAAGTCTCTTCCGCGTCGGCGCTGACAAAAAGAGGGAAGTCAAAGGGCAACATTGCGCGCCGTGGCAAAAGCGACTACATTGTGCCTGTTGGTCATACGTGAATACTCGTCAAATCGCCGCTAAACTGTTTTTTGGGACGGCGTTTTTGTTTGCGCTGGTTGGAATCGTTTTGCTAAAGAAGGGACTGCCAGTTGAGCCTTCGCTAGCACCTTTGTTTTTTCTCATGATCCCTGGATTGATACCCTTTTCGGTGGCAATACTTTCGGCTTGTTTCGGTGTTGCGTATCTCGGGTTCGAGCGCAAGACCAATCGCCCTGTTAGCGTTCCGCTGGCCGTCGCACAATTAATCGTATTCTTGCTCGGGGCGTATGGGCATAGCGTTATAGTGCGGTTCTGGTGGCGGGTCTTGGGCACAGAACGTGCCACAGGGTTGGCAATGCCGACCTGGAGCGCGTTACTCTCAGCTTCGGCGTTCACGCTGAGTTTGGTTTTGTTTATCGTTAATATTGTTTGGAGCTTGCGGAGACCTCTCCAAAAAGCGTAGCAGCCGTTCATTCTTTATCGCGCGCTAGTACCGGCGCAAATCAACCAGGACGCAAAACTTAGATGGTCATGTTCCGATTTCTCAGAGAGATCGTTCGCTCGAGGTACGTCGGCTTGCTGGAGGCTGATGTCGCCCGGTTGCGGGCGGAGAATCGCGCGCTAATGAATTCGCTGCTGGGGACGGCGGGATTTCCGCCGGTGGAGTTTCCCGAAGTGCCGCAACCGCAGCCATTGCCTCGGTTGCGCAAACGTTCTTGGCATCAGATTCAGGCGTGGCGCGGGAACAAAGCCGGTCGCGAATCCTCTGTGGATTTGGATGGCGCTTTGCCAAATAGAGCCAGTGGCCCCGTATCGCATTCTTGAAATTCCAAATTGTGAGAGAAATTACTCCGTCAAGTACATCGTCCAGACGTTAGACGTGGCCTCAAGGCGCGGCATGTTCTGCAGCATTTCGACCTTTTGCCGCGGTGTGTAGGATTCTGGTTTTTCATCCGGCGGGCGGTAACGGGCTTCCTCGATATTGCGCGTGGGTGCGAGGACGTACTTCAGCGAAACGTGGTAGTAGCCCTTTCCGGTGAAAACAAAATCATCGGAAGGATCGCCGGCGAATTGGTAGTCCATTTTCTCGCCGGGCTGCAGCACGGAAATCATCATGTCATTGACCGCGCCGGTTACCGGGCAGTAGTACACAGGCGGGCCGTCGTACACCTGCGGTGGAAGGGTGCGGCCGCTCGAATTCGTGATGTTCCAGACGAATCTGGTTTCGTCATCAAAGAGGAATGGGAATCGCAGCGCCACGGGCTTGTCGGAGTGGTTCGTCAACGTCACGTTAAACTTCAGAGTTTCCCCACGGCGAATCAGGTGTGGCCCGGAGATAGTGATCTGCACCGGTGCAACGGCACTGGGAGAGGCCTGGTCCAGTGAGTGGGCTGGTCCAGCAGTCAGAAAACACGCAAGCAGGGCAACAGCCAGGGCTCGGTACATGGAAAGTGCTCCTGCTAAAAAAGTAGCGATTTCAAATGCGCGTGTCATCAGTACGGAAGGACTAGTGTTCCCTGAGCGTCAAAAATCGCGTTTTAGTTGAGAGTTACTGCCAGTGGGCTCGATATCGCGCAGATTGAAGGCGAGTTTTTCAGCAGGGCGGCTTTCTTGCTGCCTGGAGCCATGAGGTAGTGCTCCGGATAAAACGTGTATGCCAGGGTGACCTGGTAGGCGCCGCGCCCGGGGAAATTCAAGCTGAAAGAAGGATCGGCGATTCCCTGAAACTCGAACTGCTCGCCTGGTTGCAGAATCAGCAGATCTTTGTCCTCGATGATTTTCGGGTTTTTTGGATCGAGGATAGTTGGAGCGAAAATCGTCCTCTGGTACATCGTCGCAATGATGCAGTAGATCTGATATTGCGGAATCCGTGAGACGTAGCGGCCTTTGGCATCCGTGGCATCCCAGGTTGTGAAGATTTCTTCGGCCCAATCGCGGTGCGGCGGTACGAAGGCCACGGGCTTCTTCGAGCGGTTGATCAGCACGGCGGTGAACTTTTCGCCGTGCCCCTTGCGGAAAAGCGGCATGGTAGCCGGGCCGGAAATGACTAGCTCGACTTCCGCATAGACCACCGGTTTTACGGCGGTTTGACCCTGTGCGCTATTTGCCGCCAGCAGCAGGGGGAGCACAAGAATCAGCGTGTGCAGCAATCGCCGCATGAGAATTGGACCCTGAATCATCTTGATTCGCCTCCGTTACACCTGTCACCAGTACGAACGGTCTACCCAGGCACCTTGCCAGCCAGGACGAACGAATGAGCTTCGAAAACGAGCCCACGGTTAGAACGATGGAGCCGGGAATTCTTGCACCCGCGGACGGAAACACCGGAACGGGAGCGGCGCCAGGCTTGAGCCCAACATCTGCGGATGCTCCGATGGATCTCGGCCCGAACAACGAGCGGCTCGAAGACGTGAAGCCGGAGCTGGTGCATGCGCTGCGCGAGCTGGTGCGGCAATACCGCCAGGAGGGAATCGTTGCGCGGCGCCATGAGACTCGCAGGATTCGCCAGGCGCGGCTCTTTTGGCAAGGCTTGCAATACTCGTGGTGGAATCCGAACGACATGAACTGGCATTTGCCGTACGAGAACCGGTCCAGTGACGACCGCGAACTCGAGGAAATGCCCCGCTATCAATTCGTTACGAATTTTTATCAGGGATTTGGGCTGTCGTTCATTGCGGTGCTCTCGCAGGACGTGCCAAGCGAGCTTACTGACGAACAGCTTGCCAGCCTCAACTCGCTCAACCAGCAGTTCCTCAGCCAGCAGCAGCAGGTCGGGAACACGCTTCTGCCTCAATTCCAGAGCATTCTGAACAATCCGGGCCTCAACTCCGCGGACAAAGCTGCGGTGACCGGCCAATCGCAAGGCGCGCTTGCCAGCGCCTTCGATTCGCTCCAGCAATCCGCGCAGAACCGGCTGGCGCGCACACGCAATTCCGCCGGCTTCGGCGAGCTCACCGACGAGCTCGCGCGCCAGAAGGGAATTGCGGAAGCGGGCCAGGCGCAGCAAAACCAGCTGGCCTTCACCAACACCGCCTTCCAGCGCCAGATGGCCGCGCTCCAGGGACTCTCCGGCCTCTTCGGCGTGGACTCGAATCTCCTCGGCCGCACGCTGGGAATCCCCGCGGAGCTCCTCAACGTTCGCAACAACGCTTCGCGCAGCAGCGGCGGATTTTTCTCCGCCCTCGGCTCCGGCCTGGGCTCGACGCTAGGCACCCTCCCCGGCGCGCTCTTCTGATTTTGGAGTGCGGGAGCAAAGCTCCCGCTTTTCCTCCCGCGCGAATCCATCAGCTAGAAAAAGCGGCAGCCAACCTGCCGCACTGCATAAGGAACCCTGTGCCCACGCATTGGCTCACCATCCTGACCGCCCTCGTTCCCGTCGGCGTGCAGTTCGTATTATTTCTCCGCTGGCTGCATCGCCGCATGCGCAACGACGAAATCGTCAGCGCCTTCGTCCGCGACATCGCCGCGATCCATTTGCCACACATTTATCAGGCCCTCCACGAAATCGCCAAGCAGCAGGGAATTAGCCTGCCCGAAACGCCAATGGTGCGCTTCGTGGACTTAAACGGCCATCGCAGGAGATGAGCCACTCATAGATCGAGTTGGCCACCCTTGAGTGTAGGAATGAGATTGATCTTTGGCGTCTTCGGATCCACAGCCTGAATACGCAGTTTGAGGGTGTATGAATCGGACGGTTTGAGATGCATCCTCAAACAATTTGCATGCCAGTAGGCAGTCTCGTCCCCGCCGGACATGAGCACCCATTCTTTTTGAAACCGTTCCTCGATCTCTTTATCGGTCGGAATATTGCAGTCGTCGCACGGCGCGTTCTCCCTGGGAACTATGCCAGCCGCCCGGCAAATCACTCGGTCCCTTTGATCGACCAGGAGCGCTTCAAGTTGGGTGCTCAGGTTAGTTAGTTCCGAGCGGTTGTCACCCGTTTTCCCTTCCGCATACAGCTCGAGGGACATCTCTTCGTTGGGCATACCACCGAAATGGAAAACATATTCACCGGATTGATAGAAGGGGATTGGCCTCATGCGGATCCAGTAACCGAAGACTGGTCCACCGGAGAACTTCCCGTCTCCGCGGAATCTCAGGGTCGGGTATTCATCCGCCAGCAACAGTGCCAAAGGCACTACGAGCGTGACGATCAGAGCAATTCTACCTGTGGATAGTTTCATAAAATCTCATCTCGCAGCTTACCACTAGATTTCACGATGGGCGCTCCTTCGCAACTCTTAAACTTCGCGCGCAAAGCCGCCGACGCGCAAGGACTCGATCCCGGCCTCGTCTGCGCCGTGGTCGAGCAGGAATCCGGGTGGAATCCCTGGGCCATGCGCTACGAACCGGCGTTTTTCACCAAGTACGTCGCGCCGCTCTACACCAATAGCAAGGTGTCGGCCTCCGAGGCTTACGCTCGCGGGTTTTCCTGGGGACTGATGCAAGTGATGGGACAAGTCGCCCGCGAATTTGGCTTCGAGCCTGTGTTTCTCTCAACGCTGTGCGACCCGGAGCAGGGCCTGGCCATCGGCTGCAAAGTCCTGCGCAAAAAAATCGAAGCCGCCGGCGGCGACGTAACACGCGGGCTGCTCGCCTGGAATGGCGGAGCGAACGCGCTGTACGCCGCCCAGGTCCTCGCCCGCCGCGCTCATTACCTGTAGTTCAGCGGTGGCAATAACTTTGTAGGGGCGCAGCA
>Ga0222749_10001824_pt1 | contig 10404 bp, 5 predicted proteins | sample IncBWH2Mmetat_FD_197234 | JGI IMG/M metagenome (GOLD analysis project Ga0222749, IMG submission 197234) | Metatranscriptome of lab incubated forest soil microbial communities from Barre Woods Harvard Forest LTER site, Petersham... | ecosystem: Environmental > Terrestrial > Soil > Temperate...
CGAAGATGGCCCGCACGCGCCGGGTCCGGGCATCGTACGCATCGAGCAGCCGGTCGATCGCGTCGGGCCCCCGGAATCCCGAGGATCGCGCCAGTCGCCGGAGGTCCTCCTCCTTGCGCGGCAGCCGGTACACCTGCTGGTTCTCCATGAGCTGCATCCGGTGCTCGACCGATCGGAGGAAGACGTAGGCCTCACGGAGCACCGAGGCATCCTCCCGGGCCACGCGCCCCGATTCCTCGAGCTTCCCGAGCGCCTCCAGCGTGTGGCTGCCCAGCACCCCGGGGTCCAGGCGGCCCGCCTCCAGCTGGAGCGCTTGCACGAGGAACTCGACGTCCCGGATCCCCCCCGGGGCGAGCTTGACGTGCCCCTCCGCCGTCCCCCGCTCGTGGAGCTGTTCCTCGATCCGAGATTTGAGGCGTCGGACCTGGGACCGCGCGGCGGCCGAGTCCCGCAGAAGGAGCGGCGCGATCCTCGCGAGGAACCGCCGACCCGCCCCCAGATCACCCACGGCGGCGCGGGCCTTCAGCATCGCCTGCCGCTCGGCGGGCCTGGCTTTCTTCGCCAGGTACTCCTCGAACGCCGCCGCCGTCAGCACCAGGGACCCCTCCCCGCCGTAGGGCCGGAGCCGGAGGTCCACCCGGTAGACGACCCCCTCGAAGGTGGGCTTGCTCAGCGCGTGGATCAGTTCCCGCGCGATCCGAGTGGCCCTCGCCAGGTCGCGGGGTCGGGGAGCCAGGAAGATCACGTCGACATCGGAGCTGTAGTTGAGCTCGCGACCTCCCCACTTGCCCAGCGCCAGGACGACCAGCCCCGTCCTCCGCATCCCGCCGGAGACGACCGAAAGGCATCCCTCCGCAAAGGCGTCGGCCAGCTCGGAGATCTGGCGCGTGACCTGACCGAGATCCTGGAATCCAAGGAGATCGGCGGCGCCGATCCGGAGGACCTCGCGTCGGTGGAGACGCCGGAGCGCGGCCAGTTTCTCCTTTTCCTCCTCCGGAAGGGCGGCGACGTTCCGGAATTCCTCCCGAAGCTCCTCCGCGGCCTTCGGCCTTGAGAGCAGGCGGGCATCCCCCAGAAGCGCCAGGTATTCAGGATTGCGCACGAGGATGTCCGCAAGGTACCGGCTCGCCCCGACGACGTGGACAAAGCGGTCCAGGAGCGCCGGATGATCGAGGAAGGTCCGGTAGAGCTGGAGCCGTGATCCCCGAACGTCCACGAACCGGGACAGGTGGAGGAGGGCGGCGTCGGGGTCGGGCCCCGCCACGAGCGCATCCCTCAGATTCCCCGCCACCCGCGCCAGCGCGAGCATCTCGGCCGCGTCGACAAACAGCTCCTCCAGGCGTCTCCGGGCCGCGGAGGGATCCCGGAACCCCCCGTCCCGGAGCAGATCCTCGAGGTCCGAAGGGACGGTCAATTTAGGCGCGACGGCCACGGTGCTGTTATATCATGGCCCCGTGAGACCCGCACTGGGCACCCTGCTCTGGCTCGCCTCGTGCGCCGCGCCTTCGATCGCTCCCGAAGGGCCGGGGCCCTTCAGGCTTCATCCGGACAACCCGCACTATTTCCTGTTCCGCGGCCGCCCCACGGTGCTCGTCACCTCGGGCGAGCATTATGGCGCCGTGCTGAACCTCGATTTCGACTACGTCAAATACCTCGACACGCTGGCCGCCGATGGTCTGAACCACACGCGCCTCTTTGCCGGCACCTACCGGGAGATCCCCGGCTCGTTCGGGATCACGGACAACACGCTCGCGCCCGAACCCGGGCGATTCGCCTGCCCCTGGGCCCGGAGCGGCCAAACTTACGACCTCCTGAGGTGGGACGACGCGTACTTCGCGCGACTCAAGGACTTCATGGCACAGGCCTCGAAACGGGGGGTCGTCGTCGAGGTGAATCTGTGGTGCCCGAACTACAACAGCGACAAGAAGGATCTCCTCTGGAAGGCGTCGCCCCTTCACGCGACGAACAACGTGAACGCCGTCGGGGCGTGCGCCGGCAACGAGGTGTACACCCTGAAGGATGCAGACCTGACGACGGTCCAGGAGATGACGACCCGGAAGATCGTCCGGGAGCTCAACGCTTTCGACAACCTCTACTTCGAGATCTGCAACGAGCCCTACTTCGAGGGCGTGACGATCGAATGGCAGCATCACATCGCCGACGTGATCGTGGACGCCGAGAAGGACCTCCCGAACAAGCACCTGATCTCGCAGAACATCGCCAACGGGAGGGCGCAGGTGGGGAACCCCCACCCCGCCGTCTCGATCTTCAACTTCCACTACTGCGTCCCGCCCGATGCGGTCGCGATGAACTACCGCCTCGACAAGCCGATCGGCGAGAACGAGACCGGGTTCCGCGGAAGGGAAGACGTCCTTTACCGCACCGAAGGATGGGACTTCATCCTGGCGGGCGGCGCGGTCTACAACAACCTCGACTATTCGTTCACGACGAAGTGCGCCGACGGGACGTTCCTGGCCTACGCGTCGCCGGGCGGCGGCAGTCCATCGTTCCGCAGGCAGATGAAGGTCCTGAAGGACTTCATCCACTCCTTCGACTTCGTCCGCATGAGGCCCGACCGGGGGGTGATCAAGGGGGGCGTCCCGGACGGGATGCAGGCGTGGGCGCTCGTCGAGACGGGGAGGCAGTACGCCCTCTACGTCCATCCGACCCTGGGCAAGGGCAAGCCTTCGCCGGCCCGGGAGGCGCGGGTCGAGATCCTCCTGGAGGCCCCGGCCGGAGACTACGCCGTGGAGTGGATCAACCCCCTGACCGGATCGGTGGACAAGAAGGGGTCGACCACGACCACCGGAGCGCTGACGCTCCGGTCGCCCCCGTTCACCGAGGACGTGGCCATCCGGGTGGTCCGACGCTGAAGGGCGCTACTGCTCGACCTGCTCGACCGCGTACCCCTTCTTGCGGAGAAGCTCGCAGATCCCCTTCTCGCCGATCATGTGGGCGGCGCCCGCGATGACGAAATGGACATCCTTCGTCTTCAGGTATTCCTCGACCTTCTTGACCATCCCCTCGTTCCGGTCGTCCACCAGCTTCTTCTGGAGCGGCGCGAGCTCCGGCTTCTTCGCCAGCCCCTCCGTGATCATGAGCCGGTTGAGCTCCTTGTCGTCCCCCTTCTTCCACGCGCCGAAGATCTTCTCCATCCTCTTCTCGACGTCGTCCACTTCGTCGAGCGTGGAGGAGACGAACAGCTCCTGGAGGTCGTCCGGAAGTCCGGAGAGCAGGTTGATCTGGAACTCGATGGATTCCAGCTCCTTGATCTCCCTCCCCTTGTCCTTCGCCTCCTGGATGAAATGGCGGTCGATCCCGTACTGGGGATCGTACCCGAGCTTTGAGAGCGCCATGACGGAGGCGTTCACGGAGAGGAACCAGGGTTTCATCTGGTCCACCTGGTCCATCTTCAGCCCGAGCTTGGCGACCAGCGCCTCGACGGTCTTGAGCTTCTCCTTCGACAGCTTCGTGCTGAGGGACTCGCCTGGCTTGTACAGGCCCTTCTCCAGGACGAGCTGCTGGATCTTCACCGGCTCCATCTTCCCCTCGTCGGCCTCGACGACCAGGATCTTCGAGCGGTCGAACGCCTCCTCGATGGACTTCGCGAGGGGGTAGAGGTCCTGCTTGGCCATATGGACCGAACCCAGCAGGTAGACCGTGGTGGTGCCGGAGCTCACTTTCCAAAGGAAGGTCTTCTCCCCCCTGAGAAGGCGCTCCGCGCGGGCGGGCGTGGGGACGAGGAGGGCGAGGGCCCCCAGACCCAAGAGGATCCTGCGCATGGTCGTCATTCCTTAAACGGGACCGGCCGGCCTCAGGGCTGCGCGGCCTTGAGGAGCTTCACCATCTCCTCCTTCCAGCCGCCCACGGTCGCCGCCGGGCCCACGAGCTTGAAGAACCAGGGTCCGTCGTCGGTCTCGACCATCGCGGCGATCATCCGGGCGTCCTCGACGGCGTCCCCGCCGAAGCCCGGCGTGTACGTTCCCTTGAGATCGACCAGGGTGACCTTGCATTTCCCCTCGATCGACTCGGGCTTCGCATCGACGCCGCCCATCTGGGCCGACCAGCGCTTGAGGTTCGCCTCGATGCCCCCCGAGTTCTTGCCGAAGAACGAGAGGATCAGCTCCGCATCCTTCGCCTTCTTCTCCTTGTCCGGGATCTTGTACTGCGCCTTCCGCATGCTGGAGGAGGGTTTCTCCTTGGTCCATTCCTTGGGCGCCTCGAACTTGATGATCTTGTCGTCCTGGGGCGCGAGGGCGGCCGCCAAGAAAACGGCGACGGCAAGCTTCATGGTCTTCCTCCTGTGTGGGGTCCCATCTTAATACGCGGGGGGGCGCCGGCGCGAGGAAAGAGTTTCAGGCGAGAATGCCCTTGATCACGTTCCCGCCCAGGTCGGTGAGCCGGAAATCGCGCCCCGAGTACCGATAGGTGAGCCGCGTATGGTCCAGGCCCAGGAGGTGCAGGATGGTCGCGTGGAAATCGTGGACGTGAACGGGGTTCTCCGCGATCCTCGCGCCGTACTCGTCGGTCGCCCCGTAGGAGAATCCGGGCCTCACTCCGCCCCCGGCGAGGAAGACCGTGAAGGCGGGTGCATGGTGGCCTCGGCCCTCGGGCGTCAGGTCGGTCCAGGGAGTCCGTCCGAACTCCCCCATGCCCACCACGAGCGTCTCGTCGAGCAGCCCGCGCCGCTTCAGGTCCTTGAGGAACGCGCCCAGCGGACGGTCGAGCTGGCGCGAGAGGTCGCGGTGCTTGAGGATGTCGTTGTGGTGGTCCCAGTTGTCGTGCGAGCCGACGTCGAAGAGCTCGACCACCCGGACGCCCCGCTCCAGGAGCCGGCGGGACGCCAGGCACTGAGCCCCGAACGACGACCGGTCGCCCCGGTCCGTCCCGTAAAGCCTGAGCGTCTCATCGGACTCCCCGGAGAGATCGAACGCCTCCGGCGCCTCGCGCATGAGGCCGTAGGCCGTCTCGAAGTTCGTCATCCGCGAGCGCAGGTTGAGGTCCTCGGGATGGGCGGACAGGTGCTCCTCGTTCACGTCGCGAAGCATGAGGCGTTCGAGCTCCAGCCGGGTCGCGGACTCCACGGGGCTCTTCACGTTGGGGATCGCTTCGGGCGGCACGATCCTCAGCCCGCGGTAGTGCGCCGGGAGGAAATCCGAGCCCCAGCAGATGTGGGCATTGTAGGGCTCCACTTTCGCGAAGACCACGAACGGCGGAAGGTTCCGGTTCTCCGTCCCCAGCCCGTAGCCGACCCAGGCCCCCAGGCTGGGCATCGGGAGGGTGACCGAACCCGTATGCATCGACAGCGTCGCCTTCGAGTGGCCTCCCGATTCGTTGTAGATCGAATGGATGAAGCACAGGTCGTCCACCGACTCGGCCACGTTCGGCAGGAGGTCGCTGACCCACTTCCCCGAGCTCCCGTACCGGGAGAACTCGAACGGCGAGCCCTTCACCTTCGCCTTGTCGCCGTGGTCCTTCCCGTGGTCGCGCCGAAGCGCGGGCTTGTAGTCGAACGTGTCGACATGCGACATCCCGCCCGTGAAGAAGAAGACAACAAGCCGTTTCGCCCGCGGAGGGAGGTGGCCCGGCCGCGGGGCCAGGGGACCGCCCTGGTGGAGGCCCGCCGCGACCGACAGCCGGGCATAGAGTCCGAGCCCCCCCGCGCCCGCCAGGGCCCGGGAGAGGAAGTCGCGCCGGGTGAGTCCGAACTCGCAGCCCATGGTCTATTCCACGTGATAGAACTCGTTCGAGGCAACCACGACCCGCGCGAAGCTCGCCCACGACTCGCGCTCGCGCTTCTCCTCTGCGATCCCTTCGGCCGCGAGAGCCTGCGCGTATCGGCCCACGTAACCGAGCGCCCGCTCGACCTCCCCCAGGGAAGGCGCCCGTCCGTAGGCCTCGAGGTACGCCCGGCGCACCCGGTCTCCGGGGTCCGTCCAGCCCTCGATCAACCTCTTCGCGAAGCCGGAAGCCTGTTCATGGACGAAGGCGCTGTTCGCCAGGAAGAGCGCCTGGGACGGGACGGTCGAGGAGTCCCGCACGTCGGTGGTCATCTTGGCGTCGGCGCCGTTGAAGAGCGAGAGATACGGATGGGGGTGGAGCCTCTGGACCATGAGGTAGATGCTCCGCGCGTTCGAAGGGTAGATCGCCGTGAACTGTCGGTGAGCCGAGTAGGACCACTTCTCCGCCGGCGGGAAGGGATGCTCCCCCGGTCGCTCGAGGGTGAGGGTGCCGCCGAGCTGGAGGAGCGAATCGCGGAGCGACTCCGCATCCAGGCGCTGCCGGTCGGCCCGCCAGTAATACCGGTTCCCCGAATCCTTCGCCGAGTTCCCCGGGTCGCCGTCGCTCGAGAGCCGGTAGGTCTCCGAGAGCATGATCAACCGGTGCATCGCCTTGATCGACCAGCCGCTCTCGACGAACCGCCGGGCGAGATAGTCCAGGAGCTCGGGATGCGTGGGGGGCTCTCCCTGGAGCCCGAAGTTGGAGGTCGTGGCGACCAGCCCCCTGCCAAAGTGGTGCTGCCAGATCCGATTGACCATGACGCGCGCGGTGAGCGGGTTCTCCAGGCCCGTGAGCCATCGGGCCAGCTCAAGCCGGCCGCTCACCTCGGGAGGGATATCCAGCGTCCCCTGCGGGTGGAGGAACTTCGGGACCCCCCTCCGGACCGACGCGCCGGCGCGGCTGGGTTCGCCCCCCACCTGGATCCTCGCATCGACGGGTTTCCCCTCCTTCACTGCGTAGGCGAACGGGGTCTTCCCGGCGGGGCTCTCCCTGACGAGGCGGTCGAGTTCCTCCCGCAAGACCTTCGTCTTCTCCCCCAGCTCCTTTTCGAGCGCCACCCGGCGATCGTTCGCGTCCTTCCGGCGCCGGTCGCGGTCCTCCGACTTGGGCTCTTTCTTGATCCCCTCGAGGGTCACCCTGACTTCCTTCAGGGCTCTACCTGCATCGCTCTCCTCGTCGAATTTCTTGAGTTCGGCCTCCAGAGCCTTCCGGCGTTCGCCATGCTCCGCCTGATAGCGCTCCTCCCGGGCCTTCAGCTCGGACTCCGGGACCAGGGGGATGAAATCGCTGGGCTTGTGATCCTCCTCGCTCCCGGCGTGGGGATAAACCACGCTCTGGAAGAAGCCATAGAGGGCGTAGTAGTCCTCGCTCGTGATCGGGTCGTACTTGTGGTCGTGGCACCGGGCGCAGCGGAGCGTGAGACCCAGCACGCTCTGCCCGAGCGTGGAGACCGTGTCCTCGATGACGAGGTGCATGTCCTCGTGCTTGTGCGTGCCGTAGCGCTTGGCCTGCGCGATGAATCCCGTCGCGATCACCCGGCCGGCGTACTTCTCGGGCGGACCCGAGCGGGCCAGGAGGTCGCCCGCGATCTGCTCGGTCAGGAATTCGTCGTACGGCTTGTCCTCGTTGAAGGCGTCGATCACCCAGTCGCGGTAGAGGCGGGCCTGGGGGATCGGATAGTCGGAATCGTCGCCCGCCGTGTCGGCATACCGGGCCACGTCGAGCCAGTGGCGCCCCCACCGCTCGCCGTAGCGCGGCGAGGCGAGAAGCTCCTCCACCAGGCGGGCGTAGGCGTCGGGCCGCTCGTCGGCCACGAAGGCCTCGACGCGATCGACGGCGGGCGGAAGGCCGGTGAGGTCCAGGGTCGCGCGGCGGATCAGGGCGCGCCGGTCGGCCGTGCGGACGGGATGAAGGCCGAGCGGCGCCTGAACGGCGCGAATGAGTCGGTCGACCGGATGGGCCGCCTCGCCCGGGAGGGCGGAGGGATCGATCTTCGCGACCGGCTGGAAGGCCCAGTGACGCGCCCCGGAAGGCCCGGGGGTCGCGCGCTCGGGCCATGGCGCGCCGGCTTTGACCCAGCGGGCGAATTCCTCGACCGTGGCATCCGCGAGCCGCTCTTTGGGCGGCATCTTGAAGTCATCGTCGGCGTACCGGAGCGCGTGGATAAGGAGGCTGCCCTCAGGATTTCCCGGTACGATCGAAGGTCCGCGCTTTCCGCCCTTCAGGAGGGCCTGCCGCGAGTCGACCCGAAGGCTGCCTGAGACCTTGTCCCCCCCGTGGCACTTGAAACACGTCCGCATGAGAACGGGGCGGATCTTGTTCTCGAATTGCTCCTCATCGTCGACTGGCCCGGGGAGTGCGGGCGCCGCCGCCCCTCCCCACAGAAGGAGGGAGGCGATCCCCAGGCGGATTCCCCACGTAGGCCGCATTGCTGCCTATGAAACGCGCCGGGGAGGAGGCCCGGGGGAGGTCTTCGCCAAAGACTTCAGCGGCCCGTCACCTTGCGGATCCTCTCCCGAAGCTCGACGAACTTCTCCTTCAGGCCGAACCTGCCTCCATCGAAGTCGGGGTTGTTCCGCTCGGTGTTCTCGATGAGCACCTGGGCGTCGCGGGCGTCGGTCCCGGAACCGCGCTCCAGGAGCATGACGACGAGCTGGTACTTGGCCCGCCACCACGCCTCGCTCCCGGGCAGCGTGATCCGGATCGTGTTGGCGAAGACGGCGGCCGCGTTGTCGTACTGGAACGGCTGCCCCCGCCTTCCCAGCTCGAAGTAGACGTCGCCCAGTTCGACATAGATGGCAAAGAGGGACGGCTGGGCCTGGAGCACGGTCGGGTCGAGCAGCCCCCTGGGGTCCACCAGCTTGTATTCCCGGACGATCGAGTCATACTGCGCCTTGGCGCGCTCCCATTCCTTGGCGTCGGTGGCGGGGAAGCTCAGGCACCGGGCCAGCCGAACCTGGGCGACGAGCCGGTCCTTCGGCGTGAGATCCTCCCGCCTGCCGGCCAGAAGCATCCGGTGGGCGTCGGCGGCCAGTTCCCACGATCTCCGGTCCGAAATCTTCCGGCCGCGGAGATCGTTGAACGATGTCACCCCGTCTCCAAGCTCGTTCAGCCTCCTCGCCCCCTGGTAAAGGCTGTCCGCCGCCTCCATCAAGTCTGAGGTCGAGGGCAGACCCTGGGCCCCCATCAGATCCGCCCACCGGGCCGCAACCGTGACGGACTTCTTCGACAGCTCGCGGATCTCCCGCGCCTCCGATTTCTCGCGTGACCCCGCTCCGATCGCCTGGTCGAGGGCGCGGGAGACCAGGCGGCACGACCGGAGCGTGCCGGACCCTTCGGCCTTTTCCTTCAGCATCTTGTCGAGCGTGGCGATCGCGTCGTCGAGCTTCTTCTGGGCCAACAGCACCTGGATCTCGAGCTCCCACGCCCACAGTCGCCCCTCCGCGTCCTTGCCCTCCTGGGCCTCCTTCTTCCCGAGACATTCCAGGGCGTCCCCCCGACGGTCGACGAGCGGGTGGGCGTAGACCGCCGCCAACTCCCGCCAGGCGACTCCCTCCAGGCGGGTGTCCCGGGAGGCGCGGCCCGCCGACCACGCGAGGAACTTCCGGAGCGTCTCGCCGGCCTGGCCCAACTCGAGGACCGCCTCGTCCTTCCCGCGCTTCGCGGCGTCCCTCCGCCAGCAGTGGGCCGCGGAGATCATCGACTGGGGATAGAACTCGTTCGCTTCGCCGACGCCGTGGTAGAGGTCTGCCGCCTCCTTGAGCTGTCCCTTCCGCTCGCACATCTCCGCGTGGAGAAACCGCACGAAATCCACGCCCGAGCCCAGCTTCTCCACCTCCTCGAGAAGCGTCTCCAACCGCTCCTGGTCGCGCCGGTCACCGGAGAGGACGGCCTCGCGGGCGACGCCCCGTGCCGCTTCGACGCCGGCCTTGGGCGCCAGCTCGTGGGCAGGCCAACGGCGGAACACCTGCTCGAAGGCCGCGACCGCCTCGGGCTCCTGGTGGAGCGAGCGAAAGCATTCCGCCTGCCGGTAGAGCGCGACGGGCTCGAAGAAGGCCCTGTCCGCGGGGGTCAGGCAAGCCTCCCTGCACCGGCGGTAGGTCTTCGCGGCATCGCGGGGTCGCCCCTGCGCCTGCTCCGCGTCGGCGAGCGTCATCCAGAGGGAGGGCGAGCCGGGACCGTCGCCGACCCACGAGCGGATTCTCAGCCGAGCCAGCTTTCCGAGGGGGCCGTCCGGATCGACCCGCTCGACCTTCAAGCCCAGGGCAATCGCGCCCGGATCGTCCTTCAGCGCGTGAAGCGCCGAGCCCTTTTCCAGGAGAAGCGAGAAGCCGATTCCCGTGTTGGTCATCGCGGGATTGCCCTTCAGGAACCCATCGATCAGCTCGATCGCCGCCTTCCCCTTTCCCGCGGCGACCAGGCACTCGGACAGGTAAAGCGTGGCCCGGTGGAGGAGCGCCTCAGGCTGAGCCTTCCGCGCGAGCAGCTTGCGGAGATCGAGGATCCCCTGGAGCTTCGACTCCGACTTCGGGAAATCCCCGAGCTCGGTGTGGCATCGCCCCTCCTCGATCTGGGCCTCCCAGGAAAGGGGGGGGAGGGTGTCAAACTGCAGGTCCACGAACC
>Ga0222749_10001826_pt1 | contig 10392 bp, 6 predicted proteins | sample IncBWH2Mmetat_FD_197234 | JGI IMG/M metagenome (GOLD analysis project Ga0222749, IMG submission 197234) | Metatranscriptome of lab incubated forest soil microbial communities from Barre Woods Harvard Forest LTER site, Petersham... | ecosystem: Environmental > Terrestrial > Soil > Temperate...
CGGCCACCCTCCTTCGCCGCGGATCCCGGATGGCGGGCCGCCTCAATACCGATTGGTACGCCGTCTACGTCGAGACCCCCAAGGATGCCCCGGACCGGATCGACTCGGAGGCCCAGCGGCACCTGTTCGAGAATCTCGACCGGGCGCGCGAACTCGGGGCGGAGGTCGTCCGGCTCCAGTCGAGCGACCCCATCGAGGTCCTGCTGGACTTCGGCCGCTCCCACAACGTCCAGCACATCCTGCTGGGGCGGTCCCAGGATCCTCCCTGGAAGCAGCTTCTGGGAAAATCCTTCATGTTCCGCTTGCTCCAGGCCGCCGTCGAATTCGACGTCACCGTCGTGTCCGTCGAAGAGAACGAGCAGGCCCCATGAGCTTCCGGAAGAGACTGATCCTCGCCCAGCTGCCGTTGGCCCTCGCCATGACGGCGACCGGTTTTTTCTCCCTGGAAACCTTTTCGACGCTGGGCCGGCGCTCGCAGGAGATCCTTACCGAGAACTACCAGAGCGTCGTCGCCGCCCAGGGGATGAAGGATTCCGTCGAGCGGATCGATCGGGGAGCCCTGATGCGGCTCAGCGGGGATGGGGAGACTGGAAAGCGGCAGTCCGCCGAGCATCGGCGCCGCTTCGAGACCCATCTGGCCGTCCAGGAGGCGAACATCACGGAGCGCGGGGAAAGGGAGGCGACGGCAAACCTTCGCGACCGGTGGGAGCGGTACAGGGCGGCCTACGACCAGTGGGAGGCCGGTCCGGACCGGGGACAGGCGCGGGCCTTCTACCAGTCCCAGTTGGCCCCGGCCTTCCTGGCGGTGAAGGACGCGGCCGACGCCATCCTGGTGATCAACCAGGAGGCCATGGCTCTCAAGAGCGACCGGGCCCAGGAAGTGGGCCGACATCTGAGACGCATCGCCCTCTTCATCTTTGCCGGCACGCTCTTCCTGGCGGGCACGCTGTCGGTGTACCTCACCCACCGGGCGCTCGATCCCCTCTCCCGGCTCTCCCAAGCGGCCCGGCGCATCGCCGAAGGGGACCTGGAAATGCGCGTCAAGATCACCGGGAAGGACGAGGTCTCCCAGCTGGCGGCCGAGTTCAACGCGATGGCCGAGCGCCTCAACGAATACCGCAAGACGTCCCTCGGGGAACTCCTGAAGGCCCAGCTGGAAATGCAGGCCGCGATCGACAGCATCCCCGATCCCATCCTTTTCGTGGGGCCCGACGGGGAGGTGACGAACTCCAATCGGGCGGCCTCAAGAATCTTGGGTCTCAATCCGGACCTCCCGGCGGAAGAAATGTGGAGCCGAATCCCGGCCTCGATCAAGGCGGTCGTGGAGCGGCTCACCAAGCAGGTCCATGGCGGAAATGGAGCGCAGGTCCCCAAGGGATTCGACGAGTCCGTCCGCGCCTCCTTCGCCGACGGGGATCGGTACTTTCTCCCTCGGGCGAGCCCGCTCTACGGGGAACGGGGCGAGGTGACCGGGGCCACCATCATGCTGCAGGACGTGACCCGTCTCCGCCGGTTTGATGAGCTCCGAAACGACATCGTGGCGACGGTGGCCCATGAATTCAGGACCCCGCTGACGTCTCTCCAGATGGCGATCCATCTTTGCCTGGACCAGAAGGTGGGATCCCTGACCGAAAAGCAGGCGGATCTTCTCTCGGCGGCGCGCGAGGACTGCGGAAGGCTTCGAGGTCTCGTCGACGACCTCCTGGACCTCTCGCGCCTCCATACCGGGAAAGTCGAGATGCAGAAGCGTCTGGCCTCCCTGAAGGATCTGCTCGAAGGGGTGATTGCCCAGCACAAGGTGGCCGCGGAGGAGCGCTCCATCCGGCTCGCCGCCGAACCCGTGACTCCCGGCCTCGAGGCTCTCCTTGATCCGACCCGGATCTCGCTGGTCCTCTCCAACCTGGTCGGGAACGCGCTCCGACATACCTCCGAAGGGGGCCAGGTGGTGGTCCGGACCAGACCCTCCGACAAGGCGCTCCGGTTCGAGGTCGCCGATACGGGGGAGGGAATTCCCCCGGAGTACCAGGATCGAATCTTCGACAAGTTCTTCCAAGTGCCGGGAGCCAGGGTCGGCGGAAGCGGACTCGGACTCACGATCGCCAAGGAGATCGTGAAGGCTCACGAGGGGCAGATCGGGGTCGAAAGCGAGCTCGGGAAGGGGAGCACGTTCTGGTTCACTCTCCCCAGTGCGCCGGCGGGCTCGTCATGACTATGACCCCCGTGATTCCTGAGATCGGACTCTCTGGACCAGAGGAGAACGCGTGCCCCTAGCCTCATTACTCGCAGAATCCAGGATCCTCGTCAATCTGCGGGCCCAGAACAAGGCGGAGGCCATCCGCATGATGGTGGACCGGCTCGTTTCCTCGGGCCGTCTCGAGGCGGAGACTCGGGACGTCGTGATTGATGCTCTGGAGGCGCGGGAGAAGGTTTCCTCCACGGCGCTGGATTACGGCATCGCCATTCCTCATGCGACGGTGGAGGCCGTCACCGCGATCGAGGCGGTGCTCGGGGTCCTGCCCGCGGGTATTCCCTTCGACGCCCCCGACGGGCAGCCCGTAAAGCTCATCATTCTTCTTCTCATCCCCCGCTCGGCCGTGCGAAGATACAGCTCGACCCTGGCGGGAATCGCCCGGCTGCTGAGCAAGGAGGAGACCCGCGAGGCCCTCCTTCGAGCGGAGACCCCAGAGAAAGCTCTCGAGGCCCTCCGGACCCGAGAACACCTTGACGCGAAGGAGGAAATCCAGTGATCCACGATCGGGCGGTCCGCCATCGCTGACGCTCCGGCGAACGTCCGGATTCCCTTGAATGTCCTCGTCATCGACGACGAGAAGCACATCAGGACGACGCTCGCCCTGTGCCTGGAAGGTTTGGGATGCAAGGTGACCGAGGCCGTATCGGCGGACATGGCCCGCGCGGCCGTGCGCCGGCAGCCGTATGATCTTGCGTTCCTGGACCTCCGCCTGGGCGAGACGAGCGGACTGGATCTCCTCCCCGACATCCTATCGTGCAGCCCCGCGTGCGCCACCATCATGATCACCGCCTACGCCACCTTCGACACCGCGGTCGAAGCGATCAAGCGGGGGGCGAAGGACTACCTGCCCAAGCCCTTCACGCCCGCCCAGATCGGCCACATCGTCGACCGGATCCGGGGTGAGCACGAGCTCCGTCGCCGGGTTTCCGACCTCGAGTCCCGGCTGGAGCAGACCTCCCCGGAGATCGACCTCGACAGCCAGTCCCCCAAGATGCGTTCCGTGATGGAGACGGCGGCGCGGGTCGCCGAAACAGATGCCGCGCTCCTCTTGCGGGGGGAGAACGGCACGGGGAAGGGGCTGCTGGCCCGAGCCATCCACCGGATGAGCCCGCGGAGATCCCAGCCATTCGTCGTGGTGAATTGTCCCACCCTCTCCGAGGAGCTTCTGGCCAGCGAACTCTTCGGCCATGCCAAGGGCGCCTTCACGGGGGCGGTCGCCGACCGCCCCGGGCGCGTCGAGGCGGCGAATTACGGGACCCTGTTCCTGGACGAGCTCGGGGAGCTTCCCCGGAACCTCCAGGTCAAGCTCCTCCGCTTCCTCCAGGAAAAGACCTACGAGCGGGTCGGCGAGAACCATCCCCGGCAGGCGGACGTCCGGGTGATCGCCGCGACGAACCGGGATCTCGAGGCCGAGATCCGGGCAGGACGCTTCCGCGAGGATCTCTTCTTCCGTCTGAACGTGGTCGAGATCATCCTGCCGCCGCTCCGGGAAAGGGGCGAGGACATCCTCCGGCTGGCACGCCAGTTCCTCGGATTCTTCGCGCGCACCACCGGCCGGGCGAGGCCGGAGCTCTCGAAAACCGCTGAGGAAGTCCTCCTCGCCTACTCGTGGCCGGGGAACATCCGCGAGCTTCGCAATGCGATCGAACGGGCGGTGATCCTCTGGCCAGCCCAGGTCATCGAACCCCAGGCGTTCCCCGAACGGATCGCCGGCCAGATCTCACCCGGACCGCGCCTGGGTGGGGACTCCACGATCGATGAGATTGAACGGGAGCACATCGAGAGGATCTTGGAGCGCGCTCCGAGCCTCGAGGAAGCCGCACGGATCCTCGGCATCGACGAGTCCACCCTCTGGAGGAAGAGGAAGAGATTCGAGAAGTGACCGGGGGGATCCGCCCCCTCGTCGCGTGCATTGCAAATTGAAACAGCAACCATCCCGCATCTTTCGGTATTCACGATTCAGTCGGCACCCCTCCTGAATACCTCGAGGTTCATCAAGCGGCGGGGGGTCGGCATGGACCTTCCCTGGCACATCCTTTGCTCCCTCTGGGGGAGCAGCGCCGGCACCAAGGGAACACCGCGGGCCGGACCATGCAGTAGAAAGGCCGGTGATGTATGGATCCCTTTTCCATCCCCATGGTGGCCGTGGTCCCCCCCGGAGGGAGGGATGCTCCCGTCCACGCCGGCTACAACGTGGCCCTCACTCTGACCCTCCTGCTGCTCCTCCTCCTCCGTCTCCGGCTTCGCCGGCGGGAGGAGCGGGAATCATGGGTGACCGATCTCAAGAAGGAACCTTGGGGGGCCATCGGCACCGAGCCTCCTCGGGCCGCCCCACCGACGAATCCGGAGACGCCGGGGACAGCGTCGCTCGGCGACCCAAGATCACCTGGGACCCCAGGAAGGAAGTAAAGGATGAAGAGGATCGAAGCCATTGTTCAGCCCTCCAAGATTGATGAAGTGAAGGAGGCGCTCTTTGTGCTTGGCCTGAAAGGATTCACGATCACGGAGGTGCGGGGATTCGGGCGACAGCCGGGACACAAGGCCGTGTTTCGCGGGAGCGAGTACCGGGTCGACTTCGTGCCGAAGGCGAAGATCGAAGTCGTCGTCAGCGATTCTTCAGCAGGCTCCGTGGAGGACGCCATTTCGCGGGTCGCGAGGACCGGTGAGCTGGGGGACGGAATGATCTTCGTTCAACCCCTGGACGGGATATGCCGCATCCGAACGGGCGAGACCGGGGAGGACGCGCTCTAGCCGCTGAACTCCCCCGGGCTCCGCCCCGGATCCGCGGGGAGCTGTCGGCGAACGGTTGGGGCCGTACCCACAGCCACTTCCCATGCGCGGGGACGATTCAAGCCCGGCCCGTCGCTCCCGGAAGCTCGGGCCCTTCGGCAAAGGCCCCCCATGGGTGCTGCCCCTTCATTCAGAACTCAGATGAAAACCGGCCTCTCCCGCGGCCGAGGGCAGTACTCTCACTAATCCTCTCCCTTTCTCAAATCGGCTCGCCTCCCAGGCCTGGCCTCTCTCCGGGAGAAAAAAGGAACCCTTCCGGTTGAGGAACGGAAAGGTCACTTGGATTGGGGAAATAGGGCTTGGAATTTGAAGGCCTCGGGCTCAGGCTCTCCCTTGGCTCGGAGGAACGATCAGGAAGCCCTCGAGAAGGGCTTCCACGAGGGATCCTTCACGCTTGCCGCTTCATTCAGAATCTCCCCCACTTCCAGGATCCGCGGGCTTTGGCCCGTCAGTTCGAGCTCCAGCCAGGCCGAGTGATCGGTGATCCGAGCCTTGATGATGTTCACGCCGACCCTGGGGTCGGAAGCCAAAGCCGTGAGCATTCTGAGGGTCTTGTCCTTGTCGCAAAATCCAAGTTCAAGCTTAACAGCGGCCGGCTGGATTCGCTTCATGAGAACCTCCGCTCCCCTCTAGAGCAATGAATAGGCCAAGCCGGAAAGCCCCATTGGAGGTCCGATCTAGGCCCGCGATTTGAAAAATGAAAGATGCGCGCCCCTGAACCCTGCAGAATGCAGCATTCCGGAGAGGGAGTTCAAATCCCGGCGCCGGCTTGCGATCTGTATCGCCTGGCAAGCCCCGACTTCAATTTCCACCCGCCGTCCACCCAGGCCTTGCCTTCCACCGGCTAAAGTGGCCTTTCCCGGGAGAGGGGGCGTGTCGAGCGAGGGGTTCATTTCGCCTTCCCGCTGCGGTTGCGCCCTGCACGGCTTCAGCCGACAAGATCCTGCAGGTTGCACCGCGATGGGGGGATGAGGGCTCATCCCCCGAGGGATCGAGACTTGGCATACCTCTTGCGATATCCCCGACCCGAAGATGTGCGATCTCCGGATCGTCTGCCTTCTTCGAGCCTAAGACCGCCCCATCGGAATAAGAGAAAGGAAGTCTTGTGAGCCTTGGCCTGTGGATCCCGGTGCTCTTTGTCGGTGGCCTTCTCCTGATGGGTCTGTGCTACGTCTTCCTGGGTTCCAGCGAGAAGATTTGAGGTCACGACCATGCTTATCTTCTTCACGGCAGCTATCGCGGTATTCCTGTTCTTCTACTTGTTCGCGGCCATGATTCGGCCGGAAAAGTTTTAGGCGCGGAGGTATTGCCATGTGGTTTCTCCCGGTCTCGATTCTGATCGCCACCACCGTTCTGGCCATTCCTCTGAGCCGCTATCTGGCCTGGATCATGGACGGGAAGTACAAGGCCACCGGTCTGCGGGCCTGGTGCGAAGCGCGGCTCAATTCCGGTCCGCAGAACTGGAAGCAGTACACGGCCTCTCTTCTGATCTTCAACACCGTCCTCTTCGTCTTCGGCTTCGCCGTCCTGGCTCTCCAGCCCTTCATGCCCCTGAACGATCTGGGCCGGGGGATGCTGGCGCCGTCGACGATTTTCCACAGTGTCGTCTCCTTCATGACCAACACCGACCTTCAACACTACTCGGGCGACCAGCATTTCTCGAATTTCAGCCAGATTTATTTCGCAATCACGAATTTCTTCCTTTCCGCGTCCATCGGCTTTTGCGGCCTGACGGTCATCATCCGGTCCCTTCGAAGCGATCCTCACGTGGGGAACTTCTTCGTAGACATGTGGCGGGTGGTCGTCTACATGTTCCTTCCCTGCGCCTTCATCCTGAGCCTGGTCTTCCTCCAGCAGGGCAGCCCGATGACGTATCAGTCCGCCCAGGTGGTCCCCACCCTCGAGTCCGGGTCGCTCGGGATCGGGGACGACGGCCACGACAAACCCCAGACCATCGTGGTGGGGCCACTGGCCGCCTTCGTGCCCATGAAGCAGCTGGGGACGAACGGCGGCGGCTTCTACGGCATGAATTCGGCCCATCCCTTCGAGAATCCGACGGCGCTGACGAACTGGCTCTCGTGCGTGGCCATGATGCTCTTCCCGTTCGCGTTGGTGTTCATGTATGGACGGATGCTCAAGCGGATGCGCCACTCATGGGTCATCTTCACGGTCATGATGCTGATGATGGTCGGCACCATCCTATGGACGGTCGTGTTTGACACGATGAAACCCAATCAGGGTCTGACCGCCCACAAGGGAGGCGAGACGTTCGAGCTCCCCGACAAGTCGGCGCCGGAAGGAAAACGGACCGTGACCTTCCCCCGGGTCCCCGGGCTCCCGGTCGACCAGCATCTCGGGAATCTGGAAGGCAAGGAATTGCGCTTTGGGACCTCGGCCGGCGCGACGTTCGCCGCGCTGACCGTCGATGTCACCGACGGCGCGGTCAACTGCGAGCACGACAGCCTGAACCCCGTCGCCGCCCTCTCCCCGATGACCGGAATGTGGCTCAACTGCATCTACGGCGGAAAGGGCGTGGGCATGATCAACATGCTCCTCTTCCTGATCGTGGGCATCTTTGTGGCCGGACAGATGGTGGGGCGCACGCCCGAGTACCTGGGGAAGAAGATCGGCGCCCGCGAAATGAAGCTGGCCATGATCGCACTCCTCATCCATCCGATCATGATCCTTTTCCCCACGGGCCTCTTCGCCGCAACGACCCTGGGAACGAAAGCCATCAGCAATCCCGGCCCTCATGGATTCTCCCAGATCATGTACCAATTCTCCTCCGCCTCGGCCAACAACGGCTCCGCGTTTGACGGCCTCGGCGTGACGTTCGGCCTGAACAGCAACTCCAATCCTTCGCCGTCGGCCTTCGCGTTTGACCTGGTGACCGCCCTGGTGATCATCATGAGCCGCTTCATCCCCATCATCGCCCCGATTGCGATGGCGGCCTTCCTCGGGGCGAAGAAATCCACCCCCTTCGGCCCGGGAACGCTGCGCGACGACACCCCGACGTTCGGATTCCTGCTCTTGGGGACGGTCCTCATCATCGGGGCCCTGCTCTTCCTGCCCGTCGCGGCTCTCGGGCCGCTGGCCGAGCACTTCGGGCCCTTCCCCTTCGGCGGATGAGCGCGTGAGAAGTCGGTTTAGTCAGATCGAGGAGCTGCAGCCATGAAAGACATGAAGGACCCCCTGAAGGCCGCCTTCGAGGAGCAAGGGACCTCTTCAGGGATCAGCACTCTTCCCGCCGCACCCGCTCCGGCGGCGCCGGCGATCCCGCAGGAAGCGATCTCCCCGATCCGAGAGGCCAGGCCCTCCCATCAGAGGAGAGGAGCCCCCCTCCTGTCCGCCGGGGCCACTCGGCTCGCCCTCAGGCAGGCCTTCGCGATGCTCCGGCCCGACGTCCAGTGGAAGAATCCCGTGATGTTCGTCGTGGAAGTCGGCGCCTTCCTGACGCTGATCTATGTTCTCAGGGCTCTCTTCTCCAAGGACGTCAGCCAGGTGGCGACCACCTATTTCGTCGCTCTGGACATCTGGCTCTTCTTGACCGTGCTCTTCGCCAATTTTGCCACCGCGCTGGCCGAGGCTCGAGGGAAGGCGCAAGCCGAGGCGCTCCGAGGCACGCGCCGGGATACTCCGGCGTTTCGTGTGACGACGGGGGATCTCACGGAAGAGGTGTCCTCGAACGACCTGAAGCCCGGCGAGCGCTTCGTCGTGAAGGCGAATCAGCTCATCCCCCGCGACGGCGAGATCATCGAGGGCGTCGCGATGATCGACGAATCGGCGATCACCGGCGAATCGGCCCCCGTCCTCCGCGAGGCCGGCGGCGACCGGAGCGGCGTCATCGGGGGAACCCTGGTGGTTTCAGACCGGATCGTCGTCCGGGTGACGGCCGGGGCGGGCGAGTCGTTCCTCGACAGGATGATCGCGCTGGTCGAAGGAGCCATTCGCCAGCGCACCCCCAACGAGATCGCCCTGACGCTCGCGCTCTCGGCCTTCACGCTCATCTTCCTGATCGTCGTCATTCCGATCTGGCCCATGGCATACAACGCCGAGCAGTACATGATGACGTACCTAGGCCTGCAGGAACCCCTGAAGAGCCTCGGCACGGACGTCCCGACCCTGGTCGCCCTGCTCATCTGTCTCATTCCGACGACGATCGGGGCGCTCCTGGCCGCGATCGGCATCGCAGGAATGGACCGGGCTCTCCGGAACAACATCATCGCCAAGAGCGGGAAGGCGGTGGAGGTGGCGGGGGACATCGACGTCGTCCTCCTGGACAAGACGGGAACCCTCACCGAGGGCAACCGGCATGTCACGGATTTCCTTCCGATCGGAAAGTACAGCCCCGCCGACGTCATGCGCCTGGCGGCCACCGCTTCCGCGGCGGATCAGACCTACGAGGGAAAGAACATCGTCAAGACGTACGAAGCTCGCGGAGGCGTGCCGGTCACGGTGCCTCGAGAGGGGATCTTCGTTCCGTTCACGGCGCAGACCCGGATGAGCGGAGTCGATCTTCCGGACGGTCGCCGCATCCGGAAAGGAGCCGCGGATGCCATCCTCAAATTCGCCCAGAACGAGGGAGGCATCGTTCCCCAAGAGGTTCACAAGCTGGTCGACTCCGTCGCTTCCAAGGGAGCCACCCCGCTCGTTGTCACGGACGGCCCGGATATCGCCGGAGTGATCGTCCTAGAGGACATCGTGAAATTCGGGATCAGCGAGCGTCTGGGGCGGCTCCGGAGGATGGGGGTCAAGACCGTCATGATCACCGGCGACAACCGCCGGACGGCCGCCACCATCGCCCAACAGGTGGGAGTGGATGATTTCCTCGCGGAAGCAACCCCCGAGATCAAGCTGGCCTATCTCAAGAAGGAACAGGCCGAGGGGAAGCTGGTGGCGATGCTGGGCGACGGGACGAACGACGCGCCCGCCCTGGCCCAGGCCGACGTCGGTCTGGCCATGAACGCCGGGACCCAGGCGGCGAAGGAAGCCGCCAACATGGTGGACCTGGACAGCAATCCGGCCAAGCTGCTCGAGGTCGTGGAGATCGGGAAGCAGCTGCTGATGACGCGCGGAGCGCTCACGACCTTCTCGGTGGCGAACGACGTGGCGAAATACTTCGCCATCATTCCCGCCCTCTTCGCGAGCACCCTCCCCTGGCTCAAGGTGCTCGACATCATGCACCTTCACTCGCCGACTTCCGCCATCCTGTCGGCGGTGATCTTCAACGCGGTCATCATCCCGGCGCTGATCCCGATCGCGCTGAAGGGAGTAAAGTACCGGCCAGTCGGGGCCGACGCGCTCTTGCGCCGCAATCTGTTCATCTGGGGCCTCGGCGGCGTGATCGTGCC
>Ga0222749_10001830_pt1 | contig 10381 bp, 9 predicted proteins | sample IncBWH2Mmetat_FD_197234 | JGI IMG/M metagenome (GOLD analysis project Ga0222749, IMG submission 197234) | Metatranscriptome of lab incubated forest soil microbial communities from Barre Woods Harvard Forest LTER site, Petersham... | ecosystem: Environmental > Terrestrial > Soil > Temperate...
ATCCCCGTGGTCAAGAAGCTCTCTCACCTCCCTGTGCTCGTCGATCCCTCGCACGGCACGGGCCACTGGGAATACGTGGCGGCCATGGCCAAGGCGGGCGCGGAGCAGAGCCCCTCCAGGTCGGCCAGGGCCCGTGCATAGCGGGCCGCGTCCCCGCCCGCCGCCACCGCCAGGTCGTCGCAGCAGTGCTCGCGTTCGATGCGCATACGGTGGGATACCCACCAAACAGCCGGATGGTAGAAGAGGAGCGTCTCCACCGCGGTCTGAAGCAAGTTGACCAAGTAGTCGCGGCGGCGGATGTGGGCCAGCTCGTGGGCCAGGATCAGCTCGAGCTGGGTCGGCGAGAGCCCGGTGACGGCGCTCGCGGGCAGGAGGATGATGGGCCGCAGCCAGCCGATGACCGTGGGCACCTGTACGAGGGCGGATTCGTAGAGGCGCACGGGCGCCGAGACCCTAAGGGCCCCCAGGAGCCGCTCCAGCGTCCCTTCGCTCACGGGGGTCGGCCTCGTGAGCCCAGAGCCGCGGAGGCGGTGCACCAACGCCCAACCGCCGACGGTTCGTAGGGAAAGGGCAAGAACGCCGAGCCCCCAGAGCACCACGAAGCTGGGGAGCAGGGATTCGATCCGCCTCTTTAGTCCGGCGGTCGCTGAGGGTGGCGCGTCTGCCGATACCACCGCGGGGACCGCCCAGGGAACCCACTTCCCCACCGAGATCCCCGCGTCCGGCATGGCGCCAACGGGGTCCGCGGAGGCCCGCACGAGCCAGAACGTCAGGGCTGGGAGGAGCAGCATTAGGAAGAGCGTCGCGGTGGCGAGCAGATAACGCACCTGGGGCGCCGAGCGCCGCCAGAGAAGGTTCAGGCTCGCGAGCAAAGCCGCGGCCGTTGCTCCCTGCCAGACGAAATGTAGCAGGCTCCAGCCAAGGGCCCGGATCATTTTCCACCTCCCTCGAGCCGGTCGAGCATCTCGCGAATACGAGCCAGCTCCTCGGGCGACGTCTTTCGCGCAGAAAGCGCGTGCATGACCAGCTTGGTCGCGGAGCCGCCGAACGCCCGGTCCAGCAGGTCGCGCACGAGCTGCCGCTGCGTCTGGTCTTCGGGAGCCCGCGGCGTGTAGACGTGGGCGCGGGCGGTCTCATCCCGTCGGACCAAGTTCTTCTCCGTCATGATCTGGAGCAGCTTGAGCACGGTGGTGTAGCCGGTGGGGCGGTGCTGCTCCATGCGTTCCTGGACCTCGCGTACCGTGCTGGGCCCGTGCTCCCAGAGCAAACGCAGGATTTCCAGTTCGGCCGGCGTTGGGCGCGGGGGCGGGGTCATAGGGCAACCCTACTACGAAGGTTTTCGTCGTGTCAACGATAATCTTCGTACAAACATTTGGAGACGGGAGTCGCGGCCGATCGGCGCCGCGCCCGGGGCCCGCGGGAATTCCCTACGGCAAGTAATAGACGGGATTGGGAAGCTTGAACGTGCGCTCCGCGTAGCCGCCAATGAGATCGCTCTCCTGGTCGCCAATGCTGAAGAGGATCGTGTAGCCCTCCCCGGCCAGCCGGCGCCTTTCCGGGGCCTTGAAGTCCACGGCGCTCTTGAACTGGGCCCCCTCCGGGAGCAGGATCAGCCCGTCCCACTCATAGCCCTGCTCCCGAAGATTTCGCTCCGTGGCCTCTCGGAGCTGGTGCGGGCGTGCGCTGATAAAGAAGACGGCCACCCCCAGAGATCGTGCCCGCCGGGCCAGTTCGAGGGTGGGCCGAAGGGCTTGCGACTTCCCCATCGCCTGCCAGGCTCGCAAGCCACAGGGGCCCCGGTCGATGTCGCACTCTCCCGCCGTGACGCGGCCCCAGCCGTTGGCCCGGTAGGCCGGCCAGTTGGAGAGGGACGTCTCGTCGATGTCGAAGACGACCGCCGGCTTCGAGACTTGGGGGGCACGCGCCTGGAGGTACGCTTGGGCCCTATCCGCGACCGCGGCGCAGTCCGACTCGTATCGACCTGACGAGATGTAGGTCTCTATCTGCTTCTGGACGTCGAAGAGGTTTGGGAGGGGCGCGATTTTCGGGCCGCTGGCGCAACCCCCGGCCGCGAGGATCGCGAGGGCGGCCCACGTCAAGGGGGAGACGCCAGAAAGACGAGGGGGGCGGGAACGGGGCATTGCCTTAGCCGGGCCCCCACTCAGAACCGCGAGGCCGTCAGCTCCACGTCGGCCTTCACCCAGGCCTTTTGGAAGCGCTTTTCCACGGCCGCAGCCTCGGCGTCCCGGCCTTGGGCACGCAGGGCCTTCGTCAGCCCGAAGAGCGACCAGCCGTTCTCCCGGTTGCGGCTCAGATCCTCCCAGTAGACGGTCGCGGCCTCCCTCGCCCGCCCACCCTCCAGGAGCACCGCCCCCAGGAGCTGGCGCGTCGGGTAATGCCATTCCGCAGGCTCCGTGTACGCGAGCGAGTCTTCCAGGTGCACGGCGCGCTCGGCATGCGCAATTGCCTCTTCGTACTGCTTCCGCCCCGCGGCCAGGGTGCCGGCGAGGGCCTCGGGCGCGATGGCGAAGATGGCGGCCGCGGTGTTGGGCGAGAAGAGGTTGAAATTCAGGCCCGGATCGGCGGCGATACGCCGCACCTCCGCGAGCTCCTTGTCGGCGTCGTCCAGTTGGCCCTTGCCGACAAAGGCGATGCCGCGGGCGTAGTGCCACACGCCCGCGAGGTAAAGGCTACGCTCCGGAGGGGCAGGCTCCTGCAGCATCTCGTTCCAATGGCCAAAGCGCGTGAGGGCGAAGTAGGGCACCACGCGAAAGCCGGCGAGGAGGGGGATCTGGTCCAGCATGGGATCGGCGACTCTGGAGGCCACCTTGCGCGCGGACTCGATAGCCAGCCCACTCCGGCCCTCCATGGTGGCGGCGGACCAGAGGAAGTGGATGTTGTGGGGGTAGTAGCCCATCGGGTAGATGCCTTGCGCCTGGCACTGGGCGATGTAGTCCTCGTCGGCGAGGATGGCCTTTTCGTTGGCGGCCGAGGCATCGGCATAACGCCCCAGCCGCTGATAGATATGAGAGGGCATGTGGACCATGTGTCCGGCTCCCGGCATCAGCTTGAGGAGTCGGTCGGCCGCGGCCTCCGCCCGCTCCGGGCTCTTCGTGGACTCCATCACATGGATGTAATAGTGGGTCGCGCCGGGATGGTCGGGCTTGCGGGCCAGCACCGACTCGAGGGTGGCCACGATCTCGGGCGTCTCGGCGTAAGGTGAACCGTCCGGGGCCCAGTAGTTCCAAGGCCGGACGTCCATGAGTGCCTCCGCCAGGAACGCCGCGGCGTCGAGGTCGCTCGGGTAGTGTCGAGAGACGGCGCGCATGGCGTCGGCGTAGGCGCGGTCGCGGACGGGGCGGTCGTCGGACTTGCCGGAATAGCGCTGGGCCACGGCGTCGATGTAGGCCCGCTCCCGGGGCGACGCCTTGGCCCTCATGGCGCTGGCCTTTTGGGCCAGCGCGTACGCCCTCGGTTCGTCCTCCGGCGACATGGGTGCATTAATGTTCGGGCCGAGGACGAGGGCCTGTCCCCAGTAGGCCATGGCGCAGTCGGGATCGAGCCGGGCCGCCTCGCGAAAGGCCCGGCCGGCCTCGGCGTGGTTGAAACCGTAGGCCAGGTTCACGCCTTGATTGATAAAGAGCTGTGCCGGCTTTGACCGGGTGGTCACGAGAAAGGCGTGGTGACCCAGGTTCTGGAGCCGGGGCGCGAGCTGCCCGGAGGGGCCGGGCTTGTCCGCGTCCGCGGGCTTTTCGTAGTGTTTGTGGTTCGTTTGGGCGAGAGCCGGCGTCACCCACAAGGCCAAGGCCCCTCCCAACACCCCCAGCGCGCGCGCGAGTGCGGACAGGAATGCCTTCCCCATAGGACCCTCCTCCTCGTGAGGACTTGATTGTAAGCGGATGTCGAGGGTCAGGTCTCCCTGACCTTCGAGGGGCTGCCATCCGGACGTCCAGATCTGAGGTCCAGATCTACAGTGTCCAGATCTGAGGTTGACCCCCTAGCCCGACAGGCGTATACCTGCCTTGCGACCGACTCGCGCTTCCGCGCCTGTTCGTACCGAGGCCGCCGGAGGACGTCATGCTCGTTGCCAAGATCGTGGTCGAGACCCTGCCCGGGAAAGCACGCTCAGTCGCCGAGCAAATGGGACGCATCCAGCGTATGGGGTTGCCGTCTCCGGAGGGCGATCATCGGGTGGTCGCCGTCTGGAAGGTGCATGACAGCGGCACCCTGGAGGGCCTCGCCGAGGTCCTTCACGCACTGAGTCCGGAGATCCTGGAGGTGTACCCCACGCTGGTCGGAGAGGAACTAGAGGAGGAGTAGGCACGATGACGACGGAGATCGTGGTCGGAATCGCGGGTGCCGCCGGCGATGGTCTCGACCGGACGGGCGATACCCTCGCCCGCACCGCCGCGCGGTTGGGGTTGCACCTCTTCACCTACAACAGCTATCAGTCGCTGATCCGGGGCGGACACACCTGGCTGCGCCTCCGGCTCTCGGAGGAGAAGGTCGACAACCACGGCGACCACCTGAACGTGCTGATCGCTCTCAACCAGGACAGCATCGAACGCCACGCCGGCGAAGTAGAAGCCGGGGGGGCGATCGTCTTCAACAGCGCGAGGTTCAAGTGCGATCCCGCCCTCGTGCGGAAAGGGGTCGCCGTCGTCCCCCTGCCCGTGCCCGAGCTGACCGCGCGCCTGGGCAAGCTCCTCCCCGTCATGCAGAACACGGCGGCTTTGGGCGTACTCCTGCACCTGATCGGCTTCGAGCTGGAAGCGACGGCCAAGATCGTGTCCGAGACCTTCGGGCGCAAGGAGAAGGAGATCATCGACCAGAACGTGGGCGTGCTGCGGGCCGGCTACGAATACGCGGCGGGGAAGGTTGCGCCCCTGAGCTACCGCTGGAACTTCACGCGCAAGAGTCGGCCGGTGGTGACGGGCAACCTCATGATCGCGTTGGGGGCGGTGGCCGCGGGCTGCAAGTTCTATTCTGCCTACCCCATGAGCCCGGCCTCGTTCATCCTCCACTGGCTCGCCGCCCACAGCGAGAAGTGCGGGGTGCTCGTGAAGCAGGCGGAGGACGAGCTGGCGGTCGTCAACCTCGCCATCGGAGCCGGCCACGCCGGGGTCCGGGCCATGTGCGCCACCTCCGGGGGAGGCTTCGCCCTCATGAGCGAGGCTATCGGAATGGCGGGCATGATCGAGACGCCGGTTGTCATCGTGAACGTTCAGCGCGGGGGCCCCTCCACCGGCCTTCCCACCAAGACCGAGCAAGGCGACCTGAACCAGGCCCTGGGCGCTTCCCAGGGTGACTTCCCGCGCGTGATCATCGCGCCGCGGGACGCCACCGACTGCTTTCATACCGCGGTCGAGGCCTTCAACATCGCGGAGACCTTCCAGCTGCCCGTCATCCTCATCTCCGACCTCCTCTTGGGGGAGCACCGCTCCACCGTCGACCCGGAGGCAATCTCCAGCGAGGTTCCGATCGAGCGGGGCGAGTGGGTCACTGAGCTCAGCCCTGAGGACTCGCGGAACGGGGGCTACCGGCGCTACCTGCTCACCCCCTCGGGGGTGTCGCCGCGAGCCCGACCCGGCCTCGCAGGGCTGATCCATGTCTCCGGCACGGACGACCACGACGAGAGCGGCATCCTGATCAGCGACGAGCATACCAACGCCGCCATCCGCCGGAAGATGCACGAGAAGCGGATGCGCAAAATGGCGGGCGTGCGAGCCCGGCTCAAGGCTCCCGTCCTAGAGGGCCCCGCCCAGGCCGAAGTCACGCTGATCGGGTGGGGCTCCACCTGGAGCGTCATTCGAGAGGCGGCCGCTCAGCTCATCCGGGCGGGCATTCCGACCAACCAGCTCCACTTCAAGTACATTCACCCTTTCCATGACGCCGAGGCCAGGGCCATCCTCAAGGCCTGCAAGCGGACGATCGTGGTCGAGAACAACTTCAGCGGTCAGTTCGCCCGCCACTTGCGGGCGGAGACCGGCTTCACCGTTGATCATGTGCTGACGCGGTACGACGGCGAGCCCTTTGAACCCACCTACATCGCCCGATTGGTCCGGAACTTCATCGAGGGCAAGCCCGTGGACCTCAAGGTCCAGGAGCACGAGGCGCGGGAGATGGCTTACCACTACGTGCGCATCCACATGCACGACCGCGCGCGGCCGGGCCGTCTCGCCCAGGCTGCCCGCGGACGATACGGCGAACCGGTGTGGGAAGTGGAGCTCGTGAATAGCGCGGCCGGCAACCTGGAAGGGATGCTCGTCATTGGAATGGACACGGGCTCCATTCATGGCTTTCATTCCATGGCATCGAGCCAACCGCAGGCAGGGTAAGGAGCGGGGCGGAGTCGTGGGGGACGCGGCGGCGCGCTCCCCGACTGGAGAAGGGGGAGGACTACTATGACCACCACCGTCGAACTGACGCTCAAGAGCCTCGAAGGAGCGGTCGATCCCGATTGGTGCCCCGGGTGTGGCGACTTCGGGGTGCTGAAGTCGCTCAAGGAGGCCATCGTCGAGCTGGGCATACCGCCCCACAAGGTCCTCGTGGTCTCCGGCATCGGCTGCTCCTCGAACCTGCCCGGCTTCATACACGCCTACGGCGTGCATAGCCTGCACGGGCGCGCCGTGCCCGTGGCCACGGGGGCGGCCTTGGCGAACCACGACCTGCACGTCGTGGCGGTGGGGGGGGACGGCGATGGGTACGGGATCGGGATGGCGCACTTCATCCACGCCATGCGGCGCAACCTGAACCTGACCTACATCGTCATGGACAACGAAATCTACGGTCTCACCACCGGCCAGGCCTCCCCCACCACCACGGAGGGCCACAAGACGAAGAGCACTCCCCGCGGCAACGTGGAGAAGCCCATCCAGCCCCTGGCCCTGGCCATCGCCACCGGCGCCACCTACGTGGCCCGCGGCTTCTCCGGAGAGCCGAAGCACCTCACGAAGCTGACCGCCGCTGCCATCGCGCATCGGGGCTTCTCCTTGATCGACGTCTTCAGTCCCTGCGTCACCTTCAACAAGGTCAACACCTACCCCTGGTTCAAGGAGCGGGTCTATAAGCTGGAAGATGAGAAAGGGTACGATCCGACCGACCAGGTGGCGGCCCTGCAGAAATCCCTGGAGTTTGGCTCCCGGATCCCCATCGGGTGCCTTTATCAAGGGGACCGGCCGACCTACGAGGACAGCGAACCCGTCCTGAAGAAGGGTCCCCTGGTCGGGCAGCCCTTGGGCCTGGGCCGCGACACCTTCAGCGAGCTCCTCGCAGAAACGATGTAAACACACGCGGCGGGGGCGTTACCGGGGCTCGTGAGCCCCGTCGCCCACCCCGTGCTAGACTCTTCGTGGGTATGCTCTTCCGAGTCTTCTGGGCCGTCCTCCTTGCGGCTTCCCTCGTCGGTTGCGCGAGTACAAAGGGGGGGACCAAACCCACGGGAGGGCTGGACCTGGGACCGGCCCGCGTTGCCGTAGACGAGGCCCGCCGCGCCGGCGCCCCCCAGCGGGTTCCCGAAATCTTCAATCAGGCCGAGGGCCATCTTAAGGAGGCGGAGGCGATCAGCGCGAATAGCGGGGCCACGCCCGACGCCACGCAGAGGGCCGGAGTCCTGGGACGGCTGGCCGCGGCGGAAGCGCACTGTGCCACCGACCTGGCCCGGCTCTATCCGAAGGGCCCGCCTCCCGACAAGGCCGCGCACGACAGCTCGGACCTCGCCGGTCGACTGCGCCGGAGCGAGGAAGAGCGACGGCGGCTGGAACAGCGGGTGAGCCTGCTCCAGCGGGAGTTGGAGCTGACGGAGACGGAGGTCCTGCGCACCAAGGCTCGGCTGCAGGGAAACGAGACCAAGGCCGATGCGTCCTCCGCAATTGCCGAGGCGCGCATCCTCATGGGCCGCCTGGACGCGCGGGACAAGGTGACGCTGGGGCGCTGCCAGGAGCTGCTGACCAAGGCCGAGCGTCAGCTCAGCGAGAACAACTTTGGGGCGGCGGTATTCTTCGCCCGCAAGGTCCAGGACATGGTCACGAAGGGCCGGGAGGCGAGCCCGCCCCCGCCCTGAAGCAGCCCCGCGCCCGCTCGTCGACTCAAACCTAGGACGGGCGGACGGGCGTCTCTTCCTTCTTGGCCTCTCGGCGTGCCTCCGCGGGTGAGGTGGGGGCGGGGGGGATCGCCTTAGCCAGCATGACGCGGTCCCGCCCTTGGTTCTTCGCCGCGTACAGCGCGCCGTCGGCGGCGTCCACGAGCTCGCGCACGCCGTGGGCATCCTCCGGGAATGTGGATACGCCGACGGAGATGGTGGTGGTGCGTCCCTCGAGGGCTCCCGGCTTCACGGAGGGCGCGCGGACCGCTTGGCGGAGCTTCTCCGCCACTTGCGCCGCCTGGCCCTTGGGGCAGGAATGGAGGAGCACGGCCAACTCCTCTCCGCCGTAGCGAAAGGCCATGTCGGTGGCACGGATCGAGTCCTTGACCACGGCCGCCACCCGCTTGAGCTCGGTATCGCCCTGGGTGTGGCCCCAGCGGTCGTTGTATTCCTTGAAGTGATCGAGATCGAGCAGGAGCAGGCTCGATGTGCGTCCGTCACGCTCGCAGAGCCGCAGGTCCTTGTCCACGGTGTCCTCGAAGTGGCGCCGGTTGTAGAGCCCGGTGAGGCCGTCGGTGATGGCCAGCGACTCCAGCGTCCGCTGGCTTTCTCGCACGCGCAGGGTCATCTCATTGAAGGCGCGCGTGAGATCGGCCATCTCGTCGTTCCCGTGTACGGAGAGCGAGACCTCGAGATCACCGGCGCTGATCTCCTTGGCCGCCTCGTGTAGCTTCAAGACGGGGCGCAGAAGATTGCGCGCCACGAGGAAGCTGGTCAGAAGCACCATGCCCACCAGGGGCAGGACGATGACCAGAAGCCGAGTGCGGGCTTCGTTCAGGAGGCGGTAGGCCGCGCTGGCGGAGACGGTGGCGGCCACGAAGCCGCGGGTGGGTCCGCTCAGGCGGCGCACGGCGTAGATCACCGTGCCCGTGCCCGGCATGAAGACGCTGGCCACGGTGCCCGTCTCTTGGCCCTCCGCGGGCAGCTTCCCGGGAAACACTTGCTCGCCGGGGGCATCGGGCACCTTGCCCGCCCGCAGCATCACCCGACCCTTCTCGTCCAGCAGCCAGAAAGAGTACGGGGGGTCGGTGTCGGTGGGCCCCAAGAGCGACTCCAACTCACGCAGATCCACCCGCTCCACGAAATACCCGATAGCGTTTTCGGACCGGCCCTGGATGGTGTGCACCACTAACATCGTGGGTCGGCCTTCGAAGGCGGACCGATGAATTGGGCTTACGACTCCCCCGCGCTCAAGGCCGCCGCGATCGAGCAGGGCCTGACCCCAGTCCTCCCAGCGCTCCTGGCGGGTGGAGCCGAGCACCCTACCCCGGGGGTCGATGACGAACAGGGACTCGTAGTTACGGTAGTGCCCGAGCACGGACTCCAGGTAGGCGGCGAGATCCCGTCGCGCTTTGTTCGCCTCCACCGCGGGTCGGGTGAGCGCTTCCACGCTCTCGAACACTACAAACGACGCCGACCACCGCGAGACCTCGTGCAGCCGTTGCTGCATCCAGTCGTCGAGCTGGCTGCTGCAGCGGAAGACCTGGTTGGAGAGCGCCTCGCGGACTTTCTCCGCCAGCACCTCCCCGTTGGCGTGGAGCAAGTACCAGCCCATGAGCGACACGGGCAGACTGACCCCGGCCAGGACGAGGAGCAAAACCTTGGTTTGGAAGCGGATCCGCAACCCTACCTCCCTTCAGCGATGATAGCCGAACTACGGCGACCTCACCGGAGGGGCGTTCTTTGGGGGGGGGCGGGACCCCCGGAGCGGGGGCATCCTCGCGGGGGGGAGGGGTCGACCCGACCCTCGGGGAGAGGCCGGGCTCGTCCGCGATCCATGGAAGTCATTCCAGGGCAAGGAGATGGCTTGCCTGGCGCGGGAGGCGGAGTCGCCGCTCTCTTGCCCCTAGCTCCGGTAGGCCTCCCGGCCCCGACCCTGGACCGGGATGCCCTGGCCGGGCAGAACCTCGCGTTGGAGGGCGTACATGCAGGCCGCCGCCTCGTCGATCTTGCGCGTGAACGCGATGGACCCCGCCAGGATCGGGAGCAGGCGCTCCTTGTCCTGGATGCGGGCCTTCGGGTATTCGTGCTCCACCACCAGGTGCGTCCTGGGGACGTCCAGCACGAGCAGTTCGCGGGCGGCGAGCTGATGGTCCAGCCAGTCCACGCTGCGGTTCTGGAGGTAGGCCAAGGGGTCGTGGCGCGCCGTGCCCGGGAGCTCGTGCTCGCAGAGAACCGTCTGCTTTCGCCAGGCCAGGGCTTGGTCCGCCGGGTTCTCGGAGGGCCGCCCGTCCTTCC
>Ga0222749_10001831_pt1 | contig 10380 bp, 10 predicted proteins | sample IncBWH2Mmetat_FD_197234 | JGI IMG/M metagenome (GOLD analysis project Ga0222749, IMG submission 197234) | Metatranscriptome of lab incubated forest soil microbial communities from Barre Woods Harvard Forest LTER site, Petersham... | ecosystem: Environmental > Terrestrial > Soil > Temperate...
CGCGGACGAGGAATATACCCTCCAAGATGCTCGGAGTGTTGGGGCTGTCACCATGCAGACCAGGGATATTGCGTTTCATGGGGCAACCTCCTGCGATTTGGAATAGCTGTTGAGCTGGCAGATCAGCCCGTCGCGATCTTTGGCGGCGCGCTCGGCCAGATCGTTGATGAAGGCTTCGACCTGATCTCGGCTGGCATCTCGCAGGGTGGGGGTTCCGCAGTAGTCGGCGGCATAAGCCTTCACGAGGCCAGCATCCAGATGGTGCTGGCGAATCAGCAGGCAGAGGCGATCGCGGAGGCGAGGCTGGCCATGCTGGTGGCCGTTATTTCCGTTCGTGGAAGCCTTGCGCTGATCGGGTGGGCCAGGAGCGCTCGATCTGGGCGCCCAGCCAAGTTCCTCGACCGAACAGAGTCCGATCCCGTAGGCCTTGCGGAGGGCGCGGTTGACGGCGCGAGTTTCGGCAACGCGCATCTCGGCGCCGTGGACCAGGGAAGAGACGTTGGAGGGATCGGCGTCTCCGTAGCCGACAAAGCCGCGGGAGTGTCGTGACTTGTAGACCGTTGCCTTGAACACCCAGCGCCCAGAAGGGGCGTCTGAGAACTCGCTCAAAGGCCGGACGCGAATGCCTGAGCAATGACTGCGCCGCGCTATACGCAGCAAGCCTGCATGAGTGACGTACCAATTGCTCTCAATAAGTTTCAAATGGCCTGCAGCAACTGATAGCTGGAGTTCTGTGGTCAGGTCTTTTAGCGCGGTGACTTGATCACGGGAGACTTCCCACTTCCTTCGGGCAAACCGGATGTTTCGAATGGCCAAGAGACGCCGCTGCAGTTTGTTTTTTGCCGGTTGAAGAGCCTGTTCCTTTATGTTTATGTTGTGATTCATGTCTCACTCCCATTATCTTTGGTTGCGCTTGCCCCACAGAGGACTGTAAAAGGGTTCTGTGACGAGCTCATGTGGCAAGCGGACTCAAAGTTCGTATCACACTATGAGGATATTATATCCATATAAGGATAAATAGGTCAAGAGCAAAGGGTGGAGCCTCATCCGCTTCCGTCGACTGGAAAACGGTTGGGCGACGGATTCGTGAACTCCGCGGATTCGATATGACCCAGGAGGAGTTTGCCCGGCGTATCGGGATCAGCCAGAACTACCTTTCCACGATGGAACGTGGCAACGTTCAGATTGGGTCCGAAATACTCTTGAAGATGAGCCGCGAGTTCGGAAAGTCTATGGAGTGGTTGCTTACAGGAGAAGACTAAAAGCCACCTTGCCAAGAGCCGTGAAAGAGGCCTATCAGAGGGCGCCGTCACGATCTAGAGCCAGCCTTCAATCTGGACTGAACGTCCCGGCGGGGGACGTAGACTGCGCTGCCAGGGAAGTGATAAGGAAGTCGGCCAGCTCTGCAGAGCTGGCCGACTTACCATGAGGCTCTGCCCGACGCCGCGCGGCAGTGGCTCGCATGAAAGACAAGTGCGTTCCCGAACGGAAATTACCAGTGTACCTTTCTAAGTCTCCGTGACGCTCTTGCTTGGGCGTTCTCGTGCGTATGGCCAGGGTTCGGCTGGGTAAGATTCGTCGTCGAGTTTTTCCAATTGTGTCGGTCGCCAAGCTGACCGCAAAATGTAACATGATTGGTCGGACGTATTTTGCCGTATCGAATTGGTAGAAAAGAACTAAATGGATTTCTATGCTTTCCCCAATCTAGTTACATGTCTCATCATGCGCTTGGCCATTTGTCCATGGAGGGGCAACCGCTGCCGCCCCAGGTGGACGTCAAGATTTCTTGATCCCGAGGGCATGGAATCAGCTATTCCGTTTCCGCGCTGGCGCGCAACTTTCTTGTTTCGAGATATGTCGCACGAGGCTGTCCCCAGGTATTTCGCGAAGGAGATTGCCGCGCGCTATGTGCCACCTCGCAAAGGGCTTTGTGTGCTCTAGCCCTTGCGGCGCTCGCTGAGGCAGCCTTGCGCCCACAGACAAGGACGATCGAACCAAAAGAGCAAGAATGCAAATTTGCAAAACGAACTGACCTAAACCATGAGGAATCTGCGCCATGCAATTTTCAGCACGAGCGCAAAAGCGTTGCAATGACTATGTCGGAGTGAAACGAAGATCCACATTTCTCCGCTAGGGACCGCACATATCTAAGCGATCTGACCATCCCGAGCACGAATTGGGTCTAAGGAAAGGATTATTCCGGCATTATGCCTCAAAGATTTTTGCGATGGTCTCGAGTCTCAACCTTTGTTTCGAAGACTTCACGTTTATTGACTTTGGTTCCGGCAAGGGAAAAGCGCTCCTTTTAGCTTCCGAGTTCCCTATCAAGAAAATTATTGGGGTTGAGTTTTCGCCGGAACTTCATTCGATCGCACATCGGAACATCGAGAAATACAACAATCCAGGACAAAAATGTATGTTCATAGAGTCCGTATTTTTGGATTTCATCACTTTTTCATTGCCGCACGAGCCGGGCGTTTTGTACTTCTTTGACCCCTGCTATGAAACAGCGTTGGCGCAGACCCTCGAGAACATTCGCAGGTCTCTGCAGGAATATCCCAGGCAGATTGTGATTCTGTATGTGTCTCCAGTGTATGAACGGTTGTTGGATATGGCCAAATTTCTACAGAAGTCAGTGAAGAACGAAAAATACTTCTTTAATGTGCACGAAGGCGCTGTGCACGCGGCTGGCGCAAATGATAAGACTTCAGCAGTTGGCGGGTGACTAATTCTCGCTGAATGTCGCTGGGGTTGTCGGCGGCGCTCTCGACCACGTTTCTGGGAGTTGAGTGGGATTCTTCCAACGAAGTCGCTCGAATGCCTGCCCCTTCCTTACGTTGGTGAGGACATGACCTGATAAACGGGGCGTTATCGGAATGTGGCCCTGGGATTGCAACTCGGCAACTCTTCCGGTTATTCAAATTCATTCGGTTCCAGGTTCTACCAGACCGCTGTGGGTTTACTTCCCCACTGCCGCAACATGGCAGGCATTGTCCAGTAATTCTTCCCCATTTGCCAGATCACTGCGTTCTTCGTTGGCTTGGTCTTCGAGAATGACAAATCCCTTAGTTCCATCATTCCGAGTCAGCCCGATAACCACCAGTGTGCGATTGCCCATATCTCGCGCTGCATCTGGTAAACCTTCCGCCAATAGTCTGAATGGATTGTGCGGACTAAGATGCTCGCCCGACACCCACATTGCAATGTAACGGTGCCCGACCAATGAGACATTGAATGGAGCCCAATGGTTCCCAATCCTCCTCTCATTCTTATGCAGCGCCTCCCAGACGTCGACACGGACGCACGAAAAGTGGATGTGCAGCTGATCCTGAGAGCGGCTCACAACCGAGTTGATTGCCAAACCAATGTCATCTCGCGGAGGAGTTAGGTGCAGCGCGTCATCGATGTGGGTTCGAACTTCCCAAGCGCTGGCGAAATAGTTTGTCGCGTTTGGCCCGCGAACGATTGGACTTTCAATTCCGGAGATTTGAGTTGTAGGAATTAGCAAGAATTGAATGCCCCCTCTCGGGTCCCTCAGGATCGCGAATCCACTTTCAATTCCCCCGTTCAGATCGACTTGAAGGCAGGGCATGGGATCATGATGCTGGGTTTGTCCGGGGACGCATAAACTATGTACAACTCCCCACAACGCATTGCGAGGAAGGTCTCCTTGAGCGGCATTGGCTGCGAGCAACAAGAAAGTGACACAAGCGCAAATTGCCGCCATGACAGCCAATGCAAGAAAAACAGTGAGGCTACGACCGTAACTGACTTGGTTGGTATCAGCGGATAGCATTGTTAGAAGGTCAGCGAGCCAATCCTCATTGGCCAATCTTATCAGTCGTGCGCCGAACCTTGGCAGCGCATACTTCCCATCAATACTTCACGCTATGACCGACTTTCACAAGCGGTTTTTCAAAGAAGGTCCATGAAACAGATGCGACGGCAATCGTGACCGCCAGAGCCAAAAGGACCAATCCATGCTCTGCAGAAGTCTGCGCCCAAGGCCTCTTGTGTTGGACAATCGCAAAGATCAGGCCCACCACGACCCAATGGTATAAGTAGACTCCGTAGGAGATTGTACCCAGAGCCTTGAGCCAAGAGGTGCGAAATATGCGACCAAGCCAGCCGTCAGAATATGCGAGCGCGAGCAAAAGCAGGCCGAGATAGAAGACCGCCAGCAAGCTGAGGCCGACCGTCGATACCCAAAAGGAGAGGACCGGATCAGTTTCATTAAAAAGGATAAAGTAGGGAAACCCAGCGAGCAACACGATGCAGGCCATGGCGAGCCGCCGGCGCTGGCTTTTCAACGACTCCCAAATCAACTGATTTCGGACCAGAAGTGCAGCCGCAACGCCAAGCAGTAGAGCGTCGGCACGACTGGGCATGAGATATAAACTCGCAAGGTTGCCATGGGAATAATTGAGATTCAGAAAGAGCCGCAATAGAGGAGCAGCCAATATTGCGCTGCCGATCACATAGGGAAGCCTTCGCCGGGGAACAAACCATATGACCGCCGGCAGGATCAGGTAGAATTGCTCCTTGATTGCCAAGGACCACGTGATCCCAAGCCAAGTAGGCAAAGCCGGCTCCCCGATTGCGTATCGGATGTTTTGCGTAAATGTCGCGTAGGCGTTCCACGGGACCGTCGGTCCGAATAGCCAGTCGCTGCCCGCAATTCGGCCAGGAACGCCGGCAACCATGCATAAATAAAACGTCCCGACGAGAATCACATAGATAGGAATGATGCGGAAGACACGGCGAGTATAAAAAGCCTTAAAGTAGTTTGGAAAGTTCCGCGCGTCCAGAAGGATGCCGCCGATGAGGAAGCCGAAGAGAACGAAGAACAGGTCCACGCCGCTCCAAAAGAGCAAAGTTGCATTCTTGAGATAGTAAAGCCAAAGATGACCCAACGCAGAATTGGCGTCATGACCGTAGTGCCAGATAAGCACTAGGAGAATCGCAAGCCCCCGAAGGCCATCGAGTTCCGGAATGCGCTGCGTATTTCCTTGCGGTTCTACCTTGAGTTGAAACACTTCATCGCAAATTGCGCTCGTTTGCAACTGAGTGGAAGTGATCAGGTGCCTATCCATCAGCGACTCCTGATTCAACTCTGATTCGAACCACTTCGGCCTCGTTGATCGGCGTGAAAACACACTTTTGGGTCACACTAAGAGAATACCGTTGAGTGGCAGTTCGTGACGGGGAACGATAATTCCCGTTGCCCTAAGGAGAACTGAGCCCTCTTCTTTCTTTTCCAGAGCGTTGTAAGTCCTGAAAAATAGGGCGGTCTCAATGGGTCGTCGCAACATTGGCTCGCAGTCTAACCGCCGGATTCTCAAAACCCAAGGGCTTTCGCGGACCCTGGATTAGCGGACCGCACCTATCCAAGCGATCTGACCATCTCGAGCACGAATTGGGTCTACGGATAGGATTATTCCGGCATTGTGTCTCAAAGGTTTTTGGCGATGGTCTCGAGACTCAACATTAGTTTCGAAGACTTCACGTTTTTTGACTTTGGTTCCGGTAAGGGAAGAGCGCTCCATTTAGCTTCCGAGTTCCCTTTCAAGAATATTATTGGGGTTGAGTTTTCGTCGAAACTTCACGCCCGTTCCTTACGTTGGTGAGGATAGGACCTGCTTTGATGGCAAGATCGTTGTGGCCAGGGCAGGACAAGCATACGATGCGCAAGCAAGAGACCAAGTCTGGTTTGTTAGAGGAGGCAGTGCGTATTCGCAAGAGTGCACGCTGCTGTAAAAACTCCTGCGTCATTCCGCAAGTAAGAAATAGAAAGGTCAACGATGAAGCCCAAAAGGGAACGTCTCGAAAAGTACGCAGGTAACACCCGTCGCGGCTTTCTGAAAGGGAGCGTGGGACTCGTCGCCGGCATCGCCGCGGTCCAATGGTTGCCCGGACGTCCAGGCCCCCAGCAAAGCGCTGCGTCTTCCGTGACCTTGGAAAACCTCAGGAACGCCAACGGCCGCGCGATTCTGCTAAAGGACGGTATTGTCCTTAGCATGGATAGCCAAGTGGGCGATTTCGAGAAGGCCGATGTGCTGATCCAGGGAAAGAAGATCGTATCGGTCGGTCCAAACGTTCCCGCGCCAGCTCACGCCCTCATTGTGAATGCGACAGGGATGATTGTAATGCCGGGATTTATCGACACGCACCACCATCAGTTTGAGACCCTTCTGCGAAGCATACTTTCCGATGGTTTGCTGGGCGTTGCTGGAGATACCGCGAGCACTTACCAGGGAAAAATCCTTGGCACCTTCGCTCCCGCCTATCTGCCGGAGGACTCGCGTCTCGGCGAGCTTGTGGCCTCACTCAGCCAGATGAGCGCGGGTGTCACCACGACGGTTGACACATCGCAGGTTTCCCTCACTCCCGAGCATACCGACGCCTGCATTGCCGGCCTACAGGAATCCGGGCGCCGGGCTCTGTTCGCTTACTCTACTGGCCCTGGAGCCAAGAGCCAATATCCGCAGGACATCGTCCGGCTGCGAAAGCAGTATTTTTCATCCGATGATCAGTTGCTGACGCTGGCCCTTGGTGATGAAACCAATGTCGACCGCTGGAAGTTGGCGCGTTCGGTGGGGGCGCCCATCGTTTCGCACATCGTTAATATGAGCACTTTGGAGCCGCTGGCCAAGGCGGGACTCATGGGACCGGACAATGAATACATCCATTGCACGCGGTCGGGTAACGAAACCCTGTGGAAGACAATCGCGGATACAGGCGGCAAGGTCTCAATCGCCCCGGCCATCGAGATGCAAATGAGGCATGGAATGCCACCCATTCAGGCGGCGCTCGATCATGGTATTCGGCCGAGCCTGAGCGTGGATGTCGAATGCAACATGACCGCGGACATGTTCTCGATCATGCGCACAGCCTTCACGCTTCAGCGTGCGCTCCTCAACGAACGCGCGCTCGCCGGTGAACAGAACCTGCCTCAGCTGGTGACATGCCGCGACGTCATCGAATTCGCCACCATCGCAGGAGCGCGCGCGGCCCACTTGGACCGTAAGGTCGGCACACTCACGCCGGGCAAGGAAGCCGACATCATTCTGTTAGGGACCGAGCGGATCAACACCTTCCCGCTGAACAACGTGCCAGGCACGGTTGTGACGCTGATGGATACAAGCAATGTCGAACACGTATTCATCGCTGGAAAAGTCGTGAAGTGGAAGGGCAAACTCGTGGGAGTTGACCTCACCCGACTCCGGCGCCAGATCGAGAAGTCGCGCGACGGGCTTCTGGCACGGACCAACCAAACGCGCAACTTCTTTGGGAGCTGCTGCGCGGCCGGTTAGGATCCCGTTATCAGTGCGGCGATTAGGAAAAACCTTTGGCGTCTTCCGCGCCTATCCTCGCACGGTTGCCCTTCCGAAATTGCTTCGGCATCCAGGAAGTCACTCTTCTTGGTCTGCACATAGCCATCGTGGGATGAATGTCAATGTCCCTGTCTATTGTGCGTGAGAAGAGAGACTATCGGAATGTGGCTTCTTGGTCCGGACTGGCCCCGTGCCACTCAATGGGCGTTGATTCATATTAGCCGTGTATGCGCGGAACGGTGCCTCCCTATTCAAAATCTACTGTGCTTCGTGTCACGAGGATGGGACAAACGGCGATTCGCGCGTTCCGGACCGCGACGTTCTGGACAAGCTGACCCTTGATCAGATTCTGCAATCGCTGGAAAAGGGAGCGATGAAGGCGAAGGCGGCGAAGCCGGCCGTGCTCAGCGCCGCGCAATTGCAGTATACCTTCCGGGAAAACCATTCGGCACTGAGCTGCCAAACCCGATTTCGAAATCTGCATTTCGCAGTAGTGCCAGCACCTCCGGATCGTCTTGCGATTTGCTGACCGGGGCCGCCTGGAACGGCAGGGGCGTCACCCTTTCGAATTCGCGCTTTGAGCCGGCGGATGTCGCGGGGGTGACAGCGGAGGATATTTCGCGCCTGAAGCTGAAATGGGCGTTCGGCTTCCCGGGCGCGACTTCAGGCGAAATACAGCCGGTTGTAGTTGGAGGACGCCTATATGTGGCGGACGCGGAAGGCGATTTCTTCCCGCTCGATGCGCAAACTGGTTGCATTCACTGGACCGTCGAAGTGGAAGCTGGCGTGAGAACCGCCGTCACGATCGGCCCGCGCGGATCCGGGGGGCTGGCTGTTTACTTCGGCGATCAATCGGCCAATGTGTACGCCTTGGACGCGGAATCGGGCGACGCGCTATGGTAGGTCCAAGCGGTTGTACGTGCCTGTGCCATGGCGCGAGGAGTCCCATTTGGGGGATCCGAAATATCCCTGTTGCGCTTTCCGCGGTAGCGTCGTGGCCCTGGCGATGCAGCGGACGAGGCGTAAGGGATTTCGAGCCGAAGCGTGGATGCCACTGGCGCTCCCGACGCGTTCGCAACGGTTTTTGTTTATTTCCGATCTCACGAACACCACGTTTGGTTCCTCCACCGTGACGAAGGCAACGTCGTGGGTTAGATCGGCACCAAGAACCCAAACGGCGGGCAATTCATGGGGCTTCATATGACCGCCGTCGACTCGAAGAGCAACATCTATAGTCGGAGTAGGGATCATGATTACTCACAACCCCCGCCACGGATCCGGGCGAGCGGATTTCCCGCACCCGGCTCTTGCCTCAGGTGACGACGCCCATGCGGCGCAGGGGATAAGGATGATAGGAACGCACCGGAGGCAGCCAGCGGGCCACGAGACGCCGCAAGCGATCCAGGGGAAGTCGGCCGTTCTGGCTGCGACGCGAAAGCGTGCGATACCAGTGCCAACCCACCTGGGACCGGAAGGTCTGCAGCGCGGGGCGATTCATGGGCACGCCGTAGTAGCGGAAATGCCCACCCACCACCGACCGAAGCCACTGGCCCACTTCCGGGATGGGATCATGCATGCGCCGCCGAAGTTCGGCTTTCACCTCACCCAGCTTCGCTTGCATCCTTTTGCGGATCGTCTGCCGCAACACCGTATACATTCCGTTGCTTCTCTTCTTCACGCAGATGTGCGTAAAGCCGAGAAAGTTGAACGTCTCCGGTTTCCCTTCTCCGCGCTTCTGCCGGTTCTGGATCGCGAACGGACCAAACTCCAGCAGCCGCGTTTTCTCGGGATGCAGCTCCAGGTGGAACTTCTTCATGCGTTCCGTAAGTTCCGCCCGAAACTGTTCGGCATCCGCTTTGCCATGAAATCCAACCACGATGTCGTCTGCAAATCGCACGACGATTACATCGCCGTGCGCCCGCTTTCGACGCCACGCTTGGACCCACAGATCGAATACGTAGTGAAGGTAAACGTTGGCCAGAAGCGGCGAAGCACTTCCGCCCTGGGGCGTCCCTTCCTCCACTGGTATTCGTTTCCCATCCTCCAGCACGCCGGCGTTGAGCCATTTCTGGATCAACCGCACGACGCGCCGATCTGCTATCCGGTGCTCGATGAATTTCACAAGCCATTCGTGGGAAAGCCCGTCGAAGAACCCGCGAATATCCAGATCGAGCACCCAGTTCACCTTTCTCGTCAGCAGTCCCGTGTAGAGCGCATCCAGCGCTTGGTGCTGGCTGCGTCCTGGCCGGAACCCGTACGAGAAACCCAGAAAATCCGTTTCGTAGATGGCGTTCAGCACCTCGACCGCCGCGCGCTGGACGATCTTGTCTTCCAGCGCCGTTACTCCGAGCGGTCTCTGCCGCCCGTCGGCCTTCGGTATGTACACTCTACGCACCGGCTTCGCTCGGTACGCTCCTCGCTTCAGCCTTTCGGAAAGGTCTTGGAGATTCGTTCCCAGTTCCTCGCCGTAGTGCCGCCAGGTCTCTCCGTCCACACCTGGCGCAGCTTCCTTCTTGAGACTGAAGTAGGCCATGCGCAGTGTGTCCAGGTTGTAGATGTGGTGCAGGAGCGCCGTGAACCGCAACTTCTTATCCTTTGCTGCTGCTTGACGTACCCGCCCGAGCGCACTGGGCGCGTTGCTCCGGCTCTGTATCCGGGACGCGTTTTGCTCTGGCAGGTTCCCTTTGGCCAAACCCCTTCCCTCCGTCCCCTCCGCCGCCGGTTGTCCGGCCTTGTTCGGGGACTTCTCAGGTACAGTGGGTCTGTCCGACTTCCCAAATCCGTTCGTCATCGGCGTACGTCCTTAGACTTCCCGATGCGTCCCGTGGCAACTGCGGCCCTGGGCGGACCTGGGATCTCCCGGTTCCCGCGCGAGGTGTCTACGTACGTGCTCGGGGTCTCTGACCGCGCGGGACTCTGGTACACCTCGCGGTATCGGTGCACCAGATAGGGCCTTCCGCAGCTCCTTACAGCGTCGGCGTCCCGGAGTAATCGTCTTAGGCGGCTGAATACCCGGCCCGCACGTTCCCCTGCCAACGCTTCGACG
>Ga0222749_10001834_pt1 | contig 10375 bp, 10 predicted proteins | sample IncBWH2Mmetat_FD_197234 | JGI IMG/M metagenome (GOLD analysis project Ga0222749, IMG submission 197234) | Metatranscriptome of lab incubated forest soil microbial communities from Barre Woods Harvard Forest LTER site, Petersham... | ecosystem: Environmental > Terrestrial > Soil > Temperate...
CCCCAGTTCGGTTTACCGTTACCTTCGGACATGTCAAGGTTCGATATATGCATGAAATTCAGACCGGCCGAAATGGAATAGCGAGGACTGAAGTTATAGCGCACTCCACTGCCCATGTTGACGGTGAATGTGAGGTCTTGTCCTTGCGCGTACAGCACACCAGCGGGTCCCTTCGCGTCGATGTTTCCGGCACCAAGGCGTATATCAAAATAGGGCGCCGTCCTCAAGTGGCGCGGGACAAAGTTACGCCGAATACCCATGATGTACGAGAAATACCGGGTCTCAGGTCCCCTCGGAATCGCGGTAACGGACCCGGTGAGGGTAAGATCGAAATTGCCGCGTAGAATCCAAGGCCCCCCTACGTCGTTCATATGCCATCGGAGGGAAGCAAGGATGGGTACGAGTGTGTATTTGAGGGGATACGTGTTATAGACATCGCCTACGAAAACGTCCAAAGGAAACGGGATATTGATGGGAAGCCATCCCACGTCCAACGAGAACTCGAGCTTGTTTCTGTAATAGATGTCTCGGTTGAAGTCAGCCGGCTTGGAGTTCCGCAATTTTTCATCCAACGGTTGGATCTTTGACTCTTCTCCAGGCTTCGGGAAGTTTGGCATGGCGAAAATCTGTTTTTCGCTCGTTATAGTCGCGTCGCCAAATTGGTTCGCGTGATCAAGGGAAGCAACGGCGGCCTGGGGAAATGCTGAAAGGGCACACAGAAGCGGAACCAGGCTAAGAACAACCGATCGCTTGCTTGCGTACATTCAAAGGGCCTCCTATGCGCAGAGTTCTCCAGTGTGTGGTGGCCTCCATTGAGTACGCCACAACAATTGCAAAGTCCGTATTACGCTCATCGGCCAGATGTGGGCGCCTAGATTATTCAGCTTGCTCAGCAGGCGTCTGTGGACCGGCGCTTCGCGAATTTGCTGCATGTGAAGATTGTGCAAGTCCTTCTCCATTTCGCGAAGGTCATCCTCGACTTCACTCATAGGAACCACGAAATACTTTCTTCCGCGCCGCACGAACTAGTCGCAACGTTTTTCCGAGCTGGAATGTTTATCGTGTCTGGGAGTCTAGCTATGCCAATTTGGCGCGACTCTTGCATTCTGCCGTATCCGTGCAACGATAAATGATAGCCGATGATGCAATCTAGCCTCGAAACTGTTGCAAAATCCTCATCTGTAACAATTTCGGCGATGCCAGGCTCAGTTTCGAGCACACTAAGGCAAGCACTCAGGAAGACCGGCATTTCGCTTTAATTGAGGTTTGCCGGCCAACTTCGGGCTCGCTTGTAATCGTCAGGGCCAAGGCAGTCCGACCCGTCGGTCTCTTCGATCGCACCGCGTCAGTTGATCATGTGAGAGAGGAGTTTGAGCGAACGTGAAAACGAATCAAGAGCACAGACTCGTAGGACCATTCCCTCGCCGAATCTCAGGTCCAGAATCCCAGCTCACGCCAGCGTTCTATGGCCTCCAGGCGATCCGTCGCCCCAACCTTGCGCAGCATCCGGCGAACGTGGTTCTTAACTGTTTGCTCTGCGAGATTGAACGTAGCAGCTATTTCCTTGTTCGTGAGGCCTTCGCTGAGCAATTGCACCAGTTGCTGCTCTCTTCGGGTAAGGCCGAGATTTTGGCGGACTTGAACTCCTGGACGCCAAGCTTCCGAACCCGCTACATGATCGAAAAGGGCTCGACACAATGTAGGTGGACATACCGACTCTCCATTGGATACGGCCCGAATCGCGCCTGCAACATCCGCCGCTGAAGCATCCTTCAGTACGTAGCCCGTCACGCCATGGTGTACAGCGGTCAGAAATTTTTCCTGGTCAGCGTCCATACCGAACATTACGATACTGACCGCAGGAAGATTACGGCGAACTTCCAACAGCAGCTCGCCGGTCGACAAAGCAGGTCCCAACGAATCACACAACAGCACATCTGGATTAGCGGCAATGACCTCTGACAGACTCTGTAATGACGGAGTACCTGCGCCTACAACCCGAATGTCGTTCCTTCTCGCGAGGACGCGAGCGAACAGCTCCCGCAGTAGCCGGCTCTCCGCCAGCAGAAAAACTCCGACGCCAGACTTCTCCCTGCTCATAAAGCCAGACTTCTCCCTGCTCATAAAAGTGACCTTGCATCAGCGCGATGAATGGAAGACTTGTTAGCAAACTACTGCAGACATTACGAGAAACCCCACAGATCGTTGAACATGTCGTGGCATTGTTCTCATCCTCCGTAGAGGTGTCAACCTACCTATCAAATGTGTATGGTTTGGATCAACGGGTTTGCGAACTGTAGCGATTTTGCGTCCATCTGTGAATGGGGATTTTCCCGTATATGGTACCGTGTTCGCTACCGATCACTTTTTGATTGTGGTTTCACTAGTGCCATTCTCGTATAGCAAGCAACGGTGGTTCCGACGCACCGCAATGATTTCACCGCACCCGACAGCGGGCGCCACATAATGTGGTCAATCCGAACGTTGCTACTAAGAGTCAATGCGCGATCTTCAAAGACAAGAACGGGATGGACGTCAAGCTGCGAAACCAGCTGCGTAAAAAATTGATTTCGTATCCCGGCTCCGCTTTAGCGTGCAGGCGTGAGGCCCATGACGTCAACGTACACCAGCGGCAGCAACCTATTTTGCTATCATGGTGAGAAGTACACTATTTTTTTCACAAGCGAACCGGGAATCCTTCCAAGGAGGAGGGCTTTTGAAGCGAGCATTGGTGTGCGGAGCAGGTGGGTTCATCGGCGGCCATTTGGTCAAAAAACTGAAGCGCGCTGGTTATTGGGTTCGCGGCGTGGATATCAAGGTGCACGAGTTCTGCCCAAGCGGAGCTGACGAGTTCCTGCTATTGGACCTTCGTCGCCAACAAGACTGCAAAGCCGCGCTGACAGTCTCAGGCGGCCAACTCGATGAGGTGTACCAACTGGCTGCTGATATGGGCGGAATGGGATTCATCCATTCGGCCGAGTGCGAGATCATGCACAATAGCGCCCTGATCAACATCTACATGACGCGCACAGCGGCCGAAATGGGCATCCCGCGATATTTCTTCTCCTCCTCCGTGTGCGTATATCGCGATATGAAAATAGGCGAGCCAGAAATGTCGGAAGAAGACGCTGTCCCGGCGCATCCGGACAACGAATACGGCTGGGAGAAGTTATATTCGGAGCGTGTCGCGATGGCTTACGAACGGCGCTTCGGGATGCAGGTAAGGATCGCACGCTTCCAGAATTGTTATGGAGCCGAAGGCACGTGGCGCGGCGGGCGGGAGAAAGCGCCCGCAGCAATCTGCCGCAAGGTGGCCGAAGTCGACGACGACGGCACAATCGAGGTCTGGGGCGACGGAAGCGCGGTTCGCTCCTACACGCATGTCAGCGATATGGTGGAAGGCATTTTCATGCTTATGCAGTCCGACTTGCATGGGCCGGTGAATATCGGCTGCCCGCAGTACGTGAGTGTCGACGACCTTGCGGCCACGGTGGCGAAGGTAGCGGGAAAAAAAATTCATATCAAGCATGTGGACGGTCCGGTGGGTGTGCATTCCCGCAATTTCAGCAACGCCAAGATCTATTCCATCGGGTGGCGGGCAAAGGTTTTGCTAAGGGAAGGCATCGAACTGACCTATCCCTGGGTTGATGCGCAGGTTAAGGCGCTCGTTAACCGGTCCAGCATGGTGGTCACCTGATGCGCACTGCGAGATCTTGGGATATTCGCGGGGACGAAAGACGTCTCGGCCTCGACTCATTGTCCCGAAAAGTGTCCCCGTCGAATACCGAATACCGCCTACACCCACAGCAAAATCCTATTTCCTGGATTCTTCGATTTTTGCGGAAACTCAGTCTCGAACTGGATCAAAAATCCAGGTCAGCATATCCGACGACCGTCCAGTTCCCGTAGCAATTGTCGTTGCCGTATGTGCTAGACTATGGTGCTTTAGGCCACCCACATATGCCTCGCGTAGCGCTGATAACTGGAATTACGGGTCAGGATGGTTCCTACCTCGCGGAGTTCTTGCTGGAGAAGAAGTACCGCGTTTACGGACTAGTTAGGCGTAGCAGCACGATTAATTTTGAGCGTGTCAACCACCTTCAAGACCTAGTGGAACTCATTCCTGGCGATCTTCTTGATCAAAGTTCTCTGATCACTGCTCTGCAGAAGACGGAACCGGACGAAGTATACAATCTTGCGGCCCAATCGTTCGTACCGACATCGTGGACCCAGCCGGTGCTGACGGGGGAGTTCACTGCGCTGGGAGTTACCCGCATGCTTGAGGCGGTCCGGGTTGTCAATCCCGCAATCCGCTTCTATCAAGCGTCCTCGAGTGAGATGTTCGGCATGGTAGATGAGTCTCCACAGACGGAGGCTACTCGATTTTATCCCCGAAGTCCTTACGGTGTCGCGAAGCTCTACGGCCACTGGATCACGGTCAATGCTCGAGAGAGCTACGGCTTGTACGCTTGCTCAGGTATTCTGTTCAACCACGAGTCGCCGCGCCGTGGTATCGAGTTTGTAAGTAGGAGGGTCAGCTATAACGCTGCCCGCATTAAACTTGGGCTTCAACAAAAACTGAAGATGGGGAATCTCGATGCGGAACGCGACTGGGGGTTCGCTGGGGACTACGTACGGGCGATGTGGATGATGCTTCAGCAGGAGAATCCCGATGACTACGTTGTGGCAACCGGGGAAACTCATAGCGTACGACGTTTGTTGGAGGTCGCCTTTGCTCGCGCCGGGTTGGACTATGGCAAACACGTTGAGATCGATCCGGAACTTCTCAGGCCTGCGGAGGTCCACCACTTGCGAGGTGACTGTTCGAAAGCCCGGCAGAAACTGGGATGGGAACCTCATGTGAGTTTCGAACAACTGGTCGAGATGATGGTCGATAGTGATCTCGAATTGGTAACTAAAGGGACCTCGAAGGCTGCGTCCGTTATAGGCTGAGCTCTCAAGCTTCATGCCGGAAACTTAGAGACTATTGCGGCGTATTCTCATCACGGGCGGCACCGGCTTCGTTGGTACCCACCTCGTTCGGCACTTGCAATCAACCCCGTCACAAATAATCGTGGTGTCCTATGGCTCAAACGTGTCCCTACATGAGCCCGGAATCGAGTACCGCAAGATCGACATTCGCAACCGGGATGAAGTTCACTCCGTGATGCGTGAGTTCAATCCGGACATGGTCTACCACCTCGCCGCGGTGTCAGCAGTTGGACCTTCATGGAGCAATCCAAGGCTAACATTCGAGGTGAACGTCCTCGGTTCATTCAATATCTTTGAAGCTGCAATGAACCTGCCGTCACCTCCGAGAGTCCTAAACATAAGTACAGCTCAGGTCTACGCACGCTCCTCGGGACCTCTATCCGAAAACAGTCCGTTAAATCCCGATAATCCTTATGCCGCCAGCAAGGCGATGACAGAACTGCTGATGGTTCAGTATCGGAACTGCGTGAATGGTGGCATTATTACGGCCCGATCATTCAACCATACGGGACCCGGACAGCTGCCCACTTTCGTATTGTCTTCCATCGCCAAACAACTCGCTGAAATAGAAGTGGGGCAAGCAGCCCCGACGCTTAAGGTTGGAAACATCGCTGTAACACGGGATTTTACAGACGTTCGCGACATCGTCATTGCCTACGATCGACTGCTAGAGAAGGGAATAAGCGGTGAGGTATATAACGTTTGCTCAGGACGCCCAGTTTTACTAGCGAACGTGATCAAGGAATTCCAGATGAACTGCCGTGCTTCTATCACGGTCGAGGTCGACCAAGATCGAGTCCGCCCGAGCGACGTTGCACAAATGGTTGGAGATCCCACAAAGATCCGTACAGCGACAGGATGGGAGCCCGATATCCCGTTAGAAACAACGATCAGGGATCTTCAGGATTATTGGCGAGGACGAATTAGCAGAGAGGGAACACGGGCGAATGGTTTTAAGTCAGAGGCGACAACGCACTGAACATCGAGCACATTCACGCCCACGATTTCAACTCTTAGACAAAGCCTGCTACTCACCTCGTTACGAACGATAATGCGTACCGTAGCCGAAGCTTTCTGGCGGTACTCGGGAGCGACCAGGATATGCTTGTTCCAAACTGCGTGGATCGAGTCCGGGTCCGAGTTTCCGAACATCGCGTCTCATTGGCGTGAACGTTTAAGTCCTTGGCTCCTCTTTTCTCTATCTTTCTTCCCGAGTTCCGGCAATGGAAGATTGCTTTTGCAAGGGCCTTCTCGTGTCCCCGGGGCGAATCGCTTTAGCTGGGTCCGGAAGGTCTTTGACTCCGCAAATCTGCAAAGACGTTCTGAGAGGTCCCGACCTGAGCTCCTCACTCGCAGAAACCGTGTTTCGCCACCAGCATAAATCGCTTGCGGTTAGATTACTTGCCTCTTCTTGCCAGCTATAGAGCTGAGGACCTCAAAATTTCTGCCTGCGACTCTAAATCGGCATGTCGAGTATTTACAGCAGACAAATCAAAAGACCAGATGCACAGCGCGGGCGAAATCGACACCATCATTAGGAGGGGAACCCAAGCAGAGGTACTACTAGCTCGGAAATAGTTATAGGAACTCGACACTCACAAAGAAGGTCTATACGTCAGCGAGGGCGGACCCGGAGATCCCCGACCGAGACTGCCAGAAAGTGAGGCACGACCGGTTCCGCCCCGGCCTCCAGCAGTTGCTGCGCCCGTGGCGCGGTCGCGATTCCCATACATCGAAGGCCCGCGCCCTTGGCTGCTTTCACACCCGAAACGGCATCCTCGATTGCCAACAGTTGCTCGGGTTTTTCTCGAATGCGCTCCGCTGCTAATCGATAAATCAGCGGATCAGGTTTACCTGCTGGGACGTCATCGCCGGTCACGATGGCGTCAAAGCAGTCGGTGAGACTAAGGTCCGCCAAAGTCCCCAGAGTACGTGTCCGTCCGGCTGAAGTCGCCAAAGCCACGCGAAGGCCGGCTGGTCGCAGCGAATTCAGAAAGGCGACCACGCCGGCGACCGGACGGGTTCCGTTTCCCAATCGCCGAAGCATTTCGTCTTTGTGGTTTCCGTATTCCCTGATCTGTTCTTCAGACAAGTCTCCAAGAAAATAACGAAGGATCTCTTCGCGCTTGCGGCCATCCAGAATGAAGTCAAGTTCGTCGTCGCTCGCCTTGCGCCCGACACTCTCGAGAAATTGCCGCCATGCGTCGCGATGGGCTGGGTGACTGTCCACAATCACCCCATCCATGTCAAACACGAGGCCACGAATCGGTGTAGGAATCATGAGGCGGAGAATCCCGGCCAGGTTTGTTGGGCACTCTGGTAGTTCTCGAGGGTTCCAATATCGATTAGATATTCTCGGATGGGAAAAGCCACCATTCGACCGGACAGTCTGGGTAGGACATGGAATCCAATATCCGCGGGAATATCTTCGGGAATCGCGTTGAGCAAATCGGGCGTGCCGATCATAAGCCCGGAGAATGCCAGGTTTCCCGCTGGCTTCCGTGGTTTCTCGACAAACCGCTCAATCGTACCGTCTGCGCGGATCGAGACGATTCCACATCTTCGTGGATCTGGAACTTCATACACGCCAAGTGTCGCCACAGGTTTGCGCTCCCGATGCAGTCTCGCCATGCCTCGAAGGTCAGCCCGATTCAGAACGTCCGCGTAGAACACCCAAAAACATTCCTCTCCTGCTACAAATTCTCGATTCGCACGCAGGGTGCCACCGCTGCCGAGCAACGACTTCTCTTCGGCGATACAGACGTCGACTCCGTGATCGGAAGTCTCCAGAAATCTCCTCACCGCGTCAACGTGCGCGTGAAGGTTGATGAGGACCTGGTGAATACCCGCGTCACGGCAGATCTGCAACCAGATCGCAAGCAGGGGAACACCCTGAATGGGTACCAGACACTTAGGCGTGTGATCGGTGATGGGCTTGAGGCGAGTACCCGCACCAGCAGCCAGAATAAAGGCTTTCATCTTCGTCTAACACTAGAACTGGTTCGTTGACTCGGTGGGAACAAACACCCAACACGAACCACCACTTCCATCGCTGTCGATGAAGGGGTCGTTGACAATCACCTGCGCGCCCTGCATGTCGAACGCAAAGGTCATCTCTTGCAAACCCTTGTCGTGCATCGCCTCTCGTAATGACTGTTGACGGGCAGGTTCGCAATAAAGCAGGAGAAAACCGCCGCCACCAGCTCCAGTAATCTTACCGCCAACGGCGCCTCGTTCACGGGCGAGATCGTAGAGGGCATCTATGCGTGCATCCGAAATCTTTGCCGAAACACGTCGTTTTGCCATCCACCCGAGGTGTAAGAGCTCACCAAGGCGGTGTAGATTTTCGCGCAGTAAGGCCTCCCGCATCTCTGCTCCAAGCGCCTTCACCTCGTGGAGAGCCTCTACGGCCGCACCACTTCCGACTCGGGTAGATGCTTCCTGCTCCTTCAAAATGCTCCAAGAGTTGTGGGCCGCCCCGGTAAAGAAGAGCATCAGATGGGCACGTAATTCCTCTAGTGTTGCGGAGGGGATGTTCATGGTTTCCGCAGTGACATTCTCATCAGGCGCAAACACAAAGTAATTCAAACCTCCAAACGCAGCGGCATACTCGTCTTGTTTGCCTATGTTTTTCCCAAGGACATTTCTTGCTATGTAAAATGCCTTTTCGGCAAGATCGTATTTGGAGAGAGGACGGTGCAAATAAGTAGTTAGTGCCTTCAGAAGATTTACGCAGACGCTTGCGGAAGAACCGAGTCCAGTTCCTGGTGGGATCTCAGAGGCCAAAAAAAGGTCGACCGAGAAGTCACAGTCGATCTCTTTTAACACCGCAAGCGGAAGCTCGAGGGGATTTCCGCGCACCTGCAGACTAGAGAGATTATGCCACGTCTCGAACACACGCAAGTCCGACGAGATGATCTGAACACGCCCATCGGACCGCTTACCCAGAATGGTATAGAAATACTTGTTAATCGCGGCGCTTAGAACTGCTCCGCCGAATTGCTCGTAGTAGGCGGGCAGATCGGTACCGCCTCCGCCAAAGCTGATGCGCACTGGGCTGCGAACGATGAGCACGACTCAACTTATCAGGAAAACACTAAATCGGCATTGACGACGTTGATGCATTCTGCTGAACTGTCTCCGATTCACTAGGCTTAGGTACGTGACCGAAGCGTCGAAAGATTGTCCAGATCGTCTGCAATAACAATGAGATATCATGGAATAGAGAACGACGAAGAATATACTGCAAGTCGTATCGCGTCTTGTCTTCCAGGGCATTTTGATCGCGAAGACCGTGTACCTGAGCTAAACCCGTTATGCCCGGTTTCACATTCAAACGGTGAAGGTGCCAATCGGTATAGTGACGGACGCTCTCCAACACCTCCGGACGCGGACCCACTAAGCTCATGTCACCGCGTAAAACATTGAGAAGCTGCGGCAATTCCGTAATGCTCAAGTGCTGCATGATACGTTCGTAGATCGGCAAGTCTGTCTCTCGACGTGGAGAGTTCAACCGATACATCCAAAATGGCCTCCCGCCCTTCCCACACCGTTTTTCTTGGCAGAAGGCCTGCCCTTTTTTCACTCTAAGGAGGACTACTGCAGCGACGATGACGGGGAGGGAAGGAATGAGAAGGGCTGTACCAAGGGCCAGATCGAGCACCCGTTTCCAAATTGGCTCTGACGAGGTCCAGACGGAGTGACGCAGCCGAAGAATCGGAAGTCCATCCAAGTCGATCAACTCAGGACTGGTGAGGTATAACTCATAAGGCTGGGGAATTACACTGACCGCGAGACCGCGTTTCACAGATTGATCGATGAGTTCAGCAACTTCCGGGTTTCCATTCCAGGCAGCTGCAAAGATGAGCTCATCGACCTTCTGTTGCGCCAGCAAGTCCATGATGCCACAGGTCCGGACATTTATGCTGTTCTGCGTAGCCCCAATTGGCAATACCTCGAGTGTCGAGTCTCTGACAGCGAGAAATCCAACCACGGCGCAAAGAGCTTCCGGATGCCGCTGGATCTTCGCGGCCGCCTCCTGAGCTACCGGCCCGCTCCCTACAATTACTACGCGACGGACGGCTCCTGCACGATAGCGCATGGTGAGCATCGAGTGTGCCGCGATACGGATCAAGATAAACCCGAACACCATGAGGAAAGCAAAATAGCCCGCTAGCAAGCGTGAAACGTAAATACGAAGGAGGTAGCCCGCCGCCAACACGGTCGCCATCACAATGGAGGTACCTAATACTAGTTGAGAGACGATCGCTGGAAATCGCCATCCGCCTCCAAAACCATCGAGGCCAAGCATCGACCAGAGAATTGTCCAGACCAGTGCAGCGCCCAGCACCGTTACGGAAAAGGCCAGAAAGATCGAGCGAGG
>Ga0222749_10001841_pt1 | contig 10352 bp, 8 predicted proteins | sample IncBWH2Mmetat_FD_197234 | JGI IMG/M metagenome (GOLD analysis project Ga0222749, IMG submission 197234) | Metatranscriptome of lab incubated forest soil microbial communities from Barre Woods Harvard Forest LTER site, Petersham... | ecosystem: Environmental > Terrestrial > Soil > Temperate...
GAACGATGCCCTCCTGCGCCGCGGCGCGGGTCGCGTGGACCGCGTCGTCCACGCGGAACTTGCGCTCCTTCATCTCCGCCTCGGTGGCGCCGCCCACCTTGATGATCGCGACGCCGCCGGTGATTTTGGCGAGCCGCTCCTCGTACTTCTCCTTGTCATAGGTGCTCGTCGTCTTCTCGATCGAGGTACGGAGCTCCTGGACGCGCGCCTCGATGGCCTTTTTGTCACCACCGCCACCGACGAGCGTGGTCTTTTCCTTCTCGACCCGGATCTTTTTCGCCGTGCCCAGTTCGGAGAGCTTCAGCGTGTCGAGCTTGACCCCCAGGTCCTCCGTCACGACCTGGCCGCCGGTGAGGATCGCGATGTCCTGGAGCATGGCCTTGCGGCGGTCGCCGAACGCGGGGGCCTTCACCGCCACCGCCTGGATCGTCCCGCGCAGCCGGTTGATGACGAGCGCGGAGAGCGCCTCTCCTTCGACCTCCTCGCAAATCACCAGGATCGGCCGTCCCGCCTGCGCGACCTGCTCGAGGATCGGGATGAACTCCTGGAGATTCGAGATCTTCCGGTCGCTCAGGAGGACATACGCGTCCTCATACTCCGCGACCAGCTGGTCGGGCTTGTTGATGAAGTAGGGCGAGATGAACCCCTTGTCGAACTGGAGGCCCTCGACGAGGTCGACCGTGGTCTCGAAGCCCTTCGCCTCTTCGACCGTGATCACCCCCTCCTTGCCGGCTTTTTCCATGGCCTTGGCCACGAGGTCCGCGACCTGCTTGTCGTAGTGCGACGCGATCATGGCCACCTGGCGGTAATCCTCGACGCCCTTGACCGGCCGGGAGATCTTCTTGATCTCCTCGACGGCCACCCCGACCGCCCGGTCCATGCCGCGCTTGATGAGGGCGGGGTTCGCGCCAACCGTGATGTGTTTGAGGCCCTCGGCGTAGATCGCCTCGGCCAGAACGGCGGAGGTCGTCGTGCCGTCGCCCGCGACGTCGTTCGTCTTGTCCGCCGCGGCGTTGGCGAGCTTGGCGCCCATGTTCTCGAACGGGTCCTCGAGCTCGACTTCCTTCGAGACGGTGACCCCGTCCTTGGTCGCCCTGGGAGAGCCGTGCGCCTGATCCAGGATGACATTCCGGCCACTGGGTCCGAGCGTCACCTTGACCGCGCCCGCGAGCTTCTGGATGCCCCTGAGGAGCTTCCGCCGGGCTTCCTCGTCGAACAGCATCTGCTTGGCCATGTCATCTCCTATAACCGGCTTGCGGGCGGCTTTCTGGCCCGCGCCTCCTTGCCGATGGGGCTGCCTTCGTTCAGTCGATGATCGCGAGGATTTCCGATTCCTTGACGATCTTGAGCTCCTTGCCGTCGACCTTGACCTCGGAGCCCGCGTACTTGGAGTAGATCACCTTGTCGCCTTCCTTGACCGCGAGCTTGACCTCACGGCCGTTGGGGAGCAGGAAGCCGGTGCCGGCGGCGAGGACCTTGCCCTTGGTCGATTTCTCCTTGGCGGTGTCGGGCAGAACGATTCCGCCGGGGGTCTTGTCCTCGGCCTCGAGCGGTTCGATCACCACGTGATCGTGAAGGGGCTTGAGTTTCATATCCATTCCTCCGTTTCGTTTCGTGTTATTCGGCCGCCGTTGGATACGCGTTGTCGTCGGCGTACGGCTTGATCGGCTCCTCGGGGATGTCCGTCACCATCGCCTCCGCCGTGAGGAGCAGCGCCGAGACGCTCGCCGCGTTCTGGAGCGCGTGACGGGTCACCTTCACCGGGTCGAAGATGCCCGCCTTCTTGAGATCCCCGAACTCGTTCGCCTCCGCGTCGTAGCCGAACCAGCCCGATCCGGCGCGGACCTTCCGAACGGCCAGCGACGGATCGTAGCCGGCGTTCCCCGCGATCACGCGGAGCGGCGTCTCGCAGGCGCGGTGGACGATGTCCACCCCGAACTTCTCGTCTCCTTCGGCCTTGATCGAGTCGATCGCCTTCGCCGCGCGAAGGAGCGCGACCCCGCCGCCGGGCACGACCCCCTCCTCGAGGGCGGCGCGGACGCTATGTAGCGCGTCCTCGACGCGGTGCTTGCGTTCCTTCAGCTCGGTCTCGGTCGCGGCTCCCACATGGATGACGGCGACGCCGCCGGACAGCTTGGAGAGCCGCTCCGTCAGCTTCTCCTTGTCGTAGTCGGACTCGCTCGTCTCGAGCTCCTGGCGGATCTGGGCGCACCGGGACTCGACGGCCTTCTTGTCGCCGGCCCCGCCCAAGATCGTGCAGTAGTCGGCGTCCACGATGACCTTCTTGGCGCGTCCGAGGATCGAGGTGGTCGCCTTCGGAAGGTCGATGCCCAGGTCCTTGAACACGGGCTTGGCCCCGGTCAGGATGCCCATGTCCTCCAGCATCGCTTTGCGCCGGTCGCCGTATCCGGGGGCCTTGACGGCGACACAGGGGAGGATCCCGCGGAGCTTGTTCACGACGAGGAGGGCGAGCGCCTCGCCTTCGACATCCTCCGCGATCACGACCAGGGGCCTTTTCTCGGCCGCGACCTTCTCAAGGAGCGGGACAAGCGGCGCGGCGGGGGATAGCTTCTCCTCGAAGAGGAAGATGAACGGGTTTTCGAGGACGACCTCGACGGAGTTCTGGTCGGTCACAAAGTGGGGCGAGAGGAAGCCGCGGTCGAATTGCATGCCCTCGACAATCTTGATTTCGGTCTGGATTCCCTTGCCCTCCTCGACCGAAATGGCCCCCTCCTTCCCGACCTTCGCAAACGCGCCGGCGAGCATGTCCCCGACGGATCGGTCGCCCCCCGCGGCCAGCGTGCCTATTTTTTGGAGCAGATCCTTGTCCTTGACGTCGACGGGCTGGGAGAGCTTCTTGAGTTCGGCGGTGACGGCCTCGGTCGCGCTCTTGATCCCCCGCGCCAAGGCCATCGGATTGGCGCCGGCGATGACGACCCGCAGGCCCTCAAGGAAGATGGATTCGGCGAGGGCGGCCGAGGTCGTGGTACCGTCGCCCGCCTGATCGCTCGTTTTCGAGGCCGCCTCCTTGAGCATTTTGGCGGCCATGTTCTCGTAGGGGTCGCGGAGCTCGACCTCCTCGCACACCGTGACCCCGTCCTTGGTGATGGTGGGCCCCCCCCACGACTTGTCGATCACGACCGTCCGTCCACGGGGCCCGAGGGTGGAGCGAACGGCGGCGGCGACCTTCTGGACGCCCCGCTTGAGGGCATCCCGGACATCTTCGGCAAAGAGGAGCTGCTTGGGCATGGAGAGTCTCCGACAATAAGAATCCGGCGCGGATAGCGCAAGTCACGTGCCAGAGGCCGCCCACAGGCGCCTCCCTAAGTGCTTGGCTGGCGGGAAATTAGTAGCATCCCCCTCGATCCAGGTCAAGGTTAATGCCACTGTGGCAGAAGGCTGGCAGGAGGGTCAGGTCCCCGCCTGGGAGACTCCCAACCCCCCGGGGGGGCAGAATCCAGCTGGCGTGGGGGATTCCCGGGCTATTCGTCCAGTGCGTCGGGATTCTCGAGCAGGAAGCGGTCCAGGGCCTGGCCCATGCGGGCGTCCGTGTCGAATCTTCCCGACTGGATCAGATTCCTGATCTCGGCCACGCGGTCCGCCCGGATGCTGGGAAGCGCCAACGCATCCGACGTGATCTTCGCATGAGGCGAGAATTCGACCCGATCCCCGGCTTGAGATGGATGAGTGGATGCGGGCGGTGTGACCTTGCCGGTTTTCTGCGGGCCGTCGATCCGGCCTGCTCCCCCTACCCCTTCGGTCCTGCCGATGTCCATGAGATGTCCCTCCTTCACGACCCCTCGAACGGCGACGTCCAACGTCCCCCGGAGCTTAACCATAGAATTTATCGGCGGCCCGCCCCGGTTTCTGCACCAGAATCCGTCTTCGCCCCGTCGATATCCTGCGCCCCAGGCGCGTCGAGGAGGATTGTCTTGACCCCCTTCTCCACCCCCATTACAATCGCGCCCGACAGCCAGATCACAAGGAGAGTTCCGATGTTGTCGAAGTGGCTTCCCGCGTTCTTCCTGGTGGCATGCGCCTCCACCGCGGTCGCCCAGGAACAGGACCCCGCGGAACTCAAGAAGAGGATTCTCGAGAAGATCGGCCAGCGGCTCGCCGTCGAGCGCGCGGCGCTCATGAGGCGCATCGAGAAGATCATCGACGAGGAGCTCGCCAAGGACCAGCCTGCCGCGAAGGGTCCCCTGGGAGACCCCGTCAAGGAGGCCGAGAAGAAGCTCCGCGCCGCCGAGGAAGAGAAAGAGCGCGCGGGCGCCGAGCTGGCCAAGGCCAAGCGCGACGCCGAGGATGAGCCGGTCCGCAAGGAAGCCAAGAAGGACGGGCCCCACGACGAGGACGAGGCGCAGGAGCTGTTCGACCGGGCGCTCAAGCTCCACGACGAGCAGAAGGATTTCAAATCGTCGATCCACCTTTTCAAGCGCATCTACTTCCAATTCCCCAAGTCCTCGGTGGGATTCACGAGCGCGTATAACGTCGCCTGCGGCTACGCCCTCCTGGGCCAGAAGGAGGAGGCCATCGACTGGCTCGAGACGTCCATCAAGGCGGGTTTCTCGAAGATCGACCATCTCCGCAAAGATCCGGATCTCGACAATCTCAGAAACGAGAAGCGATACAAGAGGCTTCTCGCCGACCGGTAACCGTTCGATTCGGGGCGTGGCTCAGCCTGGCTAGAGCGCTTGGTTCGGGACCAAGAGGTCGCAGGTTCAAATCCTGTCGCCCCGACCATTACTCCGAAGGGGTATGGCTCTTCCCTTCATCGCCATGGGGTTCCGAGAGATTTTCGGCCCCCGCCGCGAGGGGGAACTGACCGCATTTGACCTCCTTTCGACTTTTTCGCGACGACTCCGCTCCGTCGATGGCTTCGCCCAGCTTCTCGACCGCTGCTCCGAGCTCAGAATCTGCGCAACTTGAATTGATGGTGGAAGGCGACAGGCTCCGCTCCTGTCGCCACACGACGGTTTTCCCGTGGCGCTCGAGAAGCCGGGGGTACCCGGGCGTAAGCAGTCGTTCCATCGAGCGGCGAAGCGGCTCCCCGAGATGGGAGAGAATCCGCTCGGGGTCCCCGATCACTCTGTCAGATCCGCAAGGCCGGTTGCAATTCCAGGCACTCTCATATGCCCGAGCGGTGAAGAGGAGTGCAGATAGTTTTTCCAGTGGTCCGTCGCAGGGTTTGGGCCTCTCGGTGTTAGACCTTAACCATGCCTCGGCTCGCCGATTTTTAACTCTGACACATTGGAGTCAAAGGCGTCACAAGTCTTGGCGGCTTACCCCGCTTTCGAGCCGCCTGAGCTCGGGCGCCAGGAACTTCTCATAGCATCCGGGGCAGACTCCGTGGCTCACCTTCGCCTCCGAGCGCTGGGCGATATAGCTTTCCACCTGCTGCCAGCGGTTTTGATCGTCGCGGACATTCTTGCAGTAGCTGCACATCGGAAGCATCCCCTCGAGCTTCCGGACCCGCTCGAGGGATTCGTGGAGCTGCCGGACACGCTCGGCAAGCTCGCGCTGCAGGTTGACGATCCGCGCCCCTGCCAGGATCCGCGCGCGGAGTTCATCGCGGTTGAAAGGCTTGCTGATGAAGTCGTCCGCGCCGGCCGAAAGGCCGGTGACCACGTCACTCGAGGAGCTCTGGGTGGTCAGCATGATGAGATGGATCGGCCGCGCGGGGAGGTCTCGACGCACCCGCTGGCAGACTTCATGCCCGTCCTTCTCAGGCATCCGGTAGTCGAGGATGGCGAGGTTGATGTCCTCGCTTTTCTGGAGGAGGGTCCAGGCTTCATTCCCATCGCGCGTGGACACGACGTCAAATCCCCAGTCCGCAAGATTCGCCTCAAGCACGCGACGGCACGTGGCGTCATCTTCGGCGATCAGGATCTTCATGGCGCCATCACCTCCACCCTGGGGCCAAGTTCACATCGCAGACGATCCACTTCCCTCCGCAGGGTGGCCAGGGCCTCGTCGACTCCGGGGAGGGACGGATCCCGAGCGATCTTTTCGAGCCCGTTCGCCGCCTGCTCAGCCTTTCTGGCCCCGAGGGTGGCGCTCGATCCTTTGAACGTGTGCGCGACAAAGCCGATCTTCGAGGCGTCCTTTCGCGCGACGGCGGCGGTAAGCTCGTCCATGTACCTGGGGGTCTCCTCCAGAAAGAGTCGAAGGATATCCAGCAGGACGTCCTTCTTGCCCCCCACCTGCCCCAACGCCTGGGACTCGTCGAAGACCGCAGCTTCGGCGGCGGGAAGGCCAGTCGCCCGAATGTCGGGGACTCCCTCGACCGCGCTAAATAGGGCCTGGGGGTCGATGGGCTTGGGCAGGTACCCGTCCATGCCGCCCTGAAGGCACCGTTCGCGGTCACCGGAGAGCGCATGGGCCGTCATCGCGATGATCGGCACGCGGCGCGCCCCGGCCGTCTCCTTCCGACGGATCTCCGCGGTCGCCTCAAAGCCGTCCAGGACCGGCATCTGGACGTCCATGAGGACGAGGTCGAACGAGGAGCGTTCCAGAAGCTCCAGGGCCTCCCGCCCGTTCCCCGCCACGACCACTTCGTGCCCGCGACCTTCCAGGAGATCGGTCGCGACCCGCTGGTTGACGCGATTGTCCTCGGCGAGGAGGATCCGCCTCCGCCTGCCGGCACGGGAAGTCGCCGCGGCGGCCGGAGCCGGCGGGGTCTGTCTCCCCACGCCGCCCAGGACGGCCCTCAGCACGTCGCGGAGCTGGGATGGCTTGACAGGCTTGGCGAGATGCGCCTTGATCCCGAGCTCATGGCAGCGGTCCACCTCGGCCGGGCCGATGGAGGAGGCCAGGAGAACGATCCGGGTTCGTGCAAGCGCCGGGTCCCGGCGGACCTCGTCGGCCAGGGAGAATCCGTCCCGACCCGGCATCTGGAGATCGAGGAGGACGAGCGGAAACGGATCGCCGGCGTCCCGGGCGGTTCTCAAGGCCGAGAGCGCCGGGGCGAAGCCCTCCGCGAGGATAGGCTTCATGCCCCAGTCGCGGACGTTCTCGTCAAGGATGCGGCGGTTCGTGTCGTTGTCGTCGACGATCAGCACGCGGGTGCCCTCGAGCTCGGCGAGCCGGACCATCGGCGGAGTCAGGACCTTCGCGCGCTGGATCCGCACGGTGAACCGGAAGGTGCTTCCCCGGCCGGGCTCGCTTTCGACCGAGATCCGACCACCCATGAGCTCGATCAGCCGGGCGGAGATGGTCAGGCCCAGGCCCGTCCCGCCGTACTTGCGCGTCGTGGAGCTGTCCGCCTGGACGAACTCCTGGAAGATGGCGGCCTGTTTCTCCTTGGGGATCCCGATCCCCGTGTCGCGGACCGAGAAGGAGAGAGAGGCGCTCCGCTCGTCCTTGGATTCCGCACGCACCTGGAGCACGACTTCGCCCCGGGAGGTGAACTTGATGGCGTTGGAGAGCAGGTTGAGGAGGACCTGCCGGAGCCTTCCCGGGTCGCCGGTCAGCCGGTCCGGGGTCCGGGGCACCACGTCGCAGGAGAGCTCCAGTCCCTTCTCGTGGGCGCGGGCCGCCACGGTGGCGGCCGCCTCCTCCAGGACGGTCCTGAGGGAGAAGTCGACGTCCTCCAGCTCCAGCCGTCTGGCCTCGATCTTGGAGAAGTCGAGGATGTCGTTGACGACCGCGAGAAGCGAGTCGGCCGAGGTCCTGGCAATCTCCAGGTACTCCCGCTGGAGCGGGGTCATGCCGGTCCGGAGGGCCAGGTCCGTCATCCCGATGATCCCGTTGAGGGGGGTGCGGATCTCGTGGCTCATGTTGGCCAGGAACTCGCTCTTGGCGCGGTTGGCGTCCTCGGCGGCGTCCTTCGCACGGCGGATCTCCTCCTCGGCCTGCTTTCGTTTGGTCAGGTCCCAGTTGAGGCCGTAGACCGAGAGCGGACGACCGTCCGGATCGCGGAACACCTTCCCCGCGGATCCGAGGGTGCGGACGCTGCCATCCGGACAGATGGTCCTGAATTCGCTCTCGTACAGGTCGCCCGAAGCGAGGGCACGCTCGATATCGCGGTGGATCGCCTCGCGATCTTCAGGGTGGACGAGCGAGGCGAAATCCTCCACGGTCTTCAGGCGATGCGGATCGCTCAGGCCAAAGTGGGATAGATTCCGTTCGTCGACCGTGACCTTGTTCTCGGGAACATTCCACGTCCAAGTGCCGAACCCCGAACTCTTGAGCACGAGACTGAGCCGCTCGAGGGCACTGACCTCGGCCCGGCGAACGTCTCGGCGCCGGATTCGACGGACGATCGCCACCCACATCCCGATGGAGGCGGTGACCAGGGCGCCCTCCACCAGGCGCTCAGTCAGCCGGGAAGGCCGAAGGTCGTTCCAAATCAGCACTCCCAGGGCCGCGACGGTAAGCGCACCGGCGGCGACTATGAGGCGGGTGGGGCTCGCCTGCGGGGGGGCGATGGGAGGGATCGCGGGGCGAGTGGGGTTCATGCGGTCCTTTCGATGCGAGGGGTGTCCTCGAGCGTCCGGCGGACTTTCTGAAGGAGCGACTGGGTGACGAACGGCTTCTCAAGGAGTTGAAAGTTGTCCGTAGTCGCGAGGGTCTGGACGAATTCATCCGCGTACCCCGAGGTGTAGAGCACCCGCATTTTCGGGTGGATCGCCTGGAGCTGCTGCGAGAGCAGGAATCCGTTCGATTCGGGCAGGACGATATCCGCGACCAGAAGGTCGATGGGCCCCGGATGCTCCGTGGAGATCCGCAGCGCTTCCCTTGCGTCGGGTGCGTGAAGGGTGGTGTACCCCACCTTCTTGAGGACGAGCGTGATGAACTGACCGATGATCGGGTCATCCTCAACCAGGAGGATCACGGCCCTCAGGTTCTCTCGGGCGGCGACGGCCTGCGGTGCAATCACGGGCGCGCCGTTTCCCTCGATCCCGGAGGCGCCCTTCTGGGTCATGCTCCCCACTAACGCAAGCGGCGTGCCCACCCCCTGGGGCGGGGAAAAGGCGTGCGCCGTCCCATTTTGGGACTCGTGGGGGCCGATCTGGGTCATAGGCCGACCTCCAGACCGACCGCCCGGAGAAGGCTCCGTTCGGCCATTCCGTGCCTCGCGAGATCGCAGGCCCGGTGGACCCGGCGGAGGATCTCCTCAAAGGTCTCAAGGACGCCTTCTCCGGCCCGCGCGGTGGCGAACAAGACGGGGGTCCGCTCGGTTCTCCACCCGTGGAACACCTCGGCCTCCGGGATCCGGTCGGGGAGGTCGCGCTTGTTGAACTGGACGACCACGGGGGGGGCCCCGGGCGTCTTGCCGGCCATATACCGTTTCCGGAGAGGATCGAAGCTCCCGAGATTGTCCGCCTGGCGGCCGCGCCCGGAGTCCGCCACAAAGACGATCCCCTGCGCCTGCGCCAGGAGCACCTCGCACAGGGCGGGATGTTTTTCGGGATCGGGCAGGGTGTAGACCTTGACGATCAGGGGCGGGCCTCCGGGTCGGGCGAGGAAGAGCATCAGGAGGTCGAATCGGAAGGCCGCATCCGTCCCGTTTAACTCCGAGCGGTCCGCGGGAAAAGCCGGATTCAGTCGACGGTGGAGCTCCTGGACGTTGGTGGTCTTCCCGCCTCCGGCAGGCCCGCCATAGACGATCCTCAGCGTCCGTTGCGTCCCGAAGCGTCCCAGGATCACCATTCATAGGCTATGGGCGCAAGCGGCGTGCCACGGGTCGGCAGCCCAGGGAAGGACCCGTGAGGGGTCAATACGGGAGGGTGGGTTTCACTCCGGGACGGGAGGCTGCTCGAGGCCGTACTCCTTGAGCTTCCGGTAGAGCGTGCTTTTGCCGATCCCCAGGCTGCGCGCTGCCTGGGTGACGTTGCCGCGGGCGTGCGCCAGGGCCGACTGGATGGCCGTGCGTTCCCAGTTCTCCAGGGGAGCGTTCCCCGCAGGGGCCGGCTCCGCCGTCCGGGGCGGACGCAAGTCGCCGATCGCGAGCGCATCGGGGTGGAGGACGAGCATGCGCCGGATGCTGTTTTCGAGTTCCCGCACATTACCCGGCCAGTCGAACCCCTTCAACGCCTCCACGGCCGTGGCGTCCAGCTCTCTTGGCCCCTCCGTCGAGGAATCGTACTTCCGGATGAAATAGCGGGCCAGCTCCGGGACGTCCTCTCTGCGCTCGCGGAGGGGGGGCACCCGGACCGAGAGGACGTCGAGCCTCCAATAAAGGTCCTCACGGAACTTTCCCTTCCGGACCAGGTCTTCCAGGTCCCGGTGGGTCGCGGCCAGGACCCGGGCCTGGAAGCGCTCGATGGTGTTGCTGCCCACCCGGCGCACCTCGTGCTCCTGGAGCGCGCGGAGGATCTTCACCTGGAGCGCGATGGGCATCTCGCCGA
>Ga0222749_10001842_pt1 | contig 10352 bp, 7 predicted proteins | sample IncBWH2Mmetat_FD_197234 | JGI IMG/M metagenome (GOLD analysis project Ga0222749, IMG submission 197234) | Metatranscriptome of lab incubated forest soil microbial communities from Barre Woods Harvard Forest LTER site, Petersham... | ecosystem: Environmental > Terrestrial > Soil > Temperate...
GGTGCCGGTGCCGTCCACCACGACGGTCACCCGCTCGCTGCCGAGCTCGCGCTGGATCTCGTACACCAGGGGCAGCGCCGGCTCGTCCTCGCGCTGCGCCGAGAAGACCACCTGGTAGTCCGGGTAGTCCTGGCGGCAGGCGCTGCGCAGGTTCTCGCCGAGATCCCGCCCGAGGCCGTAGACCGGCTTCAGCATGGACACCGCGGGCCAGGCGCCGGTCTCGGCCCAGGAGGCGCCGGCGGCGCCGAGGGCCGAAAGCGAGCCAGCGGCCGCGGGTGGGTTCGCGACCTCGGCGACCCCGGCGGACATTCGGCGCATTCTCGCGCGCAGCTGAGCCATCGCCCCCAGGCAGAGGAACGAGTAGATCGAGCCCCCGATCACCGGGAGCAACAGCAACCACTCGACGAAGGACACCCCGGCCGGGGCGGTTCCAGGCATGGCGCGAGAGTGTACTCCATGTATTGGCGTGCTACAGACCAGAGTCCGGATGCCGGCTCGTATGCCAGAGCGCCAGCACTTGCAGCGCCTGCGGAGATTTCAGGCGATAGTAGAGGTAGTAGTGAACGTTCGCGAGATGAATGCGTCGCACGCCCTGGAGCTTGGTGTTGGTCGCTCTCGCGCCGATCCGCGGCTGTGTCGCAATGAGCTCGAATGCAGTGGCGATTGCCTGTCGAAAGGCTTCAGGGGCCGCTGGCCGATTCGCATCCCACCATGCGGAGGCTTCGCGGATCTCGCGGGCGGCGCGGCGAGTGATCGTGAGCGCAAGCCGGGCGGTCAAGCCTCGTGGAGCTCCCGCAGCAACTCGTCGCTGGAGATGACGTCAGCCCGCTCCGCCTCTTCGATGCGCGCGAGAAGGGCGGCCTCGGCCTCCGCCCCCAGGGTGAAGGCTTCTTGATCCTCAGGGCTGAGGATCGTCACTTCCGCGCCCTCTGGGAGTCCTTCTCCGGGTACCTCGATCCTGCCGTTGACGACGGTTCCTGTGGTCACTCGCATGCGGTGATTCTACGCCATGATTCGAGTCCCGAGGTGGGTCCCGAGCCACTTTCGAGCTTGGCAAGTCCGGAGCTGGCGCGCGAGCTGTGTAGACTCGGCGGCGGGCGGCGGAGCCGCGCGCCGGGTGACGGAGGGGCACGATGACCGAGCGGTTGCAGCATGGCGAAGTCGAGGGTCTTCGCGTCGGGCGCTTCCCGCTGCGCTACAACACCACCTGCATCCTCTATCGCCTGGGATCGACGGTGATCGACACCGGCCCGCCGAACCAGTGGCGGCGGGTGCGGGCGTTCCTGGCGGAGCGGGACGTGCGGCAGGTGGTCGTCACCCACTACCACGAGGACCACGGCGGCAACCTGGCGCCGATCGGGCGCGCCTTCGCGGCGCCTGTCTACGCGCCGCGCCTGGGCCTGGCCGAGCTGGCCTCCGGCTTCCCGCAACGGCCTTACCAGCGTCTGTTCTGGGGCCGGCCCGAACCGGTCGAGGCGCGGGAGTTGCCGCAGGAGGTGCCGCTCGACGGCGGCGGGGCGCTCGTCGCCATCCCGGCGGCCGGGCACTCGGCCGACATGACCTGCCTGCTCGAGCGCGGCCGGGGATGGCTGTTCACCGGCGATCTCTACATCGCCGCCAGGACCCGGCTGCTGCGGCAGGATGAGGACCTGGGGGCGGAGATCGCCAGCCTGCGCCGGCTCCTCGCTTGCGACTTCGACACCATGTTCTGCGCCCATCGCGGCGTCATCGGCTCCGGCAAGGCCGCCCTGCGCCGCAAGCTCGACTTCCTCGAGAGCCTCCGCCAGCAGGTCGCCGACCTGCACCGCCAGGGCAGGAGCCGCGAGGAGATCACCCGCCAGCTGCTCGGCCGCGAGGGATTGATGACCCTGCTCACCGGCTACCATTTCTCCAAGCGCAACCTGATCGACGGCTGCCTCCAGGCGCTCCCGGCGGGGGCCGGCCGTGCGCCGGACCTTGGCAAGTAGGACTCCGGAGACCGACGGTTTACAAGAGAGTAGCGCTGGCCTGTTCAGCGTGTCTCTTCGCGTCCCGTTGCGTCAATAGAACCAGCGCTTTACGTTGATTTTTAAGGGCTTAGCCGGTATCGTCCAGTCCTGTCATGTCCTGCCTTGTTTACACCTTTTTGTGCCCCCCTTGTGCCCCCGGATCGGCGGGGGCACAAGATCGACCCTCTCGCCGCTAACGAGGTGACCATGCCCCGCCCTCCCAAGAACGCCATCGCCTTCACCGACCGCACCCTCAGCGCACTGAAGCCGGGAACCCGCCGGCTCGACTACATGGACCGGACGCTCGAGGGCTTCGGTCTTCGCGTGTTCCCCTCCGGGCACAAGACCTTCTTTGTCCGCTGCCGCTTTGGTCATGGCTTCCGCCGCTTCACCCTGGGAGAGTTCAAGCGGCAAGTCAGCCTGAAGAGAGCGCGCGATCTGGCTGCGACGATCATCGGCCGTGTCGCCGACGGAGATGACCCGCAGGACAGCCGACGCCAAAGACGAGCCGCTCCAACCTTCGAGGAGCTCGCCGCCACCTACCTGGAGGTTCGCGCGAAGCCCCGAATTCGAGCCCGCAGTTACCAGGAGGAAGTCCGTGTCATCGAGCACGACCTCCTGCCCCATTGGCGCCGGTTCCCTGCAGCCGAGATCCGCTGGCCCGAGGTGGCGAAGCTCCTCGACGCCATCGTCGCCAGAGGTGCCCCAGTCCAGGCGAACCGGACGCGGGCGGTCGTGTCGCGGATCTTTGCCTTCGCCGTAGAGCGCGTGCTTGTCGAGTACAACCCCGTCGCCGGCCTGCGCCGCCCCTCCGTCGAGCAGTCCCGCCAGCGGGTCCTTTCCGACGAGGAGATCCGCGCATTCTGGACTGCCTGGGAGGTCGAGAATTCCATTACGTCAGCGGTCTTCCGCATGCTGCTCCTGACCGCCCAGCGTAAGCAGGAGGTGCTCCGCATGCGATGGGCGGACATCCAAGGCACCTGGTGGACGATCCCTGCGGCCACGGCCAAGAACAAGCTCGCCCACCGCGTTTTTCTTACCGCCGACGCCCTGGCACTGCTCGCTGCCATGCGGCCGCTCACCGGTCGCGAGGAGTGGGTCTTCGCCAGCCCGAGGCGGCCGGGCCAGCACTGGCTGAGTAAGGCAAAGCAGCGCTCACGGGCCGCAACCTCGATCCATGACTGGCGGCCCCACGACCTCCGGCGGACGGCGGCCACCTATATGGGCCGGATAGGCGTTTCGCGGACCGCCATCGCCCGGGTCCTCAACCATGCCGAGAAAGGCGTCACCGCCATCTACGACCGCTCGACCGGCGAGCACGAGATCGAGGAGGCTCTTTGCCTATGGGGCCAGCGACTCGACAACATCGTCCATCGGCCGGAGCCGGCCGACAACCTGGTCAGGTTCGGGTGAGCTTTCAGGAGCATCATGGACCGGCGTAGCTGACTTCTGCGGGCCATAAAGCCGGCTCGGTATAGGGGCCACGGCACCAAATTGGAAGTAGATCGCGTTGCGGGACTTGGCACTGCCTCGCATTCCGGAGGAGCGCACGCGCACGATCACCTCGCCTCCACGCTGACTGTCTCCGCTTCAGGGCGCAGCTCGCCGTGCACTGAGCGCGGCCGCCAAGGCGTCGGCGGCGCCAACGCCCTACCGACATGCCCTCGCCATAACAGAGGACGGCGCGGGTGATCGCCAAGCGCCGATGCCATACAGAGGCGGTAAATATGTCAACATGGCTATGCATCTACTCGCCCTAACTGCCTTACTCCCGTGATATCATTCCATTCAATCCGCACATGATGCAGAGGAGCTCGTCGCCACGAACCGCGCACGGCGCCACCCACGGTAGCATACACGCACAAGCCTAGGTCGATAAATCGCCATGCACTCGCCAGCTGCTTCGAGTTTCCTCTTCTCGGCGATGGCTCTCCTTACCTCCACTGTTCTTGCCTCAGAACGTCCGCCGAAGCCCGCCGACTTACCTTTTACCGTTACCTGGCACCTACAGCACCAAGGTACACTATATTCACTCTCCTTCGTAACTTCACAACTTGGATGGACTGTGGGCGGTAATGATCTCACCGGCAACGGGTTCATCTTAGCAACAAAGGATGGCGGCGACTCCTGGCACACTCAGCGATTGAATAACGGTACCACAACACCGCCCCTCTACTCAGTTTGCTTCGTGAACGCTCTGACCGGCTGGGCCGTCGGAGCTGCCGGCGTGATCATTGCGACACGCGACGGCGGAACTACTTGGACCGTACAGCACAGTGGCGTCACCCGAGTTCTTCGGTCGGTGTACTTCCTCAGTCCTCTCACAGGATGGGCCGTCGGCCCCGACGGCGTGATCCTGGCAACTCGCGATGGAGGCAAGACCTGGGACCACTCGTCCCGCAACGGTGCCCTCCATTCAGTTTACTTCATCAACTCCACCACCGGTTGGATTGCGGGTGCGAGCGGAACCATCCTGGCAACCACCGACGGTGGCAGGACTTGGAATCGCCAGCCGAGCCTCGGGCTCGAGGGGTTGCCTGATCTCTACTCGATCCACTTTGTCGACTCAAAGACAGGATGGACCGCAGGCTCTGGCGGGATCCTCGCCACGGTCGACGGCGGTAAGACGTGGCATCAGCAGGAGAGGAGAACGACTCTAACCTACGTCCACTTTGCGAATTCCTCGCTCGGCACGGCCGTCGGCGGCAATGAGATTTATATTACGATTGACGGTGGTAATACTTGGGAGCTACAAGACCGCCTTGACGTGAACACCAAACTCTACTGCAGCCAAGGCTTGGACGCGACCACTACTTGGATCGTTGGAAGTAATCTTGGCAGCCCCGAGATAGTCAAACTGGTGCCAACTGAGGCACAATCGCCTGCTGGAACTTTGACCGAGCATAGGTTACCTCAACTTCCATTTCACCTTGTCTCGGTACACTTCATAAACCCGTCCACCGGCTGGGCCGTTGGAGAAGCAGGGACAATCCTCGCGACCAGCGATGGCGGAAAGACCTGGACCACGCAGAATAGCCGTACCGACGCCGATTTCGCATCTGTCTATTTCGTCAACCCGAAGAGCGGTTGCGCCGTCGGAAAAAGAAACCTCGGCGGAGGGGACCGTGCCGTGATCTTTGCTACCAGCGACGGCGGGCAAACGTGGAACCAGCGCTACGTTCCCGGTGACCCTCAAGCTCTCTCCTCGGTCCAATTCGTCGACTCGACAACCGGCTGGGCCGTCGGCAGTGGCATAATCATCACCACGACAGACGGCGGTCAGACTTGGAGCGAACAGAACGTTGATGATGCCTCTCTTCCTGATCTAGTCTCACTTTACTTCGTCAACGAAACTACAGGCTGGGCCGCTGGCGCCAATGACCATGGCTCGCGTGACCGCCCTCCTCACGGTGTGATCGTCACTACGACAGATGCCGGCAAAACCTGGCATTCGTCTATGGACAATATCCCTAACGCTCTAAAGGCGATCTACTTTGTCAATCCTCTAAGCGGCTGGGCCGTCGGCGATCATGGCCTCGTCCTGGCCACCCGCGACGCCGGTAAAACCTGGACGCAGCAGCCAACATTGACCGATGCCAATCTCATGGCGGTTCACTTCGTCAACACGTTTACTGGGTGGACAGGCGGCTCAGGAATCGCAGGCGACGGCCTAGTAATGCTGGCTACCACCGACGGCGGCAAGACTTGGAAAGGAGGGCCGTTGACTTTGGCCGGACGCTTACTAAGTCCAATTCGGAACATCACTTTTTACCCGGGCTTCACCACTGGCTGGGCGGTTGGCCCGAACATACTCCTCAAGGCTACGTTGAGTGAGCAAGCAGCGTTCGCAACCGATCCTAAGGCAGTTGACATCTTGGCGCCTGCCGGGGTCCTTCTTGAATGGGCTATTCAGCACAAGTCCCCACGGAAGGTCACCTGCACAAAGGTTGATTTCCGCACTGGCGACGACGACTGGCGCCCGATCAAACTCGCCAGCGACATAGCGCCCCAGCGCGACGGCATATTCCGAATCCGCTGGAATCCTACCGATTACGGCGTGAGCGCGGGAAGTAGAATCCGCTATCGGGTCACCCTCAGAGCTCCTGAGGACATCATATATGTACAGGAGCTTCGCGGATCTTATGTCTACAAGCCCTGGTGGGACAGCCAGGGCAGTCTCATCCGCGGCGCCATGATCGCTACCGCCTTAAGCGTCGCGCTAATCCTGGCCTACTTTCTGACCTGCTTCGTTTTGCTCCGGTTACATCCACTGGGGTTACTATGGTTGAATGACCATCTCGATCTCAAGAACGTCCTAGCACTCGCGCCAACCAATTGGCTTGCGCCGATCCTTTCCGCCATCTTCGCCCCCAGCGCCCTTCACTACTTTGCTACCCACGACCGCACGCGCCGCGCATGGATCACAGAATACCGAAGCGGTGGTCGCGACTTTTCTAACCTGCAACCGACGGTGCGCGCAGCTTTCGTGTCAAAGGTTGATTGCCTCGACGCTTGGGTCGAACGGAGAAGGGACAAAGCACAAATGGCGTTCGAACGAATTAAGTCTGTCTCTCGGCGCCAACTGTACATCGAGTTGCCAGTTCGCATTGGTGCGGCGCTGAAAGGCAGGAGGGTGAGCGAGCCCAAGCCCGAGAACTTCAGGGCGTTTATCGACCAGCCTCGCACTGTTCTCGCTATTATCGGCGAAGGAGGTACGGGAAAGTCAACGCTAGCCTGCCAGCTTGGCCGCTGGGCCATTGCCGAAGACCCTGCACAATGCTTGGCCACCTTTCAAATGATTCCTATATTCTTGGAAGAGGACACTAGTGATTTGCTGGTAACCCTCACCGGCCACCTCAAACGGATGGTCGGAGAAGACGATATTGCTCCGGACCTCGTTAAGGAGCTCCTGCGAACCAAGCGGCTGTTGGTGATTGTCGATGCTCTATCTGAGCGTAGCTTCGAAACTCAGAAGCACATACAAACCATTCATGAGGTTGCCCCCATCAACGCCATGCTTCTAACATCGCGCCGGCCTCCCGAATTCGGCCCCACTGCTGTCACACACCTGTGGCCCGAGCCTTTAAGTGCTGACAAGCTCGTCTACTTCGTGACCGAATACCTTGCGCGTACCGAAGCTGAGGCCCGCGAGGCGAGGGCTCGCGGTGCGGAGACGCCCGAGGCTGAGGCTTGCGAGCCCGACCTTCTGTTCCCAGGCCGCGAGACCCTCAACCTGGCCGAGCGCCTGCTCGACCTGTTCGAAATCGATCCGCGACCCGTCGAGGCAAAGCAGAGTGGGACCCAAACTGTCTTGGCCGTGCCTATGGCTCAACGCGACCAAGGCGATCGCGGCGTGCGCCAAGATCGAAGGCAGTCACTGGTCACCCCACTCTTGGTCCGCCTCTTCATTGATCAAGCGATCGATCTCCGGAAGAAGCAGCGCTCGATTGAAAGCCTGCCCACCTCCATCCCGGAGGTAATTCTCAATTTTCTCCGCCTCGTCAACCCTGAGGACAACAGGAGCCCAAACGTCGTGCACAACGATCTCATGATCGAAGGGGCGCGCGTTTTGGGCTGGACCAGCTTGGGGAACGTGGACCTCACTCGTTTCCTCGACGACCGGCGGGCTGTCGCTCCCGACAACAGCGCGCAGCTAGCGTTTCCTCTTAACGCTCTGACGCCCGGCGACTTTTACCGTGACGTTGCCAGGGATGCCCTCAGGGCAAGACATATCTCTTTCGAGCCAGATCAAGTGATCGACCGGCTTATCGCAAACGGCGTGCTCATCGAGAATAAACCTGCAGGAACAAGCGTCCTTCGCTTCAACCTCGATCCTGTCGCCGAGCATCTGGCGGCTCTCCACCTCACTGATACCTTGCGCAGCGACGCGACAGGGTGGAAGCAGTGGCTGGCGCTGATTCAGAGGGTCGAAGGCTTCCCGCAACGAATCTCTGGCTTCTTACATGCCTTGGAGGATTGCATAGGCGTGTATCAAGCCGCTTTCTCTATTCCCGTCAGTCAGCTCCCCTGGCAAATTCCCCACACACATTCCTCATCGCACGTTGCCGCCGACCCGTAGGCGGACCGACCGTCCCTCTGAGGACAGTGCGACCTTCCTCGATTCCTTCAAGCATGACGGCGAGCCGCCCAGGGCGGCGAGTGACGGCCTAACCGACTCACCCCCCTTCCGTGCCTCCACCGGCCGTCGGTCGGCCGGCGATCCAGGCCGCGATCTCCGACGCTAGCCATCCAACCTTGTTGCCGGAGATTTGCCGCCGCCGGGGAAAGCGGCCCTCGTACTCGAGGACATGCATTCGGGAGCGGGACAGAGTCGTCCTGAATTTCACCTCCTCGATGTCCAGCAGACGGTCGTCCCGCTCTCGGAGAGCTGCCAGGAGAACCGCTAGAGAGTCTTCAATCGTGGCTTTGCCTTCCGCGGGGTTTATCTCGGCCGTCGTGGCTCCAAAGCCCGTCCCGTCGACGCGTCTTGCTCCCCAGCGTGGAGAGCCTGAAACTCGCTTCGCGTAAGCCGCTCGGAAGGCCGCCGAAGGACGTTATCTGGGTCCCGGCGGCTCTCAGCTCTGCGTGAAAACTGATCTTCCTGGAGGTATTACCGGTTCACGCATTCCCGTGACCGAGGCCGATGCCAAACGGTACGTCACCCCTGATGCAAGGGAGTTCCGTTCTTAAGAAAGAATTTCTTGTGCAAGTCGTCCAGATCAGGAAATGAAAGCTTCAGAGCGGGCGGAATGAGGGTTGATTCTTGGGCTTCTTGCGCTCGGCCAAGTGCCTCGAAGTACTCGCCCACACCCTTATCTCCTATGAATCTCGCGCTAGGGAACGAGACGAACGAGCAATAGCGATCTCTAACGCCGCCATCGTCGAGACAAATGATATCGATGTGCTTGAGGTGCTGGGATCGTAGTATAGCTGCTTTGAAAAGATAGCGGACATAGGAGTCCATTATGGGAAGGGAATAGCCGATTATCCGTATTTGGGTCGCGTCGGAGAGCGCTGTATATGCAAGATGCCACGCCTTCCCCACCTCTTCCTGGATCATCTTATTCCAGGTCGGCGGTACGATATTTGAGTCGACGCTGCCATGTAACTTCGCGAGTGCCACTTGACTCTCACGGAAGCCTGTACCCTCGCGCTGGAAATCGAGCTGAGAATGTCCGATGCCTTCCCTCTGAGCAAAGGGTATACCACTCAAGACATTCAAAGCCCGTTCTAATACAAGATCGTAGTTAAGCGAGATGAGCGCATATTGACTGCTTGGGGGCAAGCAGAAACGCTCATCTTGGCCATGTTTATACCTGGTGGCGCGGAATCCTGTCATTGAAGCAAGGAAAGCGCAGACCAGTCCTTCAGCGCTCGTGCGGAAGTGGCCGTCCCATATCGATCCCTCAAACTTTGGAGTGTAAAAGGTGATGGTGTCCTTCAAGAACTGAATAAACCGGTCGCGGGTCTCACTATCTCCTGTGACGGTGCTCTCCATCTCGAGAATCGAAAGCACCTCTTCTATGCTCAACAGATTGGCCGTGTAGTAGTTCTTGGCGCTCGCCATCTTACCAAACTGATCGTAGATGGTGGAGAAGTGAGGATAGCCTCGTGGATTTCCAAAATAGAGGTCCTTCGACATGGTAATGAAATTTCCGACAAGCGGAAGGCCGAGAGGTGCCGAAAAGCCAGCGCCAAGAACATACACGATCCGTTCTCTCATAAAGACCGTCCCCCAAAGTTATCTTAGCCAAGCGCCGTCTGGCTACGATCGCGTGATATCTATAAGCACCACAGCCGATGGCTATCGTCCGGTGGCGCAGGTGGTAAAGAGTGTACCGCAGTTGCCCAGTTCGACCGAGGTGCGACTCAGGGAGGGGGAGTCGATGCTGGTCAGGATGGTAGGGGCGCAGATGGGTCATGCGGAAGTCACGAGCCTCGTGCGCGGACTCCTATCCGGAAACGTCTCGCCGGCTGTCGAGGTAGGTGTTCAGCCCGTCCGTGGTCAGCTGGAAGGGGCCGGCCGTGGCGGCGCTCAGCTTCTCCATGAAGTCGTGGGTGTGCCACCGGCCCCTCCGCCCGAGGTGCCACGCCAGGACTGCGTATTCCGGGCGAAGTCGGCCAGGGATTCCGACGTGAAGGCGGGCACCCTTTCCGGCGCGAAGGCGGCCACTTGTAGGTGGTCGCTGAAAGGGTGGCCGGCATCGCTCGACCCGGCGTTCGCTCGCTCGCTCGCGGCGAGTTCGCCGCAAGATTTCCCGGAGTGGAAGGCTTCGTTCGTCGACGGCGCCGGCGGCCAAAGCGTGTTCCCGCGCATGTGGGAGCGAATGAAGCCAGTCGTCGACGGATCTGTTGTCGTGACAC